>Ga0315277_10005024_pt1 | contig 17508 bp, 13 predicted proteins | sample YL17G05_15_MG_FD_203695 | JGI IMG/M metagenome (GOLD analysis project Ga0315277, IMG submission 203695) | Sediment microbial communities from Yellowstone Lake, YNP, Wyoming, USA - YL17G05_15 | ecosystem: Environmental > Aquatic > Freshwater > Lake > Sediment | place: USA: Wyoming | collected... | reverse complement strand
CCACAAACCACCTCGGTTCACGTATCGATTTTCGCATTTCGACTCGCAAGTGTCTTTTCATCAATAGCTTACAAGTTCAATCTCAAAAACGTTGGGACAGTAGTGGAACCGCAGGTTAGTTCATAGTAGGATGCGGACATGTTGAGACCGCTTCGAATCGAGTTCTCGGTGGAGCATGGAACCTTATGATCCAAGACCTGACGCCCTTCCGCAGCCCGACCCCCTTCCGCACCCTTCCAGACCGCTGAAATGGGTGCCATTTCCCAAGGGGTCGCCGTGCGCAGCAGTTGGTTCGGCTCTGAAGGAGCGAGAGAGCAAAGCCCAGGCCATCGGCCTGGGAGTATGCACGCAATCCCCCCCATACAAGCCCTGAAAGGGCGGCAGGCGTTCGCCTTCGGTTGAAGATGTTCGGTTGCGGGTGATGATAGTGGGTTCCCCTGAATCCCGGGCACACCTTACCCAATTGTCGCTCCGGGTTAGATGCGACCGATCGTTCTTTTGCATTGGGCGCGGGCAAATGGTAGCATCTGGTCTTTCTCCCGCATATCGCGCGCAAGGTTCTTTTCTCTCAAACGGCCATATCAAGGAGATTCTGCAGTATGGCAAAGACGTACAAGATCGCTCTCATAGGAGGCGACGGGACGGGCCCGGAAGTGCTTCGCGAGGGCGTTAAGGTACTCAACGCGGCGGCCCAACGATATGGATTCTCCCTGGAAATGACCGAGTACGGTTTCGGCGGGGACCGTTATCTAACGACCGGTGAGGTGCTGCCAGATTCAGCCATCGAGGAGTTCAAGCGGTACGACGCGATCTACCTGGGCGCCATCGGGCATCCCAACGTGAAGCCGGGCATTCTTGAGAAAGGCATTTTGCTGCGAATCCGTTTCGAGTTGGACCAGTACATCAATCTGCGCCCCGTCAAGCTCTATCCCTGCGTGGAAACGCCCATCAAGAACAAGGGGCCCGAAGACATCGACTTCGTGGTAGTGCGCGAAAACTCGGCGGGGCTCTACACGGGCCTGGGCGGCGTGGCGCGAAAGGGCACGCCGTACGAAGTGGCGATTCAGGAGATGGTCTACACGCGCAATGAGGTGGACCGCTGCTTGAAGTACGCGTTCGAGTATACGCGGAAGCGGAACAAGCACAAGAAGCTGACGCTGTGCGGCAAGACCAACGTGCTTACCTATGTGTACGGGCTTTGGGAGCGCGCGTTCCATGAAATGGGAGAACGGGACTTCCCGGATATCCAGCGCGACTACGCGCACGTTGACGCGACGGTGATGTGGATGGTGAAGAACCCGGAGTGGTTCGACGTCATTGTCACGGGCAACATGTTCGGCGACATCATTACCGACCTGGGAGCGATGATCCAGGGCGGGATGGGGATTGCGGCCGGCGGCAACCTTAATCCGGAAGGCGTCTCCATGTTTGAGCCCATAGGCGGCAGCGCCCCGAAGTACACGGGGCAGAACGTGATCAATCCGCTGGCCTGCATCTTCGCCGGGCAAATGCTGTTGGACAACCTCGGCGAGACAATGGCGGCCGCCTCCGTCGAAAAGGCATGCGTGTCGTTTCTTCAGTCGGGCGTGCTTCCGGGATTGTCCGCGAAGGAAATCAAGGAGTGCGGGATGTCCACGACGAAGATCGGAGACGCCATTACCGAGCTTGTGACCAAGATTTGAGGATCATTTGGGCCGGCCACAACCTTTCGTAGCTACATCGAGACGGATCAGCCCAGGGGAATCTGAACCCTGGGCTGCGTTCTTCTCCGCCAGCCGGTGTTGAGACTAGACCCGGGAGCCGTGTCGCATCGTGACCTCGCAAAAGAAACTGCCCGCCGCATTCGCTTTGGCCGCGGCCAGTCTGAGCTGGGGGGCCGCACCGGTCTTCATTCGAGGGCTGAGCGGCGCCTATGACCCTTACACGCAGGCCTTTTTTCGCTACGGTTGCGGCGCGGCGCCGCTCGTGGTCATCACGCTGTGCTGGCATCGCGGGGCATTGCGGCGCCCTCTGCTCGCCTCGATGGGCATCATTGGGGTCAGCGTGCTGAACGTTGCGCAGCAGTGGGCTTGGACCTATGCCTGTTATCTTGGCACCGCAACGTTGGTGCAACTGCTGTCCAAGTTAAGCGCGGTCTTCGTCATTATCTTCAGCTATTGTCTGTTCTCCGAAGAACGGGCCGTGATCAAGACCCGAGCCTATCAACTTGGCACGGTCCTCAGTCTCGTGGGCGTGCTCCTCGTACTGTGCAGGGACCCCTCCTCTCTCGCGCCGCGTTTTGACGCCGCCACTGGTCTGGCCCTGCTGGTTGCGGTGTTGTGGGGAGGCTACGTCGTGTGGAGCAAACACCTCGTCCTGCACATGCATCCGATCCCCATGTTTGCGGTAGTGGCGGTCTACACGACGATAGGGTTCGGCCCGTTGGCATTCCTGTTTGGCGAGCCGCGCTGCATTATCGAGGCAGGGACGAAGATCACGCTGATTGCCGCCGTCTCCGGATTCATCTGCATTTCCCTGGCCCACCCCTGCTACAACTACGCCCAGAAGGTGCTGGGGGCGGCGCTGTGCAGCAGTCTCAACTTACTGAACCCCTTGTTCACAAACGCGCTCGGCCTGGCCTTCTGGGCCGACGAACGCCTCGCCCCTGTGCAATGGGGCGGGGCAGCGGCGCTTCTCGGCGGGACGATGTTGGTGACGCTGGCGGGACAGCGTTTCCATCGAGACTCTCGCGGGAGGCGGCGGCCGTAGGTTGGCCGATCAGTGGTTGCCCGTCATCTCAATGAATCGCTGGGAGAGTTCCGCCACGACGCGGCACGCGGGGAACTCGCCCGGGTACCTCACGTATCCCATGTGCCCGTCGCCGTAAAGCACGCTGACGCCCAAACCGGAAAGCGTCGTCTCGGTCAAGTTTGTGGACAGAAACTCCCATTCTACCGGGTGCGTGCCTCCGGGCTGGGTGCCTTGCGGCTTCAACACGAACCTGTTCCCGGATTCGTCCAGGGCCACAGCGGAGCCGCCCTCGAACTCGAGGGGGGCATTGGCCTCGGGGTTGACCAACGTGTGCCAGTACGCCCGGAACTCGCCCTCATTTTGGACGCAATAGAGTGTTTCGGTGACGAACGCTTCGGATTTCCCGGTCGGTATTGTCTGACGGTAGGCCGAACGACACTGACTGCGGAGAGTATCGTCGGATTCCCGAGAGGCCCCGCTGTCTCTGGCGATGTTAGCGGAATCAGCCATGCGGCCAAGCCGCTGCTGGCGGATACCTTCAGCCACGGCCACCTGCTCCGCCTTCCGCTGCGCCTTGCTCAATGTGCTCATGTACATCGACATGAGAATGCTGATAATGGCCACCACGATCAGCAGTTCCAGCAGACTGAAACCCCCTCGCCCCCGCACATTTCCATGGCATTCTCTTGAGCGCATAATACTCACCTTAAGAAAGAGGATTCTACTGCCTGAATCAGTTTCGTACGCTTCATTCCACGTCGAGTTCGGCCAAGCGGCGAACACCCGGTATGCGTCCGCAGATAGCGGCCTGACGGCTACTCCAGGTAGCCGAGACTCTTCAGCCGTTCCTGCATTTCCGAGTCCAGTCGCACGCGGTTTTCCGCTCCTCCGTCCGTGCCCACGTAGCCGATGGCCTCCAGTTGTTCCTGTAATTCGCGCGGCAGGCTGACCGTTTGCGGCAGCCCGACGGCCTTGCGATGGCGGAGGTTCTCTCTCAGGTGTTCCTCAAGGAGACGCCGCATTTCGGCAACTTTCTCTGGATATGTCGCGGCGAGGTCGCGCCGCTCTTGCGGGTCGGCGGCGAGGTTGTAGAGTTCCGGCGCATCGCGCCGGCTGTTCACAATCAGCTTGCTGCTGCCGACGATGACTGCAGAGGTATGGATTTTCATGCGGGGAGAATCCCCATAGGTCGTTGAATATACCGGTTGCGACTCCGCGCGGTCTGTGAGGAGGGAACGCCCCTGCCACACGGGACTGGCCTCGATGCCCAGGTAGGCGGCGACGGTCGGCAGGATATGCAGCGTTTCGACGGGCGTGTCGCACACGCGGGCCGGGATTCCGGGTCCGTGGATGAAAAACGGCACGGCGATCTGCTCTTGATACACGCTGGAGCCGTGACCCATCGAGCCCCGTTCCCAGAACTCTTCTCCGTGGTCGGCCACGACGATGATTAACGTGTTCTCTCGTTCCGTATCGAGGAACGCGAACAACTCGGCCAGTTTGTCGTCCATGAAGCGGCAGTCGCCATCGTAGAGTATCCGTAAGGTCTCTCGCCCCTGCGGCGAGAGGTCCGGCCACCGGCGAGTTTCCCGCACGCCCCAAAAGTGCTCTGCTTGATCGATCAGATAGTCCATCGAGTGGCCGACGACGTCCTGTTCTGCGGGGGACAACTCCGGTAACGGCCCGAAGACGGTTCGATAACGTTCCGGTGGATCGTAGGGTGCATGGGGTTCCATGTAGTGGGCGTAAAGGAAGAACGGCTCTTTCAGTTCCCGCCCCTCTTTGATGGCCAGGTCTGTCACCCAATCCGCCGTGGCGTTGTTCTGGAAGGCGTAATGGTCGAAACCCTGGGCGAACCCCAACTCCGTTACGAGGTTCCCGTTGGTGACGATGATGGAGGTGCTGTAGCCAGCTTTCTTGAGGAAACTGGCCATCGTTTCCAAGTAAGCTGGGAGGGCGTCCGCAAGGAGTTGGTCGGGGTTTGAGTCGTCTGCGGCGTAATAGACCTGATGCGCATCCGGATAGAGCGACGTGAACAGAGATGCGATGGCCGGTTTGGTCCACGAGGCAGGAGACACAGCATGTGCAAAGTTCAGGGACGCCTCCGAGAACCGCTCGAGTGTCGGTGTGATGGGAACGCCGTTTCGCTCCGCACCAATGCGGTCCGCCCGCAGCGCGTCCAAAACTAACAACACGACGTTCGGCTGTTTGGACGCCGCCGGCTTGGAGGATTCCGGGGCGGCGCCCCCTTGGCGCCTGACGGTGGCTGTTTGGACCAACACGAACAGGACCACGCACAATGCCACAATCCCTGCTAGGGCAATCCTTCTTGCCGTAATCATGTCTCGCTCCACCTACTCCATGCCGGCATCACGGGCCAGAGCGTTTCCGGCGTCCTTTCCGGCCCGCACATGGAACCAAATTCGGCGGGTTTCCCTGCTCACGGGGTCAAACACCTCCACGTCGACGCGCTTGGACGGATAGTCGCCCATAGTCGAGGAAAACTCGGTCTGCTTTCGCTCTGAAGGCGCGACCTCGACGTCGAAACTCCGGGTTTGGGGGGAGGAACCGTCCCCACCGCCACGGATGAGGATCACACGGTCCAGGTCAAAGTAGGCCGTGGGAAGCTGGTGAATATTGTGTGCCGTAACGCGCAATCGGCCCGGGCCGCCCTCCCACAGGAACGCCCCGACCTGCCGCCACCGCCATCCGAGTGTTGCCGTCGGGTTGCCGCCGTCCGTGGCGCCGATAAGCCGGTAGCTCTCGGTGCGCATTTCATCCTTTTCAGGGGCAATCATAAATCGGACCTCCGTCCGGTCGAACCGGACAGGGTCGGGCGTTTCGATACAGCGAACGTATGCCGTGTACTCCCCCGCGTCGAGGAGCACATTCGCGTGGATGGCTTCACCGTCCGGGGCGTCGGCACCGAGGTGGGCCACCATACCGTAACTGCTGAAGTTTCCGGGCGGAGGGCCGGGGTCGTATTGAAGCGCCGGCCGCCACAGATCGGACTCCGGGTTTTCCCGCGTGAAACTACAGGAATCTACGACCGCAGCGGACTCGAAAACGCGCCCTTCCAGACGGCGTGCGATCCTGCCGCCATTTACTACGGTGAAGGCAAACGAGAATGCGCCATCACTTTCGGAAGGCAGCACGAACAAATCCTCGGCGTTACCGCGATCCGCCACGGCGTCTGACGGACGAGGGACGGCCCCAGGCAGTCCGTCGAAATGGGCTCCGAACGCATCCGGTAGTCTCGCGCCTAAACGGGTCATCGTTTCAGCAAAGCCCTGGCGGCACTGGTGCGCGAGCGCCGATGCGGGGGGCGTTTGCGGAACATGGTAGTACGGTATCGTCCAATCGCCGAAGTCGGCCACCTGGGACCGCTTCGCCCCTCGCATCAACTGAGGGTCATTCACGTAAAGAGATACGCAGAGCCCTTTGAACGGTTGCCGCAACAGCCGGAAGGCGTGGGCATCCAGCCAACCGGACTGAAAGCGGCTTTCAAAGTCCGTCTCGTCCTGTTCCCACCAGGAGTCGATGAACCACACGCGCGGCGGCGTGGCCGCGAACTCATCGAGGTACTCGGGCAGCAGTCCCACGTTTTCGTATGCGCTCTCGTGGGGATACCCGCTCCAGACCCCCCGCCTCCCTTCCTGCGTCAAGCACACGGCGGCTTGAGGAGGATTCGGCGCCGCCAGGTAATAGCGGAAAGGCGTCATCGTAAAGGTGCAACGGTGCGCAACGGCATCTCCTGGAACAAACCGTTCGGCCAGAAAATGCGCTGCTTCCCGGCTGTCGATTTTCTCGCGCACGGCAATCCGATGGCTGACTGACGGGTGGATGCGCCCTTCGTAGTAGTCGATCAACGCGGGCACGGTGAGACCGGTGCATGCCGTCAACGCGGCGAGCGTGAAGGCTCTGCGCGGGAGTGCACGCATGCCCGCCCCAACGAGGATGTAGAGGGGGACGGCCGAAGGGATCATGAGCCGGTAAGTGTAGTAGGGAAAAGAGGAGTGCCGCCAGTACATCATCGAGATAACGACGGGGCCAGCAGCGGCCGTAATCAACAAGAGTAGAGCGGGCAGCCGTCTTTTCAGCGACCATACGCCCAGCAAGGTCAGCCCGCCCGCCGCCAGAGTCATCCCCGCATAGGCCAGGCGATTCGGGCTGTACCCCATGAAGAAGTCCTTAAAAGTAATCAAAGCGATGCGCAAATCCGGGTAGGGGAACCACCGCTGCTCGGCCCGGTCAAAGACCCTCGACACAAAGAAGGCCATGCGCAGCGCCGGCGCGGACAGGATGATCACGGCTAGATTGCAGGGAATCCACGCCTTCAATCGGCGGTAGTGCCAGGGTAGTGCGGCCACAAAATAGAGGTTGAAGGCCACAATTACCCAGACCATCACAAAATGGTTGTACAGGCCAGCCACGAGGCACAGAGTCAAGGCGACCCATTGCAGCCACCGGTTCTCTTCGAGGGCCTTCGCCAAAAACACCAGCGCCGCCGTGGCCAGCGCGGCGTGGAGCGAGTAGGCGCGCAGTTCCTGGGCGTAGTAGATTTGAAAGGGAGAAATGGCGAACAGGAAGGCCCCGAGCAGCGCCACGGATTCGTTCTTCAGGATGGTGCGGCCGGCCCAGTACGTGAGCGCAATGCCGCCTATTCCCGCAACGCACGGCAACGAACGGAGCGCAAAGTCGCTGGCAACGGAACCTACCGCGAACCCGGCCAGCCCGCGAAACGCCGCGTACCAGAAATGGGTCAATACGATGAACAGCGGCGGTTCGTTCGTGTAGTCCCAGTTGAGGATGCGGCCGATTTGCCATGTGTTCTGGGACAACAGGTAGGAGGAACCTTCGTCGTACCACAGGCTCCGGTCCGCAAGACCATACACGCGCAACGCGGCGCCGAGCAAGAGGATGGCAAGCAACATATCAAGACGTGCGGCGGGTCTTCCGTCGGGCTTGCCTATTTCGAGGTCTTGTCGAGGCATGAACACCTGGTGTGGAATCTTGCACTACAACGAGGACCAATGTGCACCGAAGCAACGCGAACTCTGCATAATAAAGATTGGAAAGATACTATCACAACCCGCGTCCGCCGAAAAACCCGCGAAAGGCACTCAGAATCCACGCGTAAGCACGACCGTGCGCGATCGGCAAGCACGGCAGAGGCAATTCAGGTTCTTCCCTTCGTTCAGAATGACAACATTAGAGATCGAATTCTGGGGAGACAGCGCCGGTCTGAATTCTGGGGACAGTATAGAATGGCACTTACTTAAGCGTAAAATCTTTCACGTTAAGTAGTTACAGGGTCGACACTCCTTCGCGCCCATTCAACAGTTTCGGTGTTCGCAAGAGCCGAGGAACTGCTCACGTGCGAAAAACGGAGAGTCTGCTCGGTAGGTCCAGTATCCCTTCCGAAACGTGGCGGAATAAGGTCGAACAAAGGTATGCTGTAAATCCTTTTGATTCAGCGAGTTGCACTTAAGTAAGTGCCATTCGTGCCATTCGGTCGTGCCATTCGGGACAGTATACTTAATTCGCATAGTCCTCATCGCCGAAGAACGTCTCCATTCGGCGATTGCCGCGCTGTGTCACATGATGCGGCAGCCCCGGCACCACTACCCGCGCTATCCGTCCCATGCGGGTATCGTACCGCGCATCCAGACCCAAAACCAAGAATTGGGTATACTGTCCCCCGAATTCACGAATTCACCTTATTCCGCGTCGAACTTCGGATTAGATCCGAGCGCGGATGCGGGCGAAGCCGGTGACGAGCTTGAGCGTGAGGACCACCACGCAAATCCACAGGAGGTAGTCGATGACGCCGGGCCACAGGTATGTTTCAACGAGGAGCCAGGCGTAAACGTAGAACCGGGGGCGGATGAGCCAGGAATAGGGCGTTTCGAGGAAGTTGCGCGCCATGGCGAACAGAACGACGACGGCATACGTGACGATGTAGAGCGTTCCCGGGACGAAGTGGACGACATGGGCGTACATGAGGGTCAGAGTGGTGGCGGTGATAACGGTCTGGTCGGACATGGTGTCGGTGAAAGAGCCGCGACGCGAGGCGACGCCCATGTGGCGGGCCAGGGGGCCATCTAGGCCGTCCAGGAACACGTGCATCGCCAACAGGACAAAGGCGAGCGGTTTGGACCAGAAGTACAAGGGGCAGAAGGCCAGTCCCGCAAGCAAAGAGGCCAGCGTCAAGTGGTTTGGCGTGATTCCGAGCGAGACGAGGGCGCCCAGGAACGGCCCGAACAGGCGTCCGCGGACCCGTTGCGTGAACACCATCATGGCCCGCTCGCGTTCGGCGTAGCAGTCCGCCTTGAGATCCGGCTCGAGACACGCCGAGTCGTCCCGCGTTTCGCCGTCGGATCGGTCCACTGTCTTGGATGGGCTGTCGTCCGTCGTCAAAGGTCCGTCTGCCTTTCTACCCTGAGGGTGATGGTCATGGGCCGGAACTCGAGGCCCGGCATGGGGGCGCCGGTGTTGTGAAACCGCAGGCCTTCGTATTCATAGTCCGAGAGGGCGATGTGCGTGTGGCCCAGGTACACATCCGTGGTACCGGTGTCTGGTCCCAAGCCCTTTTCACGGAGATAATTTGTTACGCGTTTCGCGACCACGCGCGGGGGAAACGCCGCGCGGTGCACCCATCGGTGGACGCCGTAGTCAAAGCCGCGGTCGTAAAGCCAGTTTAGCACCCGCCCCTTTTTCCGGTCGTGGAGCCACTTGGATCGAAAGTCCCCCTCGAAGCGGTCCTTAAACATGGTATAATGGGCCACGTCGCCGTGGAGGAACACGGATTGGTCGAGCTTCACGCCAAGGGGGTGGCACGTCAGCTCCGGCGTCTGTTGCGCGAGGGCCTCGATTCTGTCGATGAACGGGCTTACGGCGTCGTGGTTGCCGAGTACGTAATGAAACCGGCGTCCGCTGTAGCGGGCCATGAATTCCTCGAGCCACGCAATGGCATGGGGTACCGTCTCCTCGATGCCCTCGAAAACCGTCCAACGGAAGTCGAAGATGTCGCCGTTCAACACACAGAGGTCGGCCCCTTTCATGGCCTCATGAACGGCCCCCATGCGGTCCGCGGCTTCCGAGCGCCTGCAGAACACGTGCAGGTCGGAGAACACACAGACGGTTTTCGTCTCGCGGTCACTCACGGTGTCTTGGAATCCGGCGGGTTGCAGCAGCGAACTCTTCGTCGAAGACGTCGCCGAACACCGATGTGCCCGCGCCAACCCGCCACGCTCTCATGGCATTTCCCTCACTGGGAATCTTACTCAGATTCCAGAAGATGCGCAAGAATACGACCGTGCAACGCACTCGACTTGTGTCTCAAGCTCATCTTTTACAGTGCCTTTTTTCAAGTTCTTTTCTTCCGGTGAATTCCGGGGATACTCAACTGATCCTTCGCTTGCCTTTATGTCCGGGTTTGCGCTTCCGAAGAAAGCGGCCCAGACTGGTCTCCCGGGAATTCCAGGGGAATTCCGGGGACAGTATACTCAATTAATCTTCCGCTTGCTTCTGGGGCCCGGTCTGCGCTTCCGAAGAAAGCGGCCCAGACTGGTCTCGAGTCCCGCGATGAAGTCTGCGCTTCCCAACGGCCGGCCTGTCCGCCCATGGAGCCGCAACGCCGCTGCCTCGGCCTCGGCCTCGTCCACATCCAGAACAAGGTACGCGGACCAGTCCCCTATGTAGCTCAACATCGGCTCCACCCTCACCAGGAGGTCGTCTTTGCCTTCGAGGTGCGCGCGGGCGCTGCTCCAGCGGTAGTCTCCAGGGCATGCAACCAGTCCCGCCCGGACCGGGTTCAGTTCCACATAGCGTAGCGCCGCCAGCAAGTGCTGTTCATCCATGACGAACGACGCAAAGCGCTCCTGCCACAAGTGTCCGCGCCAACCTTCTCGAAAGTTCACGCACCGTGTATACCTGCGGTGCGCCTCGCCCAGCGCATGCGACAGACCGTGCGCCGTCTCCGGCACGGCCACAAGATGCACGTGGTTGGGCATCAGGCAATAGGCCCATATGACGACCTCGAACCGCCCACACCACTGCGCCAGCAGCTTGAGATACTCCGCATAGTCCTCATCGCCGAAGAACGTCTCCATTCGGCGATTGCCGCGCTGTGTCACATGATGCGGCAGCCCCGGCGCCACTACCCGCGCTATCCGTCCCATGCGGGTATCGTACCGCGCTTCCAGACCCAAAGTCAGAAATTGAGTATACTGTCCCCCGAATTCCGCGAATTCCGGCAATCTACGAACGACACTTGAGCTACGCGGGTAAGAGCAGATAGGCTGTGGCTTGATCCCAGGAGCTTCCTGAGTCGATGGTTTGAGCGGGTGGATTGAGTCTCGTCGTATTCACCCTCGTGATGGTATGATGGGAATGGGAGAGGATTTGTCATGGCGCGCACGGCGATCGTTTATCGTGAAGAGATGCTGAAACACGATACCGGCCTGGGGCATCCGGAACGGCCGGCCCGGCTTACGGCGATCCTGTCCGGTTTCGAGGCGGCCGGGCTCAACCCGCCGCGATTGGACATTGCTCCGGCGACGCTTGAAGACCTGGGGCGCGTCCACTCGAAGCGGCACATCGTCAGCGTGCAGAAGATATGCGTGTCGGAAAGCCCTTATCCGGACCCCGACACGCCGATGGGGCCGGACTCCTGGAATGCGGCCCTGCTCGCCGCGGGCGGCGGGATAGCGGCCTGCAAAGCCGTCTTGGACAAAGCATACGACAATGTGTTTTGCGTGGTGCGTCCCCCGGGACACCACGCGGAACGCGATTGGGCCATGGGGTTTTGCCTGTTCAACAACGTAGCTATCGCGGCGCGCTGGCTGCGCAGTGTAGCGGGCGTGAAACGGGTCGCCATCCTGGACTGGGACGTTCACCATGGGAACGGGACTCAACATGCGTTCTACGATGATGAGACGGTATACTATGCCAGCATTCACCAGTTCCCCCACTATCCCGGGACGGGCCGGCCGGAGGAGCGCGGCGCAGGCAACACCAACCTGAACATCCCCATGGCCGTTGGCAACGGCCCTAAGGAGTGGTTATCCGCGATCGACAAGCAGGTGGTCCCGGAATTCGAGCGGTTCGAGCCGGAGTTTTTGTTGATCTCCGCCGGCTTCGATGCGCATCGCCTCGATCCGCTTGGCGGGCAACTGCTCGAAGCGGAAACCTTCGCCGAAATAACCCGCCGCATGAGGCCCTTTGCCGGCGGCCGCACCGTGTCGCTACTCGAAGGCGGCTACCACCTCGAAGCGCTCAGCGAATCCGCGACGGCCCATCTCAAGGCCCTGCAGGAATAGTCCCCGCCCAAGCGTGCCTGGCATATGTGTTTGGCGTGCTCCAGTGAAAGGCCATGGAACGAAGGACGGTCGAGCAGGAGCTCGACCCTACCTCGCGGATTACGGGAATGCGGTAGGGTTGCGCTCCGGCACGCCCGCAAGGGCTGACCCAAGACGGTCGAGCAGGAGCTCGACCCTACCTTGTCTACCGTCGGTGTCCTTTTTCACCAGGGATGCCGGGTGTCTTCCCGGAGGCGTTCGACTTGGCGAGGCGTTCAATGTTCCATAGTTTCGCGTACTTGGTGAACACGTGAAATGCCGACAGCCCGCACAATACCAGCCCATGCATACCGTCGCGAAACCCCTGCCGCAGAAAGTACATCTTCAGAAACCGGAGGGTGGGGTGGAGCACGAGGTCGAGGGCGTGCGCGCGGCGGCCCGCGTCGTACAAGTCCATGGCGCTCCACGTGGTGAACCGCTCGAACGTCCGAAAGTACTCCTCAAAACTGCGGTAGGTGTCATGATACATCGGCTCGTCGATCCGGCCCATGGAACCGTCGACGACGACTTTCGAGTGAACCCGGCGCTCGAGATAACGCCCCTTCCTTGTGCGAAACAGCCGGAGGTTGTAGTCATGGTGCCAGCCGCAGTGCCGGATGAGTTTGCCGAAGAAATACGACAAGCGGCGGATTTCATATCCGTCCTTGGCCTGCGGATCGTTGACAACGATTCGGATACGGTCCGCCAATGCCTCCGAAACCCACTCGTCTGCATCGAGAACCAACGTCCATTCAGTCGTGATCTGCGGGATGGCCCAGTTTCGCTGATTGGCTGCAGTGACATACTCATGCGTAACTACATGGCTGGTGTAACGCCGCGCCATCTCGTCCGATCCATCCGAGGTCTTCGGATCGACCACGCAAAACAGGTCATCCGCCCAAGCCACGCTTTCCAGACAGCGCCCAAGCCGGTCGCCCGCGTTCGGAACGAGCGTCAGTACGGTCAGTGTGCTCAACGGGACCTCCTTCGCCGCCGCATTGTACCGAACGGCGCTGCCTTACCCCAAGTTGACAAGCTCCTGCCGGGCCGCCGCAGCCAACCGAAGTCCGCGTTCATATCGTTGTCACGCAGCACGTATAATAGCGTCATGAACGCCGGAATGAAGGGTGTCGTGCGCGTGGGACCGGCCGGGTGGGCCTACGAGGACTGGAAGGGGATTGTCTACCCGCCAGGTATGCCGCGCAGTCTTCATCCGCTGAAGTACCTGAGCACGTTCTTTGACGCCATCGAGGTAAACTCGACCTTCTACCGCGCGCCGGACCGCCGTCAGTGCGCCAATTGGGTGCGGCAGGCCGCGGACAACGCGCGGTTCATGTTCACGTTGAAGCTCTGGGAACGCTTCACGCACCAACGCGACTCATGGCCCGACGAGGCGGAGGCCCGTGCGGTGCACGACGGCATGGCCCCCCTCGTCGAGGCAGGCAAACTCGGCGCCCTGCTAGTCCAGTTCCCGTGGAGTTTCAAGCGGACGCCCGAGAACCGGAACTGGTTAGCTCGCGTGCTCGACGCGTTCGCGGGATATCCGCTGGCCCTCGAGATTCGTCACGCATCCTGGAACCGCCCCGAGGTGTACGAAGGTCTGGCCGAACGCCGGGTCGCGTTCTGCAACATCGATCAGCCCCTGTTTCGCGACTCTCTCGCGCCCAGCGCGCAGGTTACGGCCCGCGTCGGCTACGTGCGGCTGCACGGTCGAAACTACGACGACTGGTTCCGCGAGGATGCCGGACGGGACGAGCGCTACAACTATCTGTATCCCCCCGAAGAACTGAAGCCCTGGCTCGATAAAGTGGAGCGAATTCGCTTGCAGGCGGACGAAGTCTACGTCATCACGAACAACCACTACCGCGGTCAGGCCGTCGTCAACGCATTCGAGATACAAGCTGGCTTGGGAAAAACCGATTTCGTGCTTCCCCCCCACCTCGTTGCCGCCTACCCGCGGCTCACCGGTCTTTGCGGACAAGAGACGTGAGCATGCGTTCTGAATCGAACCCCAGGAGGCACAATAGAGTCCGGGCGCGGCTGGCGCACGCCGCAGGCTCCTCAACACCCTCCAGCCATTTTGGAAAACCAGGCGGTTCGTTGTATGATGACTGCTGATGTGGGTCAGACGCATTTGGGTTGGAACTGAAGGCGGGCAGACAAGGGTATGATGCGTAAAGTGGGCCGAATACTGTTAGGAGTACTGGTTGTGGGTGCGGCGCTGTTTGCTGTTCTATGCGTGCTTAAGTTGGTTTGGGACGCCCAGTTCTATGACGACTATGTCAGCAACGCCCCGCTGAACGTGGTGGTGCGGGAGGAGGAGAACCGGAACGGGTATCGCCGCGTGGAGTTTACGTTTGACGGGGTCCCTGGAAACCCGGTGCCTGCCGTGCTGGCGCTGCCGAAGAAAGAGCCGGGGCCGTTTCCCGGCTTGGTGTTCTTACACGGGATCGGACAGAAGAAGGAATTCCTGGACGAGATTGCCAAGTACTTCGTGGACGCGGGGTATGCCATCGCCACGTTTGACCAGTACATGCAAGGCGAGCGCAAGTTGAAGGATGCAAATCCTGTCGAGCGAGCGTTGGCGTTTCGCAGGCGCGCGGCCTTGACGACAATCGAGGCACGCCGGATGGTCGACTACTTGGAGACACGGCCGGATATCGCAAAAGACCAGATATTCCTGCTGGGTGCGAGCTACGGAGCAATCACGGGCACTGCAGCGGCCGCTTTCGACAACCGGATCAGGGGGGTCGTCCTCTGTTATGGCGGCGGCAACATTCGGAAGCTCATTGACAGCGAAGCGGCCCGGGAAGCCGCTGGCCCGGCTATCGGCGCAGTAAAGTGGTTCCTCGCATGGCTGTTGGCCCCGGCGGACCCAGTCCGGCACGTGGCGGCGATCTCACCGCGGCCTATCCTCATTCAAGGTGGCCGCCGTGACCGTATCGTGCCACCGGCCGCTGTACAGGCGCTGATCGACGCGGCCAAGGAGCCTAAAGACGTCATTTGGTACGATTCGGACCACGTGGGATTGGATGAAGAACACACGGTAAAAGTGCTTAAGGACTCTATTGCGTGGTTGGATGACCACAGGGCACACTGACCGAGACCGGTAAGGAGGGCGCGTCATGACGTGGCCATGCGCGGTCGCAGCGGTTGGATGCGTGGCGTTGCTGGCGGCGACGCTGGCGAACGGAGAGTCCGAGGCCACCGAACGCGCGCTGGAGGCCTGGACCGCGTGTGTGACGGATTTCGGCGCCAAGGCGGATGGCGCAACAGACGACACGGGCGCGTTTCAAGCGGCCTTGGACGCTGCCGCGGATAAGGGCGGCATCGTGTTTGCGCCTGCCGGGACGTATCTCATCGCCGGGGCCTTGTCGATCCCGCAGGGCGTCGCGCTTCGCGGCGTGTGGGAGGCCCCGCACCATGCCGACATCGGCAAAGGAACGGTTCTGTACGCCACAGGCGGCAAAGGGGATGAAAACGGCCCGCCCCTCATCTCGTTGCACCAGAGCAGCGGCGTGCACGGCGTGACCATTTTTTACCCGGAACAGCGGTTTCCGGAAGTGCAGCCCTACCCCTGGTGCATCCAAGGCATGGGGATGCACGGCTCCGTGATCAACGTTACGTTGGTAAACCCATACAAGGGCATTGACTTCGGCACGCATCCGAACGAATTGCACTTTATCAGCGGCGTATTCGGTCAGCCGCTGAAGACGGGCATCTTTGTGGACAAGTGCACCGATATCGGCCGCATCGAGAACGTCCATTTCAACCCCCATAGCTGGGGGCGCGCGGACTACCCGACGGCCCAGTTCAACTTCCCGGACATCTTCGGGTATCTGTCGGAGAACTTCACCGGCTTCCTCATCGGCAAGACCGACTGGGAATACATGCGTGACTGCTTTTGTATCTTTCCAAAGATAGGGTTTCATTTTGTGAAGACCGGCGCCGGCGAACCGAACGTGGTGCTGACGCAATGCGGCGCGGATATCTGTCCGGTGGCCGTGCGCGTGGATGCCAGCCAGAGTCACGCAGGCGTGGCGTTTGAGAATGGTCAGTTCATGGGAACGGTCATCGTCGGACCTCAGAACAAAGGCCCGGTAAAGCTGACGAACTGCGGGTTCTGGCCCATCCAAACCACTGACGAACAGGTCGTCATCGAGGGCGAGGGTACGGTCACGTTGACGGCATGCCATTTCGCAGGATGGGCGCTTGCCGACACAGCCGCGCCCTGCATTCGCGTAAGGGGTGGGGCGGCGCTCCTTTCAGGCTGCGATTTCTTCGATCCCGCCAAGAAGCAGATACTGATTGAGGAAGGCGCGGTCGGCGTAAGTGTGATGGGCTGTCGTTTGCGAGGCGGCGCGAAGATTGAGAACACGAGCAAGACGGCTGAGATGCAGGTCGGACTCAACCTGACGGGCGATAACCGGGGGAAAAACGGGCTGTGAGGCGCGGGTACGTCATCGACGTGGACGCAAGGGTTATTGAGAACCGTTGTCGTGTTCTTGACTCTTGGAAACATCTGATATATAATCATAAAACTTATGTATCAACCTTTTATTGCGCCGCAACAACGTTGCTGGACCACTGTTGCCCACTTCCTCACATCCCGGCGACGCCTCCATAGCGTTGTATCCTCTCGGCTTTTGAGCGGGCGGCGCCTCACCTTGGAGAATGGCTATGCCAGACCTTGATAGCAAACGGTTTGCGCACGTTCGTGGGCGTTGGGCTCGCTTGGCACTGGCCCTGATTATGGCCTTTCTGATGGGCTATCTGCTTGCCGGGAGGACGGCAACATCCCCCGTCGTCACACCACAAGAGGCCTCTGAGACGGCCGGTCATGAAGCACATGGACTTCAAAAGGCCACCATCTGGACGTGTTCCATGCACCCACAGATTCGGCAACCCAAACCGGGCCGGTGTCCCATCTGCGGCATGGACTTGGTCCCCGTTGCGGACACGGCGGGCGGGGCGACGGCACTGCCTCAACTGGCAACGACCGAGGCCTCGAAGTCGCTGATGCGGATCGAGACTACGCCTGTGGAACGGCGGTTCGTCACGGCGGAGGTCCGCATGGTGGGCAAGGTCGAGCCGGACGAGACCCGCCTGGGATACATCACGGCCTGGGCACCTGGCCGCATCGACCGAATGTTCGTGGACTACACGGGGATCGAGGTGCGCCAGGGCGACCACATGGTCTCGCTGTACAGCCCGGAACTGCTCAGCGCGCAAGAGGAACTGCGCCGGGCCGCCGAGAGCGTGGCGAGCCTGCGATCGGGCGCGCCAGAAGTCTTAAGACATACGGCCGAAAGCACCCTCGAAGCCGCCCGCAGCAAGTTGCGGCGATGGGGGCTTACCGATGCGCAGGTTCAGGCCGCGGAACGCTCCGGGACGGTGTCGGATCACATCACCATTTATGCCCCGGTCGGGGGCACGG
>Ga0315277_10005023_pt1 | contig 17509 bp, 13 predicted proteins | sample YL17G05_15_MG_FD_203695 | JGI IMG/M metagenome (GOLD analysis project Ga0315277, IMG submission 203695) | Sediment microbial communities from Yellowstone Lake, YNP, Wyoming, USA - YL17G05_15 | ecosystem: Environmental > Aquatic > Freshwater > Lake > Sediment | place: USA: Wyoming | collected... | reverse complement strand
CGAAAAACAGGACCAGCATGGCCACGGGGTAGCGGGCCAGCCCGGCCCACAGGGCCAGCGCGATGATCCAGAACGCGACCCGTCCGCTCATCCCGGCGACCAGGTATGGCTTCTTGGGCTTGTCGCCGATCAGGTGGGCCGCCCCTAGTTGAGGGAGCAGCCAGGCGCCGCGAAAGACGGTGCCGACGAGCCCGACCACGGGCGCGGAGGTGGTGAGTTGGCCGACGAACGCAGGCAGGACGCTGCTGACACTGACGAAGGTGAGCGCCAACCCGAAGCCGATATAGTCGCCCATGATGGCAAAAAAGTTCCAACGATAGTGGGGGGGCAGCATCTCGGGATTCTTGGTCACGGCGAGTGAGTGTACCACGAAGTGAGAGACCGTCAAGCCGGGGGGAGGCCTGAGGGAACTCGGAGGAACCCCGGGGAACTCTGGGGGACTTGACCTTACGCGATTTCTGGTTCTTCGGTTTCGGCGATCAGGTCCTCCTGGCGCCTGATTTCTGGGGAGGCCTGATCTGGGCCAGATTTGGCCCTGCGCAGGGTATAGACTCCCCCCAGGGCTACCAGGGGCAGCGCTACCGTCGCCAGGAGGAAACCGGCAGGGTCCAATCGAGGGGTGGCTGAGAAGCGGTCGAGGTTGAACAGGATCATGGCGACAGCGGTCCACACGGTCAGAAAATTGGGGATCGCGTCGCCAGACTGGATTAATTTCAGCCCAGGCACTCGTTTTCTGGTCAGGGGCCAGAGGAGATTGCTGCCCATATAGCCCAGTTGATCTTCCAGCACGTGCCCGATGAGACCCAGTCCTGTAACCAGCCCGGCCCACAACCCCACATTCCAGTTGGCAACCAATCCGACAAGCATGGTCATCGCTGCACCGACCCCTACGGCCAGCGTCAGGCTGTGGGACCAGCGCCGGTGCCAGTCCAGGAAATGGATGTACAGATGGTCTCCCCTGCGTTCAAAGCGGAAGGATGGCCCGCTGAAGATGTTGACTCTGTATTCCGCACTGTAGGTGTCCACCAGCGGCACGCCAAGTTTGCGTCGTACCTCGGCCAGACCCTCAGGTTCCGTACCAGGATAAGGAACCTGTCCGGTGGTGACCAGCGGGCCGATGCGCACAGCAACCTCCTGGTTCTGCGAGTCGAAGCGGATCGTATATTCGCGCCAGAGATCGGCACCCAGGTGGATGGTGTGAAGCATCACATTCTGTGACCGGCCTGCTTCGTAAGCCTTACGCATTGAGCCGACCAGCGCATCCACGATGGCCTTGGGGTCGGGATTGGGGCCAGGGTCTATCTCCGTGCTGTAATCCTCAAAATACCGCGCAAACCTGAAGTCGAGCGTATCGGGCAAAATGCCGCCGATGCCACCCAACACTGGCAGGAGCGAGCCCTGTGCTCCTGCCCGCACCACCTCCGGGAAAAACGTCGCCAGCGCCACGCCCGTCAGGAAATGTGCAATGCCCTTCACTTTTCCTCCACTGGACCATCATTGTACGTCAGTGTACCGCAATTTACTTTGTATGCAAGCAGGTGGCTCGCCTGGGAGTGCCAGAGCGCAACCCTTGAATCAGCGAGACAGCGGCCGGAGGATGAGGGCGTAGATATAGCCCAGCTCGCTCCAGGCTAACAGAAAATCACCGGTGGGGATGGAAATCGGAGTGGCGTTTGCTGCCGGGTCCAGGATGTGCACAGACTGCTCATCTGTACCTACGACGACGACGGCGTGTTGTGAAACGTGGCCGCGCCAATGAGGGAATTCACTGGCCTGAACAAACACGATGGGCGGATTGCCACGTGCCAGGTGTGACTGCAGGTCGTCGAGGTCGCCGGAGGTGAAAGTCACATCCAGGACGTTTGAGCGCAGATGGGTTACGTTGGAGGCTGGCGCGCCAAGGGGAGGGCGCGTGTCCAGTTTGCGGGCCAGGCGGTCCTGTGTACGAGAGAAGCCCAGATAGGCCAGCACCATCTGGACGCATGCTGCCAGGCAGTAGCCATCATCCGCTTGTGGATAGTATGGAACGTTGAGGGGGCTACTGGAGGGAAACGCCATGCCGTCTCATCTCCTCCACAGCACGTTCGGTGGTGAGAACTTCGCCCGTGGTGGCGTCCACATCTATGTATCCGATGGGACCGCGAGGTGGATGAGAGAGAGAGGTTACGAAAGCATCACAGCGCCAAACAGGTCGGTCTTCGGATCGAACCAGGCGCGGTTGATCGGCCATCACCATATTGCCCACGCGCTCGACCAGCCAGCGGTTGGCCTTGTGACGGGCCGTACCTTCGTCTACGGCCAGGCGGACGTGCTTGCGGAAGAGATAATCGGCAAAATCGGCCACCTCTTCGACGACCGAAGGGGGCAGCAGGCGGAGCAATTGTACGATTGATTCGACATCGGTACTCATATTCCTACCCCTGCGATCACACTGCGAATATGATGAGTTTCACTATCAGAAACCGTGCTTGTCTGTATCGCTGCGGCCATTTTCAGGCCTTGCCTGATTTCATTATAACCTGGAAGGGTAAATCTATCAACCTGCAACCTGTCTTACCCGGATGAACATCTCGGACGAAAAATCGCCACCCCCCGATTCGGTGACAAATCATCAAATCAGCCCCAGCCACCCCGCAATCGCATCCCCCACCCCCGCCATGTTTAGCGCGATCGGGAGCAGCAGGACCCCCATGCAGTTCATCCGGCGGGAGCCCCACAGGACCGGGATGAGGCCAATCCCGGTGGCGACCAGGCAGATCAGGAGGCCAGCCCAGCCCGTCACTCCACCGACGATGCCCACTACCACGACCAGCGTGCCCACGCTGATCCAGCGGTAGTCCACCGCGCCCACCAGCCTGATCGCCACGCGCGCCATCGCCAGGAGCAGGAAGAACGAGAGCACGCCGGTGAGCACGACCGCGGCCGCCGCCAGGTAGTAGGTCCGCGGCGTGTAGGCGGACCACAGGCTCCCTAGCATCCACGCCATTCCGCCGCGGGTCAGGTGCAGCCCTGGCACGAAGAAGAACAACAAGCCACCCACGTAATAGATCGCCTTGCAGGCCCCCTGCGAGACCAGGAACAGCCGGTCGTCCGGTTGGGCGGTGGCGTGGCCGGCCATGAGGCTGTCGATGCCGCCCGTCACGACCGGGAAGAAGGCGGCGAACAGCCCGCCCAGCGCCCCTGTCACCGTCCCGCGCACCAGCAGCCAGGGCGTGAGGTCTACCGTCCTGGTGACGTGTTGTGGGGGCACCTGAACGCGCGAGAGCAGGTTCTGCAAGACCCAGGGTACGGCAAAGAGGCCGGCGAAGGCCGGCAGGAGGTTCTGGTAGGCCACCGTCACCGGCACCGGGCTGCGATAGAGCAGGATGAAGCCCAGGAGACCCGCGAGCAGGAAGGTGACCAGCCCCGCCGCCAGGCTCCGCCAGCCATCCCACCAGCGGCGCCACCCGGCCGGGGCGCGGTCGGAGCCCTTGGGCCATTCGGAGAGCAGCACGAAGGCGATCACCGTCCACAGGATCCAGGGCAGGTGTGGTTGGAGGATAGAGCGCAGCACTGGAAAAATGGACGAAGCGACCGGGGTCAGCAGCGCCAGCAGCGCTATGCCCCCCAGTCCTCCCACGCCGGTCAGCACGGCCGCTTCGTACCCGCGTCGCTGGAGCAGGTACTTCTGCCCTGGCAGGACTAGAAACACGGTGGAATCGTCGGGGGCGGCCAGGAAGATGCTGGGGATTGTGTTCAGCATCGCGTAGCCGGTGGTGAGCCCCAGGAAGAAGAAGGCCAGCGGCTCCGGCGGCACCAGGCCGTTGAGCCGGGCCGTCACCAGGATGACGAGGCCCGCCACGTTGTAGATGTGCAGTGCCGGCACGAGCGACAGCACCGATGCCACCAGCGCTCCCAGCACGGCGAACAGCAACAAGGCTGCCATTTTCCTATCTCCAGGCCTAACACGGAACTGCCCTGTGGCAAACGATCATCTCTACTGCGTTGGCGCTGTTTCCAGCACGACCACGTCGTTGGGCAGCGTCGGTGTGACCTCCAGGTTGCCCCGGTACACCTCTAGCGTGCCAACGACGCGCACCCGGCTGCCGGGCGTACCGAGCGCCGTGTTGCTGGAGATACGGTCGAGCACATTACGCCACACGAACACGACGACCTCACCGCTCCCGTCGCCCACGAACACCTTCACCGCACTCTCCAACCCCTCCACGCGAACCACCATCCCCTCGATCATCACCCGCTGCCCGGCATCAGCCCCGCTCAGGGAACCGATCTCGCGCCGGATGGGCCAGGGGGCGGCGCCCTCGATGGCCTGCACGTCCCCGCCGAAATCCGGTTGAATCTGCAGTTCCCCCTCGTACTGGCCGACCTGGCCAGTCGCGCGCACCTGCGCGCCCAGGTTGATGTGGGCGGCGTCCCAGCAGTCGTCGTAGACCTCGTGCCACAGCAGGAGCGCGATCTGTCCGCTGCCGTCGTCCAGTGTGAATTTAAAGCCGCTGGAGAACGATTCCGCACCGACGACGGTGCCCTCCACCGTGACCTCTTCGCCGGCGCGGGCGGCCGTGAGCGCTTCGATCGGCGTCAGTTCCACGACCGGCGTGGGGGTTTCCGCGGGCGTGGGCAGCGGTCGCGGCGTGGCAGTGGCGGCCGGTGCCGGTGTCCAGGTTGGGGATTGGGGATCGGGCATGGGGGTGGCGGCGAGCGCCGGCCTGGCCTGTCCTGCAGAGGCCACGGGACACGCGAGGGTCTGCACGTCCTGGGGCAGTTCGGGGATCAGTTCCAGCGTGCCCCGGTACTGAGAAACCTCGCCCTGGGCCTTAACCTCTGCCCCCACGGCCAGCGCCGCCGGGCCGGGGAGCGCGTCGTAGACCGATTGCCACAGGAGCACGACGATGTCGCCGGTGGTATCGTCGAGCGTGACCTTGACGCCGGAGGAGAAGGGCTCCACCTCGGAGATCGTGCCGTGTACGGTTGCCATCTGCCCCACGCTGGCTGTGGTCAGGTCGCCGATCCGCCTTTCGACGGCGATGGACACCGGCTGGCTGAGCGGCACGACGTCGGCGAGGGAGGCCGGGACGAGTTGGGGCGTGTCGCCGTAGAGCGAGACGGCCGCCACGACCTCGACCGATTGGCCTACGGAGAGGGTGGGGGAGAGGCCGCTGAGCGCGGTGAGGTCGTCGCTCACGACGAGGGGGATGGCGCCGGTGCGGTCGCGGATCGTGATCAGCGTCAGCCCCGGGTAAGGCTCGCGTACCTCGCGCACCTGGCCGCGTACCCGCACGCGCAGGTACTGGTCCGCCGGAACGAGCGTGCCGACGTCGCGGTCCACCGGCTCAGCGCGCGCGATCTGCAAGTGTTCAGGCACGTTGACGGTGAGCGCGAGAAAATCCTCACGTATGCGCAGCGTGCCGGCCACCTCGACCTGGTCGCCCAGCGCGGGCACGCGGCCGGCGGCGATGACCTGGCGGGTCTGGGCCCGGTAGGTCGAGATATAGATCTCGCCCGTGCTATCCTCGATCCAAAAGCCGAGCGTTTCGTCTTGCGGGTCGTAGGAGGGGGTCCGGGTACAGCGTCCCCGGAGGCGGACGTAGGCCATGTTCATCGTCGCGCCCGCCTGGCCGATCTGAATCAGGGGCACCTCGGCGCGGGTGGCGGCGAGCCAGAGGACGGCCAGCCCCACGGTGGCGAGCAGGATGGCGGCGATCTTGACCACGCGGATGGAGGTGCGCCCGGCCAGGCGAGCGCCGCAGTAGGGGCAGACTTTGTACGGCCCGACGTACCGTCCGCAACTGGGGCAGTGGCTCATTGTGGTCTTTCTCCTTGGCGCGGTTGTGGTGAGCGAGCGGCGGGGGGTAGTGTAGCCCAAATCGGCAAATCAGCAAATCAGCAAATCGCAAATCTCCAACCTCCAATTTACGACTCCTCAACGTGTTCGCTGACAAACTCACGAATCCACCTCGCGTCCGGGCGCTCTTCATCGGCCATCTCCGAGTAGTACTTGCCAGTTGTAGGGTCTGTCATCAAGGAGCTCAAAGGCTCCCCGGCCTTCAGTGCTATGCTTCTTGTAGCAGTAAATCGGGCCTGGAGGCCAAAGGTGTGAGAGAAGGTCTTGCCACCCAGGGTCACCAGTGCAATGCCCACCTCCCATTTGCCCACAGTCTGGCCACCAACGCGGTCCAATTCCCTGGCATAGTACCCAAGGATCTCTTCATCGGACACGGCTTCGCCTGTACCGCGTATCCTCCTCACGAAGACTCCCGGCTGTTTCTCGTTCGGAAACCTCTCAATGGTTAGACCGGCATCCACTGCCAAAGTAGGTATGCTGGACTCTGCCAAGTATGCCCGAGCCTTGATCTCCGCGTTTTCCTGCGGGGTCTTGCCATTCTCCTCCACGTCTCTCGCAATACCCAGATCGCCTAGACTCAGAATCTCAATGGGCAAAGTTGCAAGATACGCCCTAAAGCGGTTGATTTTCGCCTGATTTGCTGTGCCAAGCAGGATTCGCCTCTTCATACGGTTAACACATTGGCGTAGACTTGGAGAGGAACGAGCATGTGGCCATCTGACGTGCGGTGTGCCCCATTCGTATCCATATATCCTTTGCAGTGTACCATATTCGGCTTCAAACTGTCCGCTGCCAGCCACGGCTGGCATGGTTTTCTGGCCTGGCAGGTCGCCGGCAACCTGGCGGGCTTTGCGGGGGTGCTGGTGCTCATTCGCGTCTCTCGTGGCCCCAATCCCCTCACTCGACCGTTTCCGGTTCGATGGGCATGATCGTCGCTTCGTTCGTCTCGATCACTTCCGCCTCGATCCTTCCGGCGGACATTTCCTGCACGGCCGCTCGAAACGCGGGAAAATGCTCCACCGCGAAGCGGGCCGTCACCGTCACCTCGGCCGCAAACTCCTCGCTCAGGATTTCCCCCCGGTGCGCTGCCACCGCCAGGCGCACCCGCTCGAACAAATTGTACGGCGTTACGATCAGCGCCGTGTGCGTCGGCACCTTGGCCGCCCGGGGCAGCACGGCCAGGACCTCTCGCACGGCGTCACTGTAGGCCCGCACCAACCCGCCCGTCCCTAACTTGGTGCCGCCGAAATAGCGCGTCACCACCACCGCCACGTCCCCCAGGCCGCTCCCTCGCAGCACCGCCAGCACCGGCCGCCCCGCCGTCCCGGCTGGCTCGCCGTCGTCGGTGCAGTGGGCGGTTACCGTCGCCCCGTGGCCGATCAGATAGGCCGGTACGTTGTGCGACGCGTCGGCAAACTCCTGCTTGATGCGGGCGACGAACGCCCTCGCTTCTTCCACGCTGAACGCCGGCCCAGCCGTGGCAATGAAGCGCGAGTTCACCACCCGCATTTCGATGCGTGCCTGGTGTGCAGGGATCAGGAATCGTTCCATGTGCTGTACTCACTGCCGGCTGGCAGGCCGGACACTTCAGCGCTGCTCCAGTCGCTTCAACAAAACCTTGGCTTCGACGTGATCCGGCTTCATTCCCAGGCGGTCGAACCAGTCCGCCGCTTCTCTGGCATGCACAGTTGCCGCTTCGTATTCCCCAAGGGCTTCTTCTGCCAGAGCCAGACGATGCTTCAGAGTCGCCAGGTAAGCCTTGGTCCCATGGCTCTCGAAGAATTCCATGCTCTTCAGGCAGAGTTCCCTGGCTTCCTGAGGTCGCCCCAGGTGATAGGCGATGATGGCAAGGTGGCCCCAGGTGCTCCTGGCCAATATCTCATCCCGCGGCGCCTGCTCGACCCGCTCTTCGAACCAGTCCCTGACAGCGGTGAAGTATGTCCATGCTAACTCCCAGTCCTTCATATCGCGGGCCAGTCTGCCACGCTCGATGTTAATCAAAGCCTTTAGATCGCCTTTGCCCAGGTTCTCGGCGATGCTCCACGCCTGATCACAGAGTTCCTTGGCCTTGTCAAATGCCCCCAGTTTCCGGTGAACTGCGCTCAAGTGCTGGAGTGCAAAGCTCTCCCCTTCTTGATGACCGGCCTGGCGAGATTGCCCTAAGGCGTCGAGGAAACTTGATTCAGCCCTCCCATATTCTCCCCACTGCCTGAGTATCCATCCTTCTATGATCGCAAATCGCGCGATAGCAATAGGGTTCTGGACGGTCCTGGCCAGGCGCAAGACCTGCCGGCAGAGTGTGATGATCCTGTTCCAGTCACCTGTTGCATCCAGGTACTCGTAGGCTGCCAGTGCCAATAAGAAAATGTCTTCAGCCGTACCGTGCTCATAAGACCACTGGACTGCTTCCAGTATGTTGGCCCCTTCATCCTGGAAAGCATAGCTCCTATAGCGCCAGTAATACTCGCTATCCGAGACCTGACACAATCCTTTGAGATAATCTACCCATCTTCGGGGGGCTATATCTCTGAATCTCTCGGATTTGCCCAGTTCTTCCAGAGCAAAGCTTCTGGTAAGCGGCAAGAATACGAAGCGATCTTGATACTTGTTGACCAGTGAAAGCCTCTCTAGCTCGATCAACCCTTCATCTCGATCCAGTTCTGACAGATCGGCTACATAGCCCAGCGCTTGACGATTGGCATCAGGTACGAAGAGAGACAATGCCATCATCAGCATGTGGGCAGGTTTGCCACGGATGCGCTCCACCGTTCCTTCGAAGCAGAACCGCGCGATGTCACTGGTGGGTTGGCCCAGCCGACGTAATACTGCCTTCACACTGTAGCCATACCCCATCTGTGCCACGCTCCACACAATGGCCAACGGCACGCCGCCCGTGCGCTCGTATAATCTCTCCGCCTCGGTCTCAGCCAGCGTCACGCCCTTCTTCTCACACTCGTGTGCAATGAGGGCCAGCCCGTCCTCTCTCGGCATCCCGGCCAGGCGCACCGGATAGGCCACGTCAATGCGATGTCGCGTGGTAACGATGGCCTTGGTGGGGGCGGGCAACTCGCGCAGAAAACTGTTCACCCGCTCGTCGTCCACCGTCTCCAGGTTGTCCACGATGAGCAATGTACGTTGCCGGGCCAACGCCTGCACCACCAGCTCGTCCTGCTCCTCAGGCCGCGCCCCCGTGATGTCCTTCTGCTCCAGCGTCAGCGCGATGGCTGTGTAGATGTCGTCCAGGGTGCGGGTGATCTGCTGGCGCGGCTTGATTCCATCCGCCGTCAGCACCGACGTCTTGGCGGATGTCCAGATGATGGCGTCGAAGCGCTCGTCGGGGGCCAGCCGGTCGTACTCGCGCAGGTAGTGGTGAGCCACCTCCAGCGCCAGCGTGCTCTTGCCGATGCCGCCGATGCCGTCAATCGTCACCAGCGCGTGCTGCGAGTGCGGGTAGGGCCTCAGGATGCGGTGCACCTGGGCCAGTTCCTCCTCGCGGCCGATGAAGGTGCCGTAATCGGGCTGAGGCAGATTGTGGTGGACCTTCGGAGGTGCAGGGAGTGCTGGTGGCTGCTTGCCGGGAGGCAGCCACTGCTGGGCCAGAGCGCCGGTGAGTTGTATCAGTACCTCCCGAAGGTCGGCGCTCAAGCCGGCGGTCGCCTGCAGTTGGGCCTTCTGCAGTGCAACCTGCTGGCGGATGGCCTCGGCCGTCATGCGCTCGAACTGGAGGGCATAGACGCCCTGCAATTCGGGCAGCGCCCACACCTCTTCGGCCAGGTACGTGAGGAAGGCCATCACAGCCCGGTCCACTCGCTGGCGGTCCCTGCACTCCGGCAGCACGCTCTCGAAGGACTGAAGGATCGTCTCTCGCTCGTCGGCCAGGTAGGCCCCCGGTTTCCTTATGATCGCCAGCAGCGCCTGCTGCACTTGCCGGTTCTTGAAAAAGCCCTCGTCGGCTGCGATCGCTCTCACCAGGTCCTCGTCTTCCTCCTGGTATTCACGGACGAAACGGTCGGCGGCGCGTCGCAGGCCCGTTTGAAACGCCTGCACGAAGGCTCCGTCGGATCTCAGTTTCTTGATCTTGTCGGCAAACTGATCGCCGAGGACCTTTTCGGCCTGCTTTGACAGGACGTCCACCAGGCCGTCCACGATCTCTTGCTGCAGGCTCTTGGGTATCAGGTTGAGGATGTCAAAGACGGACATGCGGGCACCTCGCGGATGGTGTCTTGTGGCCATCCCATGCTTGTCATTGTGGAGGATGGTGACAGCCAGCGCGGAACGCTGTGATTATACGTACGATAGCAGGAAAGGACAAGAGTGCCAGCGAGAAACGGTGGATCATAGTTGACCTCCTCTCCAACTCGCAGTATACTGCATTCGCTCCACACCAGCGCACGGCCATCGCCGCAGCAGGAGAGGGGGAATCACCATGAGCCGCCAGGATGACCTGGAGCACCTGATCCGCGACTCTTACGACATCGTCCGCCAGTACGAAGAGATCGTCCAGACCTCCGACCGCCCCGAGGAGGTGCAGCGGGCGCGCCACCGCATCGAAGAGCAATGGGGACTGATGCGGGAACCGCTCGTGGAGTACCTGGCGCTGTGCCGTCGCCGCAACCTGCCCGTGCCGGAGGACGTCGGCGAGATGGCGGCCACCTTCGGCCCCGAACTCGAGCAGGCGGTGGCGGCCTATCGCCCGACCTTGCTGCCTTTGTCCTCTCGGCGGGGCTGGGTCTACGTGGCTGTGGTGGCTGCGGTGGTACTGATCGTGGGGATCGTGGGGCTGTTGGTCCGCTCCACGTGGCTTGCCGTGCCCGCGCCGACCGTCACCGTGCCACCGCCCACCGAGACCCCCACAGCCATCCCCCCTACGCCGACCGCCACGCCGGTGTTTGGCTCTCAGGCGCTGTATCGCGTGGCCATCGCCAATTTCGACCGCAAGGCTGCCAGGGAGATCGAGATCCCCCTGCGGCTGGAGGCGGATTTGCAGAAGACGCTGCGATCCTACGGGCTGGCGGACCAGGTCGCCGTCGCCGTCTTGCCGGACGTCACCATCGGGACGCAGGAGAAGGCGCAAGAGTTCGCTTCCTCGGTCGGGAGCGACGTGCTCATCTGGGGCTGGTACGACGACCTGGGCATCCGGCTGTACGTCCTGCTGGGGGAACAGGCTCGCACGGCAGCGCCGGCCGCTGGGCTGCGCGAACTGCCGCTCGGTGCGGCGGACGATACCGACCAACTGTCGTTCTACGTCCACGACGTGTTGCCCTCCAACACCACGTTCCTCTCCATGTTCGTCATCGGCCACCTGTATGGCCTCTCGAATCGCTATGTCGAGGGCCATCGCGCGTTCGACGCGGCTATGGCCAACATCCCGGACACCGTGGCGGTGGAGAACGAGGCCTTGCCGTACTTTTTCAACGCCCGCCTGATGCAGACGGCCCCGTACACCGACCCGCTGCCGATCGCGTGCGAGTACGCGCGGGCCATCCAACTCGACCCCGGCCTGTTCGAGGCCTACAACAACCTGGGCGTGTTGATGATGCAGCACCAGGAGGAATCCCTGTCCGCCGTGGCTGGGGCGGAGCCTTGCGTGCAGGCGGCGGGCCTCTCCTCGCTCGAACCTGCTGACCTCTTCCGCCAGGCGCTCCAGGTACGGCCTGGGTGGGCGTTGGCCCAGTACAACGCGGCGGTGCTGGACTGGAACAGTGCGACCCAAGAATACCGTGACGAAGCAGGTCTGATTCGGGATTCCCAGGCAGCGTTCGAGGCCGTTCTGAAAGCGGACCCCACCATCGTCGGTGCGCACATCTGGCTGGGCAACCTGGCCGTGTTCCAGGACGACCTGGAGCAGGCCGTAGAGCGTTTCTCCGCTGCGCGTGACCTGTGGCCGCAGTCACCCGAAGTGTGGGTGAACCTGGGACAGGCACTGGCGCTGGCAGAACGGGATGAGGAGGCCAGCGCAGCCTATCACCAGGCCCTGCTCCTGGCGCCGGAGGGCAGCGCGGCCAGCCTGGAGGCGCACCTGGCGCTGGGGAACCTCTACCACCGCCAGGGGCAGGTGGAGCGTGCGGGTCAGGAGTACCGCGCTATTGAACCCTTCGCCGCCGACCAGGATTCATCGTTCCAGCCTACGTTTTCCCTGACGCTGGCCAAGTACGAGATTGACACAGGTGCGTTGATCAGTGCCGCGCAGCGCCTCGAGGACCGCCACTATGGCCTGGCGCCCTTCGTACTCTGGCTTGTCCGTGCCATGCAGGGCACCTCAGAGGCTGAGAACGTTCTGGGCTGGTATGGAGACACTTCCTGTTGGGCACCGTTGTACGTTTGGAGCACCGGTGATTCTGGCCAGATGACGTTGTGCGAGTTATTGGACGAGTGCCCCGCTGGTATTCCTGGGTGGGGAACCGAACCTGCTGCGTGCCTGCCTGAGGATCCGGCAGAGCGCCTGGAGGCTATTTATGCGCGCTTCCAACGGCACGTGCACGACCGGCTGTTCTTCAACAAGGAAGCCTTTCCAATGACGATGGTCTGTCCCTTCGTCTTCACCTACGACCCGTACCGTGAGGGTTGGTTCCCCGACACGACCATCCTCTACAAGCTGGCCGGCCCGGAGGCGGAGCGCTTGCAGGCCCGCCCATTGGCCCGCTTCGACGGCCGGCTGTGGCTGCGCGAGTTGGAGCCGGAGACCTCTTACGTGGACCGGCTGTACGTGCGCGTCTTGACCGCCGCTGGCCGCTGGCTCACGCTGGTGCCGGATGATCCAGTGTTGGCCGCTGGCGATGGGGATTACCTGGTCCTGCACCAGGGTGACGGCCGCCTGTTAGAGTTCGAGTTGCCCCCCGGAGTGCTCCCGGTCGGGCGAGCCTGGGTGGTGGCGGAAGGGTACTATGTGCTGGACAACGTGGAGGAGTGAGCCATGGGACGCAGGGAGGATTTGGAGCGGCACATTCGCCAGAGTTACGACATCGTGCGCCAGTACGAACAGATCGTGCAGACCTCCGACCGGCCCGAGGAAAAGGCCCGCGCCCGGCACGAGATGGATGAGCAATGGGGACTGATCAAAGGGTACCTGGCCGAGTACCGCACTCTCTGCCAGCGGCTGGGCCGGCCCCTGGCTGAGGACGTCGTCGAGATTACCGCCACGCTCGAGGCCGGGTCGCAGGCCGGAACCGGGAGTACCGGCTTCCCCGCCCAGGTGGCAGAGGACCTGGTCCAGGCCCGGGGCCGCCCGCCGGGAGCGGGTCAGCCTGCGCCTCCGCCCGGCCCCATCCAGAACCGCTGGGCGCTGCTGGTGGGCGTGGACCGCTACGTGGACCCGGCGATCCCATCGCTCCGCTTCTGCGTCAACGACGTGCTGGCGCTGGAAACGGCCCTCGAGGGGCTGGGATACACCGTCGTCGCCCTGCACGACCAGGCACCCCAGGAACACCTGCTGCCCACCCGCGACAACGTCGAGGCGGAACTGGCCCGCCTGGCCCAGGTCGCAGGCCCCGACGACCTCCTGCTGGTCCACCTGGCCTGTCACGGCAAGCTGGTGAACGGCCAGGCGGTGCTCGTCACCCGCGAGGTCCGTGCACCCACCCTGGCCGAGAAGGCGCTGCCGCTGGCGGAGGTGGAGCGGCGTATGCGGGAGAGCCAGGCGCGGCGGCTGGTGCTCATCCTGGATGCCTGCCACACGGGCGTCGAGATTGGGCGCGACCTGGCCGATCCCGAGTTCATGCGCAACGCTTACGACCTGGCGGAGGGCTTTGCACTGCTGGCGGCCAGCACCGCGCAGCAGGTGGCGCAGGAGTGGAGCAAGCAGCAGCACGGAGTCTTTACCTACTACCTGTTGGAGGGATTGAGCGGCCAGGCCGACCGGCAGGGCAAGCGGTTCGTGACCGTGGACGATCTCAAGACCCACGTGTTGAACGGGCTACGCCGCTGGAACGTGGAGCACGGCGGGCTACTCCAGGAGCCTACCGCCCGCACCGCAGGGCTGGGAGACATGATCCTGGCGGACTACCGCGTGGCTACCCCGCCCCCATCCTCGCCCGAATCGCCAACCCCGCCGTCACCCCGCTGAACACGTCCGACAACACCACCTTCTCCGGCCCGAACATCCGTCCCAGCAGCTCGATGAAGCACGGAATCTGCGCCGAGCCGCCCGTGCGCACTACCGTGTCAATCTCGTTTATCCCCAGGCCGGAGCGCGCCAGCGTGTCCAGCAGGCAGCCTTCGACCCGCCGTGTCGCCTCGGCGATCAGTGCCTCGAACTGGGAGCGCGTCAGCGGCTGCCACACGTCCATGTCCTGGCCGGCCAGCCGCACCAGCGCAAAGCAGGCCGTCGAAAGCGCCACCTTGGCCCGCTCCACCTCGTCAATCAGCCGGATGGCCTGGTTGTTGACCAGGAGCGACTCCAATGCCCGCACGCGCGCCGGATGGCTACCCGTGATCTGCGCCAATTGCAGAAAGTGCAGCGTCTCCGGGCGGTTCAGTTCCGGGATCGTCTGCCAGTGCACCAGCGCGTCGGTGTACTGGGTGGGGAAAGGGGCGCCGTCCTCGCCCCAGGTGGACCCGCGCCCAAAGTGGTCCAATATCAGCCCCTCGATGATGCGCTGGTCGAACACGTCGCCCGCAATGCCCACGCCTCCGGTGGCGAAGACCCGCTGGTGGCCCGGCTCGCCGATGCGCATGACCGTGATGTCCAGCGTGCCGCCGCCGAAGTCGAAGACGACGATATTCTGGGGCTTGCGGGCCATCAATTCATAGTGCAGTGCGGCGGCCACCGGCTCCAACTCGAAGGCGACCTCGCGAAAGCCGGCCCTTTCGGCGGCGCGCCGCAGCCGTTCCCTGGCCCGTTCGTTGCCCGCCTCGTCGCCGCTGCCCACATAGTTCACCGGGCGGCCCAGCACCACCCCATCCACGGCCTGGCCCGCCTGGGCCTCCACCCGCTGGCGGACCTCCCGCAGGTAGATAGCGATCAACTCCTCCAGTTCATAGTAGCGGCCAAAGATTGTCGTCCCCTCGTAATCGCTAGCCAGGGCACTCTTGAGGGAATGGAGCAGCCGCCCCGGCGTCAGTTCGTCCACCAGCACGTAGACGTCCCGCACGAAGGTCGGCAACTCGGCGAACGTCATCTCGATCTCGCCCACGTACTGGCGGATCATCCGGCTGGGCCGGATGTACCCATCCGCGCCGACATTCTGGCGGTAGTACGTGTCTATCGCCTCCCGCCCGATGAAGACCTGCTGGTCGCGGGTCAGGTACAGCGTCGAGCGCATCACCGTCGGCGTGTGGCTGGCCGGGTCGAGGGGAAACAGGTGCACCTGCTCCCCGTCGAACACCGCCGCTCCGCTATTCGTCGTCCCAAAATCAACCCCGATCCGCATTCCCCCTCACTTCTCCCCTGCTCCCCCTCTCCCCTGCTCCCCTGCTCCCCTGCTCCCCCTCTCCCCATCTCCCCCTCTCTTCCATTCCCGCCCTCACCGCCAACCCCGCCGTCACGCTACTGAACGCATCCGACGGCACGACCTTCTCCGGCCCAAAGATGTGCTCCAGCAGTTCGACGAAGCATGGAATTTGGGCCGAGCCACCCGTGCGCACCACCGTGTCAATCTCGTCCAGTGCCAGGCCCGAGCGCTCCAGCGTGTCCAGCAGGCAGGCCTCGACGCGGCGCGCGATGTCGGCGATGAGCGCCTCGAACTGGGAGCGCGTCAGCGGTTGCCACACGTTGACGTCGTCGCCGGCCAGGGCGATCAGGGCAAAGTGGGCCGCCGAAAGCGCGATCTTGGCCCGTTCCACCTCGTCAATTAGCCGGATGGCATAATTGTTGACCAGCAGCGACTCCAGTGCCCGCACCCGGCTGGGGTGGCTACCAGCCCTCTGCGCCAGTCGCAGGAAGCGCAACGTCTCCGGGCGGTTCAGTTCGGGGATTGTCTGCCAGTGAACCAGGGGGTCGGTGTACTGGGCGGGGAAGGGGGCGCCATCCTCGCCCCAGGTGGACCCGCGCCCAAAGTGGTCCAGCATCAGCCGCTCGATGATGCGTTGGTCGAAGGTGTCCCCGGCGATGCCCACGCCACCCGTGGCAAAGACCTGCCTGCGCCCCGGCTCGCCGATGCGCATTACGGTGACGTCCAGCGTCCCGCCGCCAAAGTCGAAGACCACCACGTTCTGGGGCCTGTGTGCTGTCAACTCATAGTACAACGCTGCCGCTACCGGCTCCAACTCGAAGGCGACCTCCCGAAAGCCGGCCTTTTCGGCGGCGCGCCGCAGCCTTCCCTCGGCGCGCTCGTTGTCCGCCTCCTCCTCACTGCCGACAAAGTTCACCGGCCGCCCCAGTACCACACCGTCCACGGCCTGGCCTGTGTGGGCCTCCACCCGCTGGCGCACCTCCCGCAGGTAGATGGCGATCAAATCCTCCAGTTCGTAGTAGCGGTCGAACATCGTCGTCCCCCGGTAACCGGTTGCCAATCCGCTCTTGAGTGAGCGCAAGAGCCGGCCCGGCGTCAGTTCGTCCACCAACACGTAGACGTCCCGCACGAAGGTGGCCGGCCCGCCCGGATACCCCTTCACGGACTCGACCACGCCGAACGTCAACTCGATCTCGCCCACGTACTGGCGCATCATCCGGCTGGCCCGGCCGATGTTCTGCTGGTAGTAAGTGCCGATTGCCTCCTGGCCGATAAAGACCTGGTGGTCACGGGTGACGTATAGCGTCGAACGCATCACCGTCGGTGTGTGGCCGGCCGGGTCGAGCGGAAACAGGTGCACCCGCTCCCCATCGAACATCGCCGCCCCGCTATTCGTCGTCCCAAAGTCCAGCCCAATCCGCATCCTTCTTCTCTCCCCTGCTCCCCTGCTCCCCCTCTCCCCTGCTCCCCCTCTCCCCTGCTCCCCCTCTCCTACCCCTCCCCCGGCACGCACACCACCGCCACCGCTGGATCACGCCCCAGGTCGCGCACCAGGGTGCCTTTGCCGGTCCGTTCGTAGACCGGGATGTTGTCCATCGAGACGAGGACCAACTTGCCGGAGTAGGTCAGGTACAAGAGCCGTGCCTGGGGCTCGCAGGGAAACGCTCCCAGCACGTCGTAGGCCTGGATGAGCGATTTGCCTGTGCCGCCGGGGCGCACCCGCCCCTCGAAGCGGGCTGTATCGAGTCGCCCCACGTGGCCTGACGCCGTGACGATCAGCACCACGGCGTCGGACGCGAGCGACAATGCTGTCACGACCTCATCGTCCGCATCCAGTTCCAGCGCTACCGATCCTGGCCCGGCGATGGCCCGCTGCGGAAAGCGTGCCCCCTTGCCCCAGCGGGTGACCAGCAACAGGTCCCCCTTGTCGCCGCTCACGGCTGCCACCGGTACGTCGTTGTGGATGGGGCTTTCGACCAGCCGTTCGCCTTTCTCGATCCCCCGGTCGAAGCCGATGCGCAGGAACTGCCGGACGAAGCCCCGCCGGGTGACGACGGTCCAGAAGCGGGGGGGCTCGGCCACGGCTGTGGCTGCTGTCACCCGTTCCTCGGCGGCCAGTGCCTGGGCCAGGGCCTGGCCTCCGGCACCGGCCCAGTCCCCTCCCTCGGCCAGTACGGGGAGGTCAGAGGGCTGCACCTTGAAGCCGTGCCCCTGGTTGGTGAGCAGCAAGAGTTCATCGTGGGGGCGAGCCAGCAGCAATGAGCGCAGCCCCAGCAGC
>Ga0315277_10005022_pt1 | contig 17517 bp, 15 predicted proteins | sample YL17G05_15_MG_FD_203695 | JGI IMG/M metagenome (GOLD analysis project Ga0315277, IMG submission 203695) | Sediment microbial communities from Yellowstone Lake, YNP, Wyoming, USA - YL17G05_15 | ecosystem: Environmental > Aquatic > Freshwater > Lake > Sediment | place: USA: Wyoming | collected... | reverse complement strand
GTAAATAAGGGTAACCAAGACGCCGATAAAGCCAAACTCTGACCTAAACTGAGCGATTTTTTTAAACCACAGAGAACACGGAGAATAATTTCATAGTCAAAAAACAAAATAAGCACAATCTTTTCTCTGTGTCCTCAGGTAATAAATTCGGCAGCTATAATATCGTATTGTTTTCACTTAACGAGGGCACAGAGCAAAGCGGAGAAAAGGAGTTTATCTTCTTGTTTTATCTCAAATTTCCTCTGTGCCCTCTGTGGTAAATCGCCTTTTTTAGGTCTGAGTAATCGGAGGACGGAAAGCCTAGGGTCCAAGGAGAAACCAAATGATGGGTTTCTCACTTTTAGCTGTTCACCATGAGCTAAGGGTAATTTTGGTGGATTGGCATGGTAAATCCCTTGGATGGCCTGGTTGCCGGGGTTGTATAGCAGAAACCGAACTCCCAGGGTTTGGCCTTACAAATGGGTCGTTCGGTTTTTTATTGTATAGGAAATAATAAAAATCTTTCACCGCAGAGCACGCAGAGAACGCAGAGTCAAATCATTCAAAAGACAGAATTAAAAAAAGTCAGACTTTTCTTGAATATTTCCAGTTTAATTGTTCTCTGCGTCCTCGGCGCTCTCGGCGGTTAATCTTTTTTTATTTTGGGCAAAGTTTTTTAACCTCGAATTGGGTATTGACAGGTTTTTTCATTTTTAGTAGCCTGATGATCACACGCGAAAGCCCAGGGGAGTCCCCCTCCTCAATTATTCCCCGGACGGGGGATATCAAAGAACGTCTAATCAAAGGAGCTTGCCGATTCAAAAGGGGAGAGTCGCAGGCAACCTTTTTTCATTTGGTCATTTGATCGAGGAAAAAATCCATGAACGCCGCAATTGCCAGAGACGAAGAGGGAAAAGCCATCCTCAAGCTGAGATCCCTTTACGAGATCGCCAGGGTTCTAAACTCATCCTTCGAGTTAAAGGAGGCGTATGGGTCCATCCTCAGTATTCTTTCCCGCCAGATGGGGATGAAACGAGGCGCCTTTCTGGTTCTGAGCGCGGAATCAAACGAGTGGGAAATCGGTGCCGCCCAGGGAATTTCCGGCGAAGAAATGAAACGACGGAAAGAATATTTTGGGTCGGGGATAATCCAGCGCATTTTGGAAAAAGGGCAGATGGCCGCGGTGATCGATGGCGGAGAAAATATCTGGCTTTTCGAAGGAAGGGGGAAAACCACTCTGAAACGCTCCAATGCCTCTTTCCTCTGTGCTCCGCTGAAATCCCAGGGGGCGATCGCGGCGATTTTGGGGGCGGACCACGTTTTCGAAGACCCCGTGGCCATTACCGAAGACTTTGGATTCCTGGGGGATGTTTGCTCTCTGATGAATGAGGCCATGATGATGCGCAAGACGATCACCGCCGAGAACCGGGCCCTGCTCGAGGAAAACTGGAGTTTCCGGAAGGAGCTGGAGACTCTGGGCCGAAGTGTACCCAAGGTCCGGAGGAGGATTTCTTTAACTGAATTTCTGGAAGATCGACTCGGCCGGATGATTTCCGAGATGAAAGTGGACCCGCGGTCAAACGGGCAACTCTACGATGGTGTTTTGAGTGTGGTGGAGAGGACTCTGCTTAAATCCGCTTTGGAAAAAACCCGGCACATCCAGTCGAAGACCGCCCGCTTCCTGGGAATCAACCGCAATACCCTGCGGAGGAAAATTAAAGAGCTGGGGATCACGGCGTTACAAAAATAATAAAAAATGCCTAAAGTGCCTAAAATTGGGCCGACAAAAAAATTTATAATTTCCTAAATAATAAAAAATCGTGAGGCGTAGGTCGCGAGAGCGCGAGGCGTAATAGCTGTGGACAGAGGCACTGGGCCCTTACCCCTTAGGCGCTCACGACTCACGCCTTATGGTCTTGGTGATCTTTCAGAGGAATCCCTTCGGCTTTTGAGGCGGTTTGGTTCCTCCCGGAGCTCCGCTTTTTTCCGAATCCTTCCGCTCTCCTGCTTTAAAGCCTGATTGATCTAAGACGTATTTGTCATCCCCGGGGTCGGGTTTGAACTCTAGCTGGAGCTTTTTGGCTTGCTGGACGTAGGAACCTTCTTTGAGGCGAATCTCCCCGTTCGGGTTGACCACGATGGCCGACTCTCCTTGGATGGGGCACCTCTGCTCGCAGAACCCGCAGCCGTTGCACCGGGAAGCGATAACCACGGGACGGCGGTATCCCTCCACGGTGCGAAAAACGATCGCGTTATACGGGCAGATTTCATCACAGATCAAACATAATTTATCCTGGGCCCAGACCAAGCACAGCTCTTTTCGCAGCACAGCCGTGCCCACCTTGGCATGGGTTTTTTCTTCCAAGGATAGGGAGCGGATGGCTTGGGTGGGGCAGACTTTGCCGCACACGTTGCAGTTCTGCTCGCAGGGGGCGAAACGGAGGTCCATCTTGGGCGTCCAAAGGCCCGACAGGCCCGACTCCCAAAAGCAGGGCTGAAGGGTGTTGGTGAGGCAAGACTTCATGCACTCCCCGCAGCGGATACAAGTGTGCAGGAATTCAGACTCGAGGACGGCCCCCGGGGGACGAATGAGCTGGTGTTTGCCCTGGAGAGGAGTGAAAGGGGTCCGGCCAGCCAGAAAAGCAACGGACAATCCACCCGCAAAGGAATAAAGGAATCCCCTGCGGGAGAAAGCGGTACCCGAATATTCTCCCCCCAACTTTGCCTCCCGCTTCCCAGAAGAAAGAAAAGGAAAAGAGACCGCCCCTTTGGGGCAAACCTCGGCGCAGGTACGGCATTGAATGCATTCGGGAAGGTTCGTTCTTTTGGGATCTGGTTGAATGGCGCCCATCGGGCAGGCCTTCTGGCATTTCAGGCACTCGTTGCACTCCGGGCTGACCCGGCGCTTAAATAGGCCGAGCGGAGAAATGAAACTTAGCAAAGCTCCCAGTGGGCAAAGGTATCGGCACCAGAAGCGCGGAGCAAAGCGGCTCAGGGCGATGATGGCGGCAAAGATCAAGAAGGTTATAAAAGTCATGTAGTAAACCGGCTGGGTATAGTGCAGATGGGCTACGCCGATCCAGCCCAGGGTATCAAATAGCGGCCGCAAAAGATCTAATAAGAGATTGATTACGGTAATGAAGAGCGGGTAAAGGAAAAAAGTGTAGAAGCGGGTAAGGAAGGGCAAGGGGTCCATAAGGTACGCCAGGGACAATCCGGCGAGGGCAGAGCTCAGGAAAAGGATGAACAAAAATGATTTTACCTTCCGCCAGCCGGCTTCGTTCTTAAACCCCTGGCGATTCTTTTTGCGGAAAGAGGTAAATTCCAAAAAATCAATGGTGGCCCCCATTGGGCATACGTAGGCGCAGAAGAACCGGCCGACGACGAGCGTGGACCCGAGAATGATGAGGGACCAGAGGGCCCTGCTGATGACCTCCTTCCCGGCCAACACTGCGCTAAGCCCCAGAAGTGGGTCCAGCCGCAGGTACACATCCGCCGGAAGCCAATCGGGGAGTCGGTAGTTGGCGAAGATGAAAAGGATGGAAAAAATAAGTAGGGAGAGAGCCTGGAGGAAAGTCCTCATGCTTTTCCCTTGAAAACTTGGAGCTGTTCGAGGTCGATCTTTCCCAGACCCCGCTGGTGAGCGACGAGCAGGTGCTCGACCTGCCGACCCTTGAAGTTCTGGCCATACCAGGGGGCCACGCTTACACCGTATGAATCCACGGCAACCGGGTCGATGCCGGCGATAACCAAGTTGGGTTTTTGGACCTCTCCCGGTCCCCCCGGTCCTCCAGAGACCAGAGCGCGAGTGGCGTCCAGGATGGTCAGTTGAGGCTTGATCACCGTGGCCAAGTCAGCCAGCGCCTGGTTGATGTTGTACCGGGAGTGGAAACTATATCGATCCCAGATCAAACCCATAAGGTTCTTGATTCCCAGGCTCACGCCCGTGGCGGAATGGGTCTTGGCCTGGGGAAGGTTGATGAGCACATCGCTGTCCAAAACCTCTTTGAATACCTCCACCCGATCTAAGACTTTCCCCTGCGGAACCTTGACCTCCCGGAAGAATTTCCTGTCCTCCAAGGCCAGAACATGGACGCCTTTGATCGGCTTGCAGGCCGCCTGAATCCCCGTTCGTTTGAGGCAGAGTTCGGCCGGCCGCAGGGGATAATCCAAAACCACGACCCGCTGGGCCCCCGCATCGATACAAGCCTGAGCGACAGTGGCCACCACTAACGGATGGGTTGTGGAACCCCATTCCGGGGGGTTGGAAAAAGACATGTTTGGCTTGAGAACCACCCGCGTGCCTTTCGCAACGAAGCGGGAAATTCCCCCCATGGCTTCTAGCGCACCCTTCGTAGCAGCGGCCGGGTCGCCGGATATGACGACCAGGTCATGCTCCTCCTTGGCCGCTAAGAAACCCGGCTTTCCCCCAAGGCTCAAGGCCAACCCGGCAGCCGCGGTTTTCAGAAAATCGCGCCGGCTGACCTGCCCGTTCTGTCCCCCCATTGAATCGATCCCCTTTTCTTCTTAAAATCATCCTTATTGTTGCAAAAATTTCTCTCAAAACATTCTTTGTGTCCTCTAATTCAGGTGGCCGAAATGCTCTTTATAGATGGCAGCAAGACCTCACTTTTGGTGACTTTTGCCCCCCCCACCCCAACCCTCCCCCTCGGAGGGGGGAGGGATGGGTGGGGGTGATGTTTTTACAATTTTTTATGCAATGTTTAGGTCATTTTGGAACAAAATCTTCTCTTAGCAACCTTTTTACGCCAATCTCGGGATTTTCCCTATGATCTTTGTCAGGAAAAAGATGGGGCGAGGAAAACGCAGTTATTGATTGCGCAGGATCGCGTTTCGAAAGTTGGGGTCATATTTCATAGCTACTCATAGGGCTCGGGGACCCGTCCCGCCTTGGCGGGATTGGCATCCTGAGTCGCGCCGGCGGGAGGGATCCCCGTTTTTGCGGGAGTGACCGTGGGGCGGGGTTTTTCCGCAGCCTGCTAGATTCTGCCATAGTCATCCTCCAGGCGAATAATATCATCCTCCCCGAAATAGGCGCCGTGCTGGATTTCTATAAGGGTCAAAAGGCCTTTTCCCGGGTTGCTAATTCTGTGGAGGGCTCCCTGGGGGACGTCGATAGACTGGCCCGGGGATAGACTCACGTCCTTTCCATCAAGGGTGACGATCGCCTGCCCGGCAACGATCACCCAGTGCTCGTTGCGCTTCTCGTGCTTCTGGTAGCTGAGCCTTTGGCCGGGCATGACCTCAATGCGTTTGACCTTGTGGGTAGGCTGCTCTTCGAGCACCGTGAAACTGCCCCAGGGTCGGTGGTCTTTCATGACATTCCCCATGGTTATCGCTCCCAGAAGGTTGATCGGAGGAGGAAAGAAATAGCTTCGCTTACCTTATATATCACCGTGCGGCATCGCCGCAACAAAAAAATTTTAACCGCGCCGTCGGACCCATAGAACCGTTTTCATGGCCTGGGCGCGGTGTAAACATAATCCCTAAGAAAGTGGAAAAATTTCGGGGAAAAAGTATAATTATTTTCCACTTTTTCGGAGGGAGCCAGGAGGCAAATTTTGTAAAAGCCTATAAAATTCGTTTGTTAAAGAAGGGCAGGGAATTGGCTCATTTCTTGCATATTAAATCATTGTTATGTTAACCCGGAAAGAAGTATTGATACAATTGAAAAGAATTGGGGCCAATAAGCCATCCTCCCTGAAAACGTATCTCAGAGATTTTGAAAAATATATGCTCCAGAACTATGGATTGAGGATCCTTAAGACGAAAAAAAGAAAAATTCCCTGACCCACCTCATAAGCCCCGTATTGGGAAATTGAATTTGCCGACGGCACTACCCTCATAACAACGGATGTAGTAACGCTAATGTTCGGAAGAAGGAAAGAAACGATTTGAAAGAAAAAAATCAGATTGGTGGAGATGATCGCAATGATGGATAAGAGGAAACCGGACAAGAAAATCACAAAACGAGTGAAATTGTTTCTCTCCTTTGACCCATTACGGACGGTTGAGGGGACTCTAACCATACCGAGTTCAATGGCCCGATTATCCGATGTGGTGAATGATGAGCGACCTTTTTTCTCAGTCGAAGATGGTGTGGCTTCGGATGGGTGGCTTCCTCCCTTATCGGAGTTCGTGCTGTTGAATAAGAAAGAAGTAAAAGCAACAATCGAGGTAAAATAATTCTGGCGGCGCCCAGACCACTCGGGACAGAACCCTTCGCCCGGTTGCCGAGCGCAACGAATGGTGGAGGCGGGGGGAGTCGAACCCCCGTCCGGAAACCTTCAGCAAGGAGCATCTACATGCGTAGCCGATGATTTAGATCTCGTCCCCCCGAACTCCCAACGGCAGGATTACCGGGAGAACCAGCTTATTAAGGTTCGCTTTCCGCTCATAAGCTTCAGCGGTCAGCTATCCTGTTGAGTCGACGCCCCTTCCGGCTTTACAGGAAAAAACCGGAGGAACGGCCACTGTCAATTAAGCAGTGGCGTAAGCGTAGTTGTAGTTTGCGCTTATCTTAGCCCGACTTTTTTTACGAGCCCAGTCGGAACCTCGGCATGCAGCCCTCACCTCAACGATCCCCGTCGAAACCGTGGCGCCCCCAAACAGCCAGCGTCGTACCGATGAGCGTGTGAGTTAGAGCAAACGGATTATCAAAGAGCTTATCGGATGGGTGACATTCAGCCTTTAGTGCTCTTCATCACCTTCTCCATTTCCCTGGCAGCGGAGCGCTTCTTCAAGACCTCCCGCTTGTCGTACAGCGTCTTACCTTTCGCCAAACCGATCTCTACTTTAATCTTACCATTTTTCAGGTAGATCTTCAAGGGAACGAGGGTGTAGCCCCTCTCGTGGGTCTTTCCCGTGAGGCGGCGGATCTCCCGTTTGTGCAGCAGAAGCTTGCGTACCCTTTCGGGATCGTGGTTGAATTGATGGCCGTAAGGGTACGGGCTGATGTGCGTATGGTGCAAAAGGGCCTCCTGCTCTTCGATTCGCACGTAGCCGTCTTTCAAATTGGCCTTGCCCAGGCGCAGGGATTTGACTTCCGTTCCCTGGAGGGCGATGCCCGCCTCGTAGGTCTCCTCGATAGAATAATCATGGCGGGCTTTCTTATTTTCGCAGAGAACCTTTTCTCCCATGACCTCTTATACCATGTTCTGCCGGGATGAGCAACAAGGTCATCATCCCTGCCCAGCCCCAGGTTTTAGCCAGTTCGGTAAATTCTTTTTGACCTTGCTTTCAAATTTATGTTATATTTTCAGAATTATTCCGCCGCGAGGGAGTCGGATGCACGATTTTCAGTACCGTGGGGATCAACTCTACTGCGAGGAATTTCCCATTCGAGCCATTGCCCAGCAGGTGGGGACGCCTTTTTACCTCTACAGCCTGAGCACTCTGGAAAACCATTTCCGGGCCTTTGATAATGCTTTTTCCGGAGTCGAACATCTGACCTGTTTTTCGGCAAAAGCCAATTCCAATCTGGCGATTCTCAGGGTATTCGTCCGGCTGGGGGGCGGGGTGGATGTGGTCTCCGGCGGGGAGCTTTTCCGGGCGATGAAGGCGGGTGCGCAGCCCGACAAAATCGTGTACTCGGGGGTTGGCAAGCGCCTTGAAGAGATGGAGTATGCCCTGGAATTTCCCATCCTTATGTTTAATGTGGAGTCTTCGCAGGAACTGGTGGCCATCGACCGCATCGCCGGGAAAATGGGCACCAAAGCCCCAATTGCTTTACGCGTCAACCCGGACGTAGACCCGCGGACGCACCCCTACGTTTCCACAGGATTGAAGAAGAACAAGTTCGGGATCAACATCCAGAGATCCATCGGGGAATACCAGCTGGCCAGCACCTTGCCCAACGTTAAGGTCATCGGGGTGAGCTGCCACATCGGCTCCCAGCTCACCGAGATGGGTCCATTCTTGGAAGCTGTGCAGCGGATCAAAGAGCTGGTCCAGAAGCTGCGGGCCGAGGGCATCCAGGTCCGATATATTGACCTGGGCGGCGGGCTGGGCATCACTTATCACCAGGAGGAGCCGCCCCATCCCCGGGAGTATGCCCAGTCTTTACTGGGCGAAATCAGCGGGATCGACTGCACCCTAATCCTGGAGCCCGGTCGGGTGATCGTCGGGAACGCCGGCATCCTGGTGACTCAGGTTTTATTTACCAAGGAGGGCGGGGAGAAGAATTTTATCATCGTGGACGCTGCCATGAACGACCTCATCCGCCCGAGCCTCTACGGGTCCTACCAGAGGATTCAGCCGGTACAGCAGAACCATCGCCCCGAGATCTTGGTCGATGTGGTGGGGCCGATTTGCGAGTCGGGGGATTTTTTAGCCAAGGATCGAAAGCTGCCCAAGGCGGAGCCCGGGGAACTCCTGGCGGTGATGAGCGCCGGAGCTTACGGGTTCAGCATGTCTTCGAATTATAACTCTCGCCCGCGCGCGGCGGAGGTTTTGGTGGCCAGAGACCGCTTTTACATCATCCGGCAGCGCGAGGATTACGACGACCTGATTAAAGGGGAACTCATTCCGGATTTTTTAGCGTAAAAAGAATTAATGGGACGCAGATTAACGCAGATTCCGAGGATTTTAAATATCAAAAACAATTTCTCTGCGCCAATCTGCGTAAATCAGCGTCCTATTAAAGAAGAATAAATGACCAAAATTCCATTCTGCAAAATGAGCGGCAGCGGGAACGATTTCATCCTCGTCGATAACCGCCAGAGGATTTTAGACGGCGATCAACTGGGGGATTTCGTGCGCCGGGTTTGCGCCCGCAAGGTTTCCGTGGGGGCGGATGGTTTCATTCTCATCGAGCCCTCAGAGCGCGTGCACTTTCGCTGGCGTTTCTTCAACGCCGACGGCAGTGAGGCCGAGATGTGCGGCAACGGCGGACGCTGCGCGGCCCGATTTGCCGTACTCCAGGGAATCGCTCCCGAGCGACTTTCTTTTGAGACGCTGGCCGGGATCATTGAGGCCGAGGTTCATGGAAGGCGGGTGAAGTTGCAGATGGTTCAACCCTCCGGTATGGAACTGGACCTGAGGGTGAGGATCGAAGGAGACGAGCATCCTCTCCACTTCATTAACACGGGCGTCCCCCACGCCGTGGAATTCGTGGAGGAAACCAGCCGGGTGGCCGTGGTGGACCTGGGGAGAAAGATTCGTTTTCATCCCCAATTTCAGCCGGCCGGAACCAACGCTGACTTCGTCCAGCCCATCGATCGGGGGCATATGAAAGTTCGAACCTATGAGCGGGGCGTGGAAGATGAAACTTTAGCCTGCGGCACCGGCGCCGTGGCCTCGGCTTTGATCGCTGCGGCTCAGGGGCTGGCTGATTCGCCGATGGCCGTGGAGACAACCGGGGGTGAGATCTTGAACATCTACTTCCAGCGCCAGGGGAAAGGGTTCGAACGCGTTTTCCTCGAGGGCGATACACGGTTGGTGTATGAGGGGAAACTCTGGGAAGAAGCGTACCAGTGAAAAGCCCAATTTCCGAATCCCAAATTCCCAAATAGAAAAGAATGAAATTGTTTAGCCACAGAGGACACAGAGAGCACAGAGATATGGAAGCAGAAAATGGAAAAGAATTTGACCCTGCACCCTCAAAACAGGTTCCGCAAGCGTTCGCCTTTTCCTTTTGGTTTTTGAACGTAAATCCCTCTGTGGCCTCGGCGATCACGCGCAGCGCGTGACAAATAAGTTTCTAATATTTTTGTCTTTCATTCTTTTTCCTTTTTTTGGCTAAACTCTTTCAAAAGAATTGATTTTTTTGGATTTTGGAATTGGGAGCTTATTCTTTATGGGGAGGGGGCTATGGACAAAGACATCGTCAGGGCAGTTATCGTAGGGGCAGCCGGGAGGATGGGAATGCGTGTCCTGGCGGCCATCCATGAATCCCCCAATGTTTTCCTGGCTGCGGCGGTGGAACGCCCGGACCATCCCTACCTGGGCCGGGATATCGGAGAGATCGCCGGTTTGGAAAAGTGGAATATTCCTCTTTCAGGGGCTCTGAAGGAAGTCATCGCATCCGGCGATGTGGTCATCGAGTTTACCAACGCCGAATCCTCCCTGAAGGATCTTAAGGTAGCGGCGGAGAATGGGAAGAGCGCAGTCATCGGGTCTACGGGATTCTCCGCCTCTCAAATGCAGGAAGTCCAGTTCCTGACCCAAAAGGTTCCCTGCGTTCTTTCCCCGAACATGAGCGTGGGCGTGAACGTGATGTTCAAGGTCATCGCCGACCTGGCCAAAATCCTGGGAGAAGACTATGATGTGGAGGTCGTCGAGGCCCATCACCGGATGAAGAAGGACGCTCCCAGCGGAACCGCCATGAAAATGGGACAGATTTTGGCCCAGGCCTTACGCCGTAACTTTGATCAAGTGAGCACCTACGAGCGCAAGGGGATCATCGGGGAGAGAAAACGGGCGGAAATCGGGATGCAAACCATCCGTGCCGGCGACATTGTCGGCGAGCATACGGTAATTTTCGGCGGCCTGGGAGAAAGGCTGGAAGTCACCCACCGGGCACACAGCCGGGACAACTTTGCCCGGGGCGCCGTGCGGGCCGCGGCCTGGGTGGCGAAACAAAAACCCGGGCTCTTTGACATGCAGGATGTATTGGGATTGAAATAAGTGTTCTATCGTGTAAGAGTTGTGGCCTGCCGCGTTAGGCGTAAGGCGCAAGGTGCGAAACAAAGAACGTAACATTCAGCACCCGCAAGATCTTTTTTTTCGTCCTTTCCCTATATTATTTCCACCCCACTTCCCGTCCCCCCATCGTGCTTTTCTCTCCCATGTGGATGGCTCCTCTCGGACAGATGTCAATACAGGTGGAGCAGCCGTGGCAGAGGCTCGGGAGGATCGAGGCCGCGGCATCGGTTAGGAGGATGGCGTTACAATGTCCGATCTCCACACATAGGCCGCAGGAGGAACATTTCTCGGGATCGACCTGCGCCACCCCGGCCCATACCGTCAGCTCGGCAGCTGATTTAATTTCCCGGATGAGCAAATCGCGAAAATCCCTCGCGGCCTGGAAGCCCATCTTCTTCATGTAATCCTTCAGGGATTTCATCCATTTTTCCAGAAAGCCGAAACCGTGGATCATGGTACCGGTGCAGACCCCGATGGAGTCCGCACCGCACATCATCATCTGCACCGCATCTTCCATGGAGGCAACTCCCCCGGTGCCGATGAGGTGGGGCGCGGGGCCGACCCGTTTGCGAATCTCAAAGACGTCCCTCAGGGCGAGGGGTTTGATCCAGGGGCCGGAAAGGCAACCCATGGTATTCTCGCCTTGGAGATTGTAGATCGGCTTTTTATAGTTCCAGATGTCGATCGGAGGAATTCCCAGGCGATTGGCAACGCTGCAGACAGCTGCCGCGCCCGCTTCATAGGCCACTCTGGAAACTTCAGCGATCCGTCCGCCCTCGGGCGTAATCTTGGCAATGATGGGGAGTTGGCTGACTTCCCGGATCTTCTCGATCACCAGACGCACGGAATTTTCATCCTGGCCCATGCTGGCCCCGGAAGAGGGACGATCCTCTTTGCTCTCCCTGGCGGAAACGTCCACGTTGAAAGACATGTTCGGACAGCAGAAGTTCAACTCGAGCATGTGGGCGCCCGCGGCCTCGAATCGCCGGGCCGCATCCTGCCACCCCTCCAAGTCCGGTTCAACGTAAGAATAGTTGGCGATAACGACCAATTCCTTGCACTTCTTTCGAGCGTCTTCCACCAACCGCAAACCTTGTTCCATATCCAGGCGATACTCGGCCGTGAAGGTGTGAAGCTTTTCCTTCTTGAGCCAGCGGTACCGGGGTTGATAGTTTATGTACGGGGCGGGGTTGAAGGTTTGCTTAATGGCCACCGCTCCCCAGCCGAGTTTCTCGGCCAGCTCCAGCTGCTCCACCCGCTTGGCAGTTGGACCCGAGGCCACTATGAACGGGTTTTTTAGTTCTACATTGGCGATTTTGACCGGCAGGTAAAAAAGCTCATCTTTCATATACAACTCCTAAAAATAGCCACAGAGGTCACAGCGCGGCATAGCCGCAACTGAAGAAAATGCCTTAAATGCGCTTAAGTGCCTTAAATGCCTAAAATTCACAAAAAATCTTTACGAAATTTAAAGAGTTTGAACGTTAGTGGGACAGAGCACACAGAGAAATTTTAAATCGAAAGTCCAGTTTGGCATAACCAATAGCAAATTGGAAGCGCCATTCGATGGTTCGTTATTTTTACCCATTCCTCTCTGTACTACTAACTTTCAAATTCTTTAAATTTTATAAAGAATCCCCCCCCACCCTCTCCCTCCCCCTCGAGGGGGGAGGGTAGGGAGGGGGTGATTTCTTTTGGTTGCGGCTCTGCCGCGCTGTGTTCTCTGTGGCTTAGGGCAGGGAAATTTTCCGGCCTTCTTCCAGCGAAACATAGCCGGCGTAGAGCACTTCCACCACCTGTTTGGCCAAATCCAGGCCTGTCAGCGGGGGGCGGTCGAACGCGATGGCTTCCATGAAATTCTGTATTTCATGGGGATATCCCAAGAGCCACTCTTCGTTTGGGTTGGGAAAGGAAAGCCCGGCTTTCGTTTCCAGCTTCTCATTGAAGTAAACATCCTTTACCGGGGTTGGGTCCGCGGTGAAAAACTGGCAGACACGAACCGGGCAGAGATCAAACTTCAACCGGGCATTGGAGAGGCGGATATCCATATTCGACTCCATACCCCCCAGCAAGTCATCGGCGGCGAAGAAGATTCCCTTCGTCCCATCGGTGAAGGTTACGACCAACTGCGACCAGGTCTCAACGTCCCCCCAGCCAGTAACCAGAGGACTGGACCGGGTGCCGGCAAAAGCCGAAGTTTTGGTCAGGTCAGCCCCATCCGCCCAGACCTCCTTGGCCCGAATGGGGCGGCCAAACTTTTTCTCTCCCTCGAATTGTTTTAAGAAAAGTCCCGCCGCGATGGGATGAGCGCCCAGGCGAGCCATGGCCCCGCCCCCGGCATGCCGCCACCACTTGGCGTATTCCGCGTGCGAGCCGCTGTGAGATTCCTCACCCCGCATCTCCAGGATGGCTCCGGAGACGAAACACTTCTCCATCAGTTCCAGCGCTTTGGTGAATGCCGGGGCGTGCACCCAGTTTTCCGCGTAGCAAAACTTCACCGGATGAGCGGCCAGCACTTCGCTCACCGTTTTTAGATCTTGCCGGACTTTCTCCAGCATCTTCTTTTTCGGCGTGGCCCCGACTTGCTCATCCGGTTCGCCCTGGCCAAAATAACCGGTCAACGGTTTCTCGCAGATGATGTGTTTGTCTGCCCGGGCGGCTTGCAGGACTAGGGGAAGATGGAGCGCATTGGGAACGACAAGGTCTACAACCTCGATGTCTTTATCCTCCCAGATATACCGGGGATCATCATAGGATTCGGGGATGCCGTAGCGGCGGGCCAGGTCTTCGGCCCTTTTTTTGTCGATATCGACGATGGCGGCAATTTCCACGGGCACGCCCTGAACCTGCCGGTAGGAGCGGAGATGAAAAGAAGCCGCGAACCCCGCGCCCACAACTCCGACTCGTACAGCCTTTACCATAAATTTCGATCCTTTCAAGAAAATAAGGCCTTGGATTTATATTCCCGTAAGGTTTTTATACCTACGCTAGGTCGCCCCGTGCCGTTTGTCAAGGGAAAAGGAAGAAGGGAAAAGGAAGAAGGGAAAAGGAAGAAGGGTTCGACCCCACGAAACGCGGGGCAGGGGTCAAAGGTTCGTCTCCCTCCCACCTGGGCCACAATAAGGATGATAGGCAATTTGTATTGACCGAACCAATGGCCCATGGTAATTTAAGCGCAATCGGGGTAGGGCTCGTATCTGTCTTTTTCAGAAACCTCGAGTCAAATCCTCAATAACGGCCGCTTCATCTTGGGAGGAAGAGTTGAAAGAGCGCTTGGCTGACCTTTTGCGAGAACTTTCTCTGCTGGATGGACTTCCCGGCCACGAGCAGGCGGTGGTTCGCTATTTGCGAGATCAGTGGAAGCCGTTTGCGGATGAAGTCCAGGTGGGGGTAAACGGGAACATTTACGCTAAGAAAAATGGGCAAAAACCCGGCTTGACAGTGGCCGTGGCCGCTCACATCGACGAGATCGGGTGTGTGGTACGGGATATTGACTCGCAAGGAACGATCCGGTTTGATAAACTCGGTTGGTTCAGCGATTCATGGCTTCCCGACACCCGGGTCCGAATCGGGCGGATCCCCGGCATCGTGGGGATTAAGTCCGGTCATCTAATGACCGAAGAGGAGAAGCGCACGGTGATTCCCCATCGCAGCCTGTACATCGATGTGGGGGCTCGAAGTGCGGCGGAGGTCGAGCGGATGGGCATCTCCATCGGCGACCCGATCTCCTTTGAGGTGCCTTTCGGACGGTGGAACGATCCCGATTACTGCTGCGGCAAGGCCCTGGATAACCGGGTTGCCTGTGCCGTCTTAGTGGCGCTGATGGAAAAGCTTGCGGACAGGAATTTCCCCGGAACCTTTTGGGCGGTGGGAACGGTCCAGGAAGAGCGTGGTTTGGGGGGAGCCCGAACGGCGGCCCAATTCACCCGGCCGGATTGGTTTATGGCCCTGGACGTGGCTTTGTCCGGCGATACTCCAGAAATTCCTGCGAGCAGCAAAGCGGTGCGCTTGGGTTCAGGGGTGGTCATCGACCTGGGCCATTTTCTGGAATCTCCCAAACGAGGATATTTTATTCACCCGGGTCTTAAGGCCATAGCCCTGCGCGTGAGCCAAGAAAAGCGCATCCCCGTTCAACTCCAGGCTCTTTATGGGAATTCGTATACCGACGCGGCTGCGGTATCCCAGGAGGCTGCCGGAATTCCCTCAATCTCTTTGGGAGTTCCCATCCGTTATGCTCACGCCCCATCTTCTGTCTGCCATCTTGCCGATATGGAATCTTGCCTGAAACTCGCCGAGGCCATGCTCCGCCAGGGCGTCACCAAAAAGGATCTCAATTTTCTGCGGGAAGATATTTCGGGGTGAGGCTTGAAATTTTCGGAATGGGTGAAGAATAACAGCCAAACCATTTTGATGTTTGTGATCATGCTTCTGGTCTGGCACTTCGGGGTGGTCCTCTTGGGAGTGAAAGAATTTATCCTGCCCACTCCCCTGGCAGCGATCCAGACTCTCTTCCAGGCCAAGTACCGCTGGCCTTTAAATTTCATGGCCACTTTTTACGAGGTAATAGGAGGATTTCTCGTTTCCGCTCTGGTCGGGGTGATTCTGGGGATCGCCATCGTCTGGTCGGACTCGCTGAAACGCACCATCCTTCCTTTCCTGGTTTTTTTGAATTCCCTGCCCAAGATCGCCGTAGCCCCTCTCTTCATGATCTGGTTCGGATACGGTATCCTGCCCAATATCCTGATCGTGTTCTTGATCTCCTTCTTTCCGGTAGTGATCAATACCGCTACCGGGCTGGTCGCCGTGGAAGAAGATCTGCTGGACCTGGTACGCTGCCTCCATGCGACCAAGTGGCAGAAGATGAGGAAAGTTCAGCTCCCCAATTCCCTGCCCTACATTTTCTCGGGTCTAAAGATCGCCGCCACAACCGCGGTGACCGGGGCCATCGTGGGAGAATTCGTTGCTTCCGACAAAGGCCTGGGGTCCGTGATCATTGCCTCCCAGACCACTCTGGCCACCCCGGTCATCTTCGGTTCACTCATTTTGATCACCATCATCGGGATGGCCCTATTCGGGTTTGTGGAAATTATGGAGAGAATTCTGATGCCCTGGGAGAGGCAAAAATGATCGGGAGATGGGGAGATGGGGATGGGGAGAAAAGGAGACGCGGAGACGCGGGGATAGAGATAGGGGAATGGGGCGATAGGGAGATGGGGAGATAGGGAGACGCGGAGACACGGGGACGCGGAGAATGGGTGAGACGGTGTTAGAGAGAAAAAAGGTTTAGAGATAGAAAGGAGGACTCATAAGATGGAGAAGAAAGCTAAAATTGTTTGCCTGGGATTCTTTATTGGGATTTTTCTATTGGGCTGGAGCAGCATGTCGCTGGCTGCGGACAAAGTCACGCTCAACCTCAACTGGTCTTATGTAGGGGACCATTCCCCTTATTTCGTAGCCCTGGATAAGGGCTGGTACAAGGAAGAAGGACTGGAGCCGACGATCCTTACGGGTAAAGGGTCCGGGGATGTGGTCAAACGGGTGGACGTGGGCTCGGCGGACATCGGGATCGTGGATACCGGGGTGCTGATCGTAGCCCGGGCGCAGGGGGCGAAGGTGAAGGTGGTTTCCATGCTTTTCGATAAAAGCCCCTATTGCATGTGGATGTGGAAGGATTCCGGGATCAACAGTCCGAAGGATTTGGTGGGCAAAAAGATTGCGGCCCCTCCGGGAGACGCGCAGCGGACCATCTTTCCGGCCCTGGCTCAGGTCAACGGTTTCGATGCGGACAAGGTCACCTTCGTCAATATCGCCCCGGAAGCCAAATATATTGCTCTGGCGGCAAAGCAGGTGGATGTAGTTTTTGACTATTATTCCGGGGCGCCTTTCTTTCACAAGGCGATGGGGCAGGAAAACGTGAAATCCATGATGTTCGCCGATTGGGGAGTGGACGTCTATTCGAATGCCCTGGTGGCAACGGAAAAGTACATCAAGGATAATCCCGGCCTCATCAAGCGATTTGTCAGGGCTTCCCTGCGGGGCTGGGAGTTTACGCTGAAGAATCCCGAGGAAGCAATCGAAATTATGGCTAAACATAGGCCGGAGATCGATAAGCCGGTCCTGCTGGCAAATTTGAAGCTGATCATCGATCTCTTCCGGACCGACCGGTACAAACAGAACGGGGTTGGCTGGGTGGATGACAAGAAAATGGCCGAGTCGATCAAGATCATCTCCCAGTACCGGGACCTGAAAATAGACATGAAGCCCGGCGATTTGTATACCAACGAATTTTTAACCAAAGTTCCTTTGCCGATCGCGGTGAAATAAGAAAATACTTTCACCGCAGAGCACGCTGAGAACGCAGAGAAGAATACAAATTAAAAGTCATATACAAAGAGCAAAATTTCTTGGGTTCAATTTTTATTTCCGCCTCGGCGCCCTCTGAACTACTAACGTTCAGACTCTTTAAATTTTATAAAGAATCCCCCCCACCCTCACCCTCCCCCTCGAGGGGGGAGGGTAGGGAGGGGGTGATGTTTTTTGGTTGCGGCTCTGCCGCGCTGCGTTCTCTGCGGTGAATATTGAATCTTCCATGAACGACCGGAAGCCGTTTATCACTATCCGCAACTTGAAAAAAATTTATCCCACCCAGGGGGGAGAGCTCTGCGCCATTCAAGATGTAACCTTTGATGTTTACCGCGGAGAATTCATCACCCTCGTCGGCCCCTCGGGCTGTGGCAAGACCACCCTGCTAAAAATTATCTCCGGCCTTTTACCGAAGACGGACGGCGAACTGACTTTTTCTTCAGAAGGAGATTTTGGCCCCGGGCGGGGGGTGGGCATGGTCTTCCAGAAACCGGTGCTCCTGAAGTGGCG
>Ga0315277_10005021_pt1 | contig 17522 bp, 11 predicted proteins | sample YL17G05_15_MG_FD_203695 | JGI IMG/M metagenome (GOLD analysis project Ga0315277, IMG submission 203695) | Sediment microbial communities from Yellowstone Lake, YNP, Wyoming, USA - YL17G05_15 | ecosystem: Environmental > Aquatic > Freshwater > Lake > Sediment | place: USA: Wyoming | collected... | reverse complement strand
ATTGTCCACCAGACCCCGTGTCTCCAAGTCGTCGTCGAAGAGTACACGGAAGACGGCTCCGGAGGGAATTTGCCCGGTCGGCGAACGGAACGAGTGAATTGTCCCGCCCTCTTTCGTGGTTGTGGTTCTGTGCTCCAACTCGACCGTGCCGGTGGTGGTTTCCAATCGCGCCAGCGACACAGCGCCCAGATCGGGAAACCGGATCGCCCTGTCATAGCGTCCGCTCTTGATGAGCAACCCGAACGCGATTTCCGCCTTTCCCGTCCCGTTCTTTGCGATACGAATGGTCTCGGCCAGTGAGTCCACACTGTAACGAAGGAGCGGTTCGACCGTCGGCGGCTTGAGAGGCGGAACGAGAGTCGAGGCAGGGATGGAGGCCGTAGTGACCGCTGCCCCGGGAGCGCCGGGCAGGACCGCCGACGCGGCGCCAAGGTTTGACGGTTCAGCGGCGATGGACTGAAATCCCGCCGCCAGAATCGCCACGCCAACGGCGATTGGAGTAAGTCGCCTCACGGTCTCTGTCCTCCACTTGTCGCGCCAGACCTTCTCGTTCGACTTCCTTCGCTTCGCATAACAGGGGCGATTCAATCGGCGCTTTGCCCCCTCTTGCCGCCCGCGCCTCCACGCGAATCGGGAAACGACGGATACGGGAATTGCCCCGGGCAGAAACTCTCGTTCTATGCAAGGACTTCGAGCGATAGTGCGCCGGCGGCGCCGCAGGAATCAAGGCCGATTTTTCCATCTTTCCCCAGATCTGACGATCTGCGAAATGCCCCCCACGACGAATGGCACTGAATCTTCGTAGGGCGGCCTGTGGCCGCAACCGAAGTTGCGAGGTCGAGAATCGCTCAAGAATCTGAGTCGTTTCGACCGGATCGTGGCCAAGGGCGCTTCGCCGATCAGTTAATCTTCCAAGAGGCGCCGCCAATCGTCTTCACCGAGAAGGCGCGGTTCGGCGGTGGTATCCACGAAAAATGAATGGACGCTGCGAGCGCGGCAGTAGTCCAGCCACTCTTGAACTTGCTCTTTCAGACGTTCCTTGTCGGCGTAGAGTTCGAGCACTTCCCGCACGCGTCGAGTCTGTTGCCGTTCCCTGCCGCTGCTTCGACTTCCTTGCGTTCTCGGCGGTCTCGCGCTCCGACAGTTCCCGCTCCAATCGTTGAATCAGCGTTCGGCGGGTCGCCAGACAGTGGAGCGCTGAAACCTCGCGGCTGCAGCCGAGCACGTCCAAGTTTTCGTCTCGGGAGTAAATCCGCGCATCCCTGCCCCATGGATTCAGCGTGTCGTAGTGATAAATCAATTTGGGGAGAAACTGTCGCTCGTCTTTCAGCAATCGTTTTCGGTCCGATCCGACCCATTCCTCCGGATCGCCCAGGCCGCAGGCGGAAGCGATATCGCCACATTGCCGACTCAGCAAGCGCGCAAGCAGAGTGCTTTTTCCCGACCCCGACGGGCCGGCGATCAGCACGAGCCGTTCGATACGCCGCTTCCGGGCGATCATCAGGAAACGATCCTTGAACGGAGACGGGCGCACGTCCAGGCCGGCAAACGACCGACGCTGGCACAGAAGAAAATGTTGCAGAGCCGGCGCGGAGAAGAAGAACTTTTGCTCCGGACCGTGCCCCGGCGTCCCATTGCGTCCCACGACGATCACCGGGAGATTTCCCAGCGACCGGCGCGCGATCCACCCCGCCCCCAGTTTCTTGAGCATCCGAGCCGGACGGGGATTGTCCGGCCCCGCGATCTCCAGAATCAGTCGCTCGCGCGTGTGGGCGATCAGCCGATCCAGCACGGCGATGGGATCGCGCACATGATGCAGCACATTCAGAAACAGGACGTAATCAAAGACACCCGGCGGATTCGATTGTTCAATATCCAGATGGGCATATTCGATGGTTGCGCCCACGATCTCGGAGAGGGTCCGGGCCTGACGAAGGCGGTCGCGATCAATGTCCACCCCGACGATTCGTGACGCGCCGCGCCGAGCCGCTTCGAGACAGAAGAAGCCCAGGAAACACCCGACATCCAGAACCGTCTTGCCGCTCAGGTCCTTTGGGAAAACAAGATCGGCGACATTGGAGCGATCTTCGCCCTCCGTGGACAAGCCATAAGGAAGCAAGACCTTCTGATATCTGGGTTTTTCCCGTTTCAGGAACTCTTCAACGGCTTCGCGGGACCACCGGGATTCGGGTGGCGATGTCGCCATGCACGACCCTCCTGAACGCGCCTACAATGACATGGCAATAACCGGCTGGACCGAGCGCGGGCAATGAACTACAGAACGGGAAACGACGGATACGGGAATTGCCCTGGGCCGAAACTCTCGTTCTACGCAAGGACTTCGAGCGATGGTGCGCCGCCGGCGCCCTAGGAATCAAGACCGATTTTTCCAGCTATCCTTCCGCACAACGGAATCCTTGACCGTGCGGCGGCGGTGCGGATAGCGTCCGGTGTGCGTTCCGGACGACCGCCAACGGAAAGGGAGATTGAGATGAGGCGAACATCCACAGTCAGGCTTGCGGGCGAAGCCACAGTTGCGCGGGTCGCGCTCCGTGCGATTCTCTGTTTGCTTCTGCTCGGAGCGGCGGCCTTCGCGGCCACCCGGAAGAAAGCGCCCGAGACTTCTCACGTTCTGCCGCCCGGCCAAACGCAAAACGACCTCAAGGCCTATCTTTTCGCCCGCGCGCCGAAGTTCGTCGCTCCAACCGACCCTAAGAAATGGAGCGCAGAGGCCGAGCAATTGAGGCGGCGCGTGCTCGACGACGTGATGCTTCGCGGCGTGCCGAAGTCGTGGCTCGACGGGCCGCCAAAGGTCGTTTGGGGCGAGACGATCGCCGCCGAAGGTTACTTCATCCGCAAGCTTCGCTACGAAGCCGTGCCCGGCCTTTGGATCGGCGGCCTGCTCTATGAACCGCCCAATCTCGCCGGCAAGGTCCCGGCCGTCATGAACGTCAACGGCCACGTCGGCAAGCCCGGCATGACAGTGGAATACAAGCAGGTGCGGTGCATCAACCTGGTCAAACGCGGGATGCTCGCGCTCAATCTCGAATGGATCGGCATGGGCCAACTCGGCGGCGAAGGCTATGCCCACCGCGATCAAACCTATTTCGACCTCTGCGGCTGCGCGGGGGTGTCGGTGTTCTATTTGGCGCTCCAACGGGGTCTCGACGTTCTCTGTTCGCACAAGGCCGCCGACCTCGAGCGCGTCGCCGTGACCGGCCTGTCGGGCGGCGGCTGGCAGACCATCGTCATCAGTTCGCTGGACACGCGCGTCAGGCTGTCGGCGCCCAACGCCGGCTATATCGCGCTGGGGCCGCGCATCGAGTTCCGCGAAGACACGGGCGACGTCGAGCAGAACGCCAACGATCTGGTTTCGGTTGCCGACTACGACCGGCTGACGGCCATGCTGGCGCCGAGGCCGGCCCTGCTCATTTACAACGCCAAGGACGACTGCTGCTTTCCCGCCGAGCGCGCGCTGGCCTCGGTGTATCATCCGATCGTGCCGGTCTATAAGATGTTCGACCGGACGGACCGATTTGCCTTCCACGTGAACAACGATCCGGGAACGCACAACTATCTCAAGGACAACCGCGAGGCATTTTATCGTTTCATCAACCGCCAGTTCGTCGCCGAGGACAAACGGATTGACGACGAACTGCCCGTGGACAACGAGGTCCGCTCCTCCGAGACGCTCGCGATTGCCTATCCGCCCGGCAACGCCAGTTTCTATACGCTGGCCGCCGATCTGATGCGTTCGCTTCCGAGGCAGAAGCGGCCGGACAGCGACGCGGCCGCCGTCGAGCGGTGGCAGAACGAAACGCGCGCGAAGCTGCGCGACATCGTGCGGCTGGAACCCGACGCCGCCGTGGATTCGGCCTCGGATCGCCCGTTCCAGACGACCGATACGGTCAAGGGGGTGGCGGGCCTTGCGCACCACCTTCGGATCGGCGGCGCGTGGACTGTCCCTGTGATCGAGTACACTTCCGGCGGAAAGAGCAGAGCCGACGTCACGACCGTGATCGTCGCCGACCGCGGTCTGGCCGAGGCGCGCGAAATCGTATCGGAAGCGATTGGGCGCGGCGAACGGGCGGTCGTCGTGGACGTTCTCTTCACCGGCGAGTGCATGCCGGCGGATCGCGGCGCCTGGAGCTTTGCGCAGATGATCGCGACGGTTGGCCGCCGCCCGCTGGGCATCCAGGTTTCGCAACTCGGCGCCGTCGTGGACTGGCTGGGGCGGCGGGAAGGCGCGGGGACGCTGCGGATCGTCGCCAAGGGCCGGGTGGCGGGGCTTGCGGCCCTGGTCTATGCGGCGTTGAATCCCGGGCGCGCCGCGCAAGTCGAGCTCCGTGATACGGAGAAGAGCCTGAAAGACCTTCTGGCCAAGAAGGTCCGCTATGACAATGCCCCTTCGATGTTCTGCTTCGGGTTGCTCGAAGTGGCGGACATTCCGGAGATGATCGAGCTGGCCAACCCTACCCGAATCGAACCTGTGGATGGAGGCGGAGAGAGAGAAAAATGACCGGTCGCATCAATCCGTCGTGATGGAGCAGTTTCCTCTTGCGGCCGGGCTTGTTTTTCACCTACTAGCCGAACGTCCGCTGAGGACCTGGACCGATCTTGCTTTTAAGCGCCTCGAATCAAATGGGACGGCGAAAGGAGGCGAAGAGGCAGAAGGCGAGTTTGTTTCTCGGGGGTGGGGCGAGGTTTCGACGAACGAATACGGACGATGGCAAGCCAATCGTCCGTTCGCCGCTGTCGCTGACCCTGACCCAGCGGGGATTTCAATCTGACGGAGGAATTCTAATGAAGCGAATGCTCGGTTACCTGGTTGTGGCAGTCTTGGCGTCGGGTTTGTTCGGGGGATGTGCTTCCCTCTCCACGGCGAAACGCTTCAATGGATTGGACGTCACGGTCGAAAAGACAACGCCGGTCGAGCACCTCAACGCGCACGTCTCCGGTCTGTACCTGCTGTCCATCCCTTTGATTACCGGAGACACAAAGGGCGGCGGCTTGTTTCTCTTTCATACAGACACGGCGACTCTGGATGAATGCGTTGACTATCTGACAAGGAGAGCCAAGGCAGATGGGGCCGCGAAAGCGACGGACATGGTTTCCCGAAGAACCAACCAGTGGCTTGGGCCTGCCGGGTTCTTCGTCCTGTTCTGGAAGAGCGCCGACGTTTCTGCAAACGCTATCAAGTAGTGTCGGGTAACTTCTGGTTATGGTGGTCTTCTGCAATCCCTCTGCGGAGGGATTTTCTTTTGCGAGTCAGGCAGGAGTCCTGAGCGTCCGGTTTTGGGTGGCAACAGAGGACCTGGGCATGTGGAGTTTCGGGCGCTGAATGGCGCCCGATGAATTCCACCTGCCAGGATCAACACAAAGCGGTTCTGTAAATGACTGGCCCACTCCGCACTCCACACGCATCTCTCGACACCCATCACTGTCGCGTCATCGTCATCGGCGCGGGGGCGGGCGGCATGATGGCGGCGGGGCGGGCTGCCGAGGCGGGCGCCGAGGTCCTCGCGCTCGAAAAGACCGACGGACCCGGTAAGAAGATTCTGATCAGCGGCAAGACGCGCTGCAATCTGACCAACTCGAAAGACCTCGCCGAGTTTCTGCTGATGTACGGCCCCAACGGCCGGTTTCTTCACGGGGCGTTTCACCGCTTTTTTCGCGACGACTTGCTGGCCCTGCTTAAGCGTCACGGCGTCGAGACCAAGACCGAGCGCGGCGGCCGCATCTTCCCCGTCTCCGACGACGCGCGCGACGTGGTCCGGGCGCTCCGGCGTCACATGGCCGATCATGGCGCCGAGCTGCGCGCGCGCGCCCGCGCGGTCGAGATCGAAATCGCCGAAGGGCGCGTCGTGGGCGTGCGGACCGAGCGCGGGTCGCTGCCGGCGGCGGCCGCGATCCTGGCCACGGGCGGCGCGTCGTTTCCGTCCACCGGCTCGACGGGCGACGGCTATGAGATGGCCGCCGCCGCCGGCCACACGATCGTCAAACTGCGGCCGGCGCTGGCGCCGCTGGTTGTGCGGGAGACCGCGCTCGCCCGAAGCATGCAGGGCGTGAGCCTTCGCAACGTGCGCCTGACGGCGTTCCGGTGCGCGGCCGGCGAGATCGCGCCCTCGCTCGCGCCGGCCGCCGACGTGGGCCGCGGCATCGCCGGCAAGCGCCCGCGCCCGCCGGTCATCGAGAGCCGCATGGGCGAGATGATGATCACCCACTTTGGCCTCGGCGGGCCGATCGCGCTGCAAATGAGCCTGGCGATTGTGGACGCCCTCGAAGGCGGTCCGGTGAGCGTTTCGATTGACCTCAAGCCCGCGCTGACCGAGCCGCAACTGCGCGAGCGGCTCCGGCGCGATTTCGCCGAGCACGGCCGGCGGGCCTATCGCACCATTCTCAAGGACCTGCTGCCGCACAAGATGATCGAGCCGTTCGTCGCCCTGACGCGCGTGGCGCCCGACAAGCCCGCTCACCAGATCGCCGCCGACGAGCGCGAGCGGCTGTTGCGTTTGCTCAAGTCGCTGCGCTTCGACATCAAAGGCCCGCTTCCCATGAGCGCCGCCATGGCGACGGCGGGCGGCGTTTCGCTCGGGGAAATAGACCCGCGTACGATGGCCTCGCGGCTGGTTGTGGGCCTCTACTTCTGCGGCGAAGTGATGGACCTCGACGCCGACACCGGCGGCTACAATCTCCAGGCCGCTTTTTCGACCGGCTACGTGGCCGGCGAGCAGGCCGCGGCGTACGTGCGCGGCCTTCCCTTCTGAGGCGGCGAGTGGGGCAGGTTGACAACCTGCCGGCGGGTTTCGGCCATTTCGCAGGTTGACGACCTGCGCCACGACAAGTTCTGCACGTCCCCCTGAAGCGGGAACCGCGAACGACGAACGCACGCTGAAGCGTGTACTCCGAACGCCGGGGCACGCGGAAGCGTGGACTCCGAACCTTATGGCGCGGACCAGGAGAACGCCTTTGGCGCGTCGGGGAACGGGAGCGAGTCGAATTTGGTCTCGACGGTTTTCTTGAAGAATTGCAAGTCGGCGAAGTCGAGCAGGGCCGCCCAGTCCTCGGCGTTCTGCTCGTGCTTGCCCTGGCGATAGTGAATGCCGATCTTTCCGCCCGCTCCGAGAAACTCATACACCGGCTTTGTGGCGGTATAGGTGACCTGCGTCCCCAGCGGGTTGGCCCAGAGGTCGCCGAGCGCGTCGGTGCTCAGCAGGGCGCGCGGCGCCACCAGCGCTTTGACGAAATGCTGGTCGAATGGCAGTTGGTCCACGTGGCCGACGAATTCCCGGAAGCGCGGATGGAACCAGAAGGGAAAACTCTTCGTGATCGCCGCGATGTCTTCGGGTTTCTCGCCGAGGACGCGATAGCAGCCGGCCCCACCGCAGCCCGAGCCGTTGGGCGCGGTCAGGGCGACCCGCTCGTCGAGCGCCCCGGCGAGAAGCGCCGCCTTGCCGCCGCGCGAGTGGCCGGTGACGGCAACGTGCTTGCGGTCCACGCTGTCGAGAGTCACGAGATAGTCCACGGTGCGATGGAATCCCCACGCCCAGGCGGCGAGCACGGCCCAGTCAGAATCGGGATAGAGCGGGCGCGCGCCCTTCGACTGGTCCTTGCTGTCGGGAGCGACCTCGGTGCGGTTGAACTCGGCCACGATGTAACCGCGCTTGACGGCGGCGGCGATAATCGTTTCGGGCACCCGGCCCCAGCTGAGATCGCCTTTGACGATGACCGGAAAGGGGCCCTTTCCGGGCGGAACGGTCAGGACCAGGTGAAACGCGACGTTGTTGTCGGGACCGGTCAGAAGGAGAATCTCCTTCTCGGTCGCATCGAGCGATTCAATCTTCTTCGAGGACAGTTCCTTGGCCGCGACCTTTCGCGGCGCGGGCGCGGGATGGCCGTATTCGTAGTAGAGGATGGCGGCCTTGATCTCCTCGCGGCGTCTGGCCCAATCGCCCTTGGTGGCAACCCTCTTGCCGTCGTTCATGAGGAACGGATCGGGGAGGTCCTTGATGGCGGGCAGTTTGTCGAGGCCGGGCAGCGGCTTCCAAGGCGCGCCCTTGGTCGTGGCGCAGGCCAGCACGCCGAGCAAGGCCAGTGCGGTGGCAGCGATTCGAATGCGACGGGTCACACGGCTCAAACGACGGTTGTTCATGGCGATCTCCTTTTTCAGATTGGGTCACTTCGCAGCGGCGGCGGCTTTCGCGCCGCCGAGAGCATCGTTTGCCCGACCGGCAAACACGTCGTCAATGTTCGTTTCGATCACCCGCACCGGCTTGCCGCGGTCCAGAATCTTCAGGTACAGCCGGGGGCTGCCCGTCGGCGGCAGAGCGACGATCCAGATCGCCACGGTGCGCGAGACGTCCGGCTTGCTTCCCGTGCGGAAGATGCTGTTGTCCGGCCCCGCCGCCCGGTCGTGGCTGAAGGCAACAAACTGTTTCATGTCGAACGGGCGGGGCGTTTCGGCCAGCAACTGCCGGATCCGCTCAAGGCGGGTCTTGCTGCTGGCGCCGATGGACTTGTTGGCAAAAAGCAGGTCGCCTTCCAGGTAATGGTTCGTGTGGCACAACACGCCTGTTTTCGCCGTTTTGACGGCGAACTTGCCTTCCGGGCCGATTTCGACGTAGGCGGTTTGGCTCCGGTCGGCGAGCATCAGAAACTGCGGTCCGAGGAACAAGTCGGTCTTCTTGACCGCCTCGGCCACGCTGCCGCAGCCGGTCAGGAGTTTGCTGCTGACGCCCTTGGCGCTCTTCATGGCCGCCCGCTCTTTGGCGGGAATCGAGCCGGCCGTGGCGGTGACGACCACCAATCCGCGTTCGTTGATACCGGCTTTGAGACCGGACGACTCGCCGCCGGTGGCAAACAGGCCCACGTAGGCGTGGCCGGAGGTTGGCTTGATGAGGCGCAACTCGTGCTGCTGGTTGGGCTGCCAATCGCGATTCTTGACGAGCAGCGTCCCGCCGCCCTCGACCCATTCGTCGCCCGCCGCGGCATACAACGTGCAAGCTCTTGCCGTCGTGTTCCACGAGAACAGGGTCCATGCGATAGACGAAGCCAACACGGCCATCGCGGTCCATCTCATGGGCATAGGCCCCTTTCTACCGGCCATGAATCAAACCCTTCCGGAAGCGGATAGTACGGCTGTGGATTTCAAGAACGCAATGAAGAAAAGGGAATCCGCCCGGCAGCAAAGCCGAGGGAGTTGGGTCTTCTGAAGAATTTGTCAGGGAATCTTCAGTGGCGCGCACTGATGGCGCCGGCTATGGTCCCAAGGCAGTGGAACACGAAGAACCGGGTTTGCAGTTCCTCTTGATCGGGGGAAAGGAAGGAGGCACCCATCCATCATTCGGCAGTCACATCGCAGTTTCAGCGATGGAAATCAACCGTAGGTTTCGGGCATCGCCCCGGAAAGGAGACGAGAAACATGAGAAGAAGGCACCACAGCCTGGCGTTGCAGGTGGCTTTCCTTGCGACGGCTTTTTGTATTGTTTCCACACATCTGGCGTGCGCCGCCGCAGCAAAGGGAGCGCCGCCCAAGGCTACGAAGGCGACCGCCAATCGCGGCGATGTTTCCTTTGCCAAGGAGGCCGTCGGTTCCATCCCGAACGGATGGCAGATCGCCGAGACTAACGGCAAAGGCACCGCGGCCAAGTGGGAAATTGCCGAAGACCCTTCCGCGCCCAACGGTCCCAAGGTGGTCGCGGTCACGGCCAACGAAAACAGCGGCGGGACGTTCAATCTCCTGATTGCCAAACAACCGGCCCTGAAAGACGTCTTTGTCTCGGTGACCGTCAAGGCCGTGGCCGGGAAGGAAGATCAGGGCGGCGGGCCGATCTGGCGCGTCAAAGACGCCAACAACTACTATGTCGCCCGATGGAATCCACTGGAGACCAACCTTCGACTCTACTACGTGATGGATGGCAAGCGCGTGCAATTAGCCAGCGTCGAGAAAATCAAGGCCGAGCCGAACGCGTGGCACCGTATCAGCGTCAGTCACGCCGGCAACAACATCATCGCATGGTTCGATGGCAAGAAGATCGTTGAAACCAAAGACTCCACGCTGACCGACACGGGCACAGTCGGCCTGTGGGTGAAGGCCGATGGCCGCAGCGAGTTCGCCAAGTTCAGGGCAAGAGTCCCGGCCGCCGCAACAGCCGCGAAGGGTTCTCCTCGCAAGCCGGCAGCCAGTCCACTGAAGGACAACCCAATGACGTTGGCGGAATTGCCCCCCGCGGTGAAGGCGACCTTGGATGCGGCGGGCAAGGGCGGCAAGGTCGGGGAAATCGTGAAAGTAACCAGGGGCGAGAAGGTGGTCCGATACGAGGTGGACGTGGCGGTGGACGGCACGAGCCACGAAATCCAGATTGGACCCGGTGGCGAATTGCTGCGAGGGTTGCCGGGCGCTGCGACGGGGCAGCCGAAAGCGAGCGGCGGGAAACGCAAGACGGGCGAGACAGCGAAGAAGGCAAAAGAGTGATTTATGCTGGCGCGGAGTCTGCAAGGTTCGAAAGAGAGCACGGCGGGCAACGGCATGGCCTCCACTGCCTTCCCCTCGGCAACCGATGCGGCGGTGGAAACGCTGCGGGCCGGCGGCAATGCGATTGACGCCGCGGTGGCAGCGGCCTGGGCGTTGGCCGTCTGCGAACCCAGCGGTTCGGGTCTCGGGGGAAAGACGGTCATGTTGATTCGCTTTTCGTCGGGCAAGACCATCGTGATTGATGGTCATTCGCATGCGCCTGCCGACGCCTCCAAAAAGCGAATCAGCCGGGTACAGCAGCAGATCGGCCATCTCGCCTGCACCGTTCCTTCGACCGTGGCCACGTTGGGATATGCTCACAGGCGTTACGGGGTCTTGCCGCTGCAACAAGTGATGGAGCCCGCGATTCGTCTCGCCGAAGACGGTTACCCCATCAGCCGTTTGCAGCGGCGTCAATTGAAGTGGTGCCTGGCCGGTTTGCTGGCCTCGCCGGCCGCCGGCGAGCTGTTTCTGAAAGAGGGACGGGCCTATCAGGAAGGCGACGTGTTTCGGCAGCCGGCATTGGCGCGGACCCTGCGCCGCTTGGCCCGTTCGGGGCCGGACGATTTCTACACGGGTGAGATTGCCCGGGATATCGTTGCGGATATGGCCAAACACGGGGGCCTGATCACCGGGCAGGATCTCGCCGAATCCGCCCTGCCCGTCGAGCGCAATCCGGTCGCCGCCGACTATCGCGGCTACCCGGTGGTCAGCGTCCCACCGCCAGGTGGCGGGCTGCCGGTACTGTTGGCGCTTCAAGTCCTGCAGCATTGTACCCCGGATGAGCTGCGCGGGCGACCGGACCGGTGGTATGAGGTCATCGCTGACGTACTTCATTCGGCGTTTCGCGAGTGGGAGTCGTTGCCTGTGACGATCGAGAAGATGACCCCTTCGGTCGTTCAGTGGTTTTTGAGCGAGGAGCGGGCGGCTGAGGTATTCCGCGGTCTGCATGAACCGATCGCCGAGGCGGCGTGCAAGACCGGCAAGAGGGACGAGCCGGGCGAAACCACACATGTCTGCGCCGCCGACGGTCGGCGCAATGTTGTCTCGCTTACGCAATCCGTCCAGTCGCTTTTCGGGGCCAAGGTGGCCAACGGGAAGCTCGGATTCCTTTACAACAACAGTCTCCGGACCTGCCCGCGCTATCCGCATCCCTATCAGCTGGCCAGCCGCTGCACTCCGCGTTCCAACGCCGCGCCAACGATCGTTCTCACCAAGAGAGCCTCTTCGGCCGCAACGTCCAATCATCCGGCGGAGACCGATTCCAAACCGTTTCTGGCGCTGGGCGCGGCGGGAAGCCGGCGGATTACATCGGCGGTCCTGCAAGTGGTCAGCAGCGTCATTGACCGGGGATTGACATTGGCGGAAGCCGTGAGTGCCGCTCGCGTCCACGTAATGCTCAACAGCGCGGCTCACATCGAGGAATCGCCCGTTGCCGCCGATCTCCAGGAGCGTTTGGCCAGGCGTTTCGGGGCGGTACGAATCCGAGCCCGGCGCAGCTACTATATGGGCGCTGTGCAAGCGATTCAGTTTGGACAGGATGGCAGTCTGATCGGCATGGCGGACCCGCGGCGTGACGGCGCTTCAGGAGGCCTATGACGATGTTTTCGCACTCCGGACCGTTGCGTCGAGAGGAAAGTGGCGTATGAGATCTTCGAGTAGAAAACTGTCCGCACAGCAGAATCTCATCCTGTTCATGCTTTTCCTGATACCCGGGATACTGTTTCTCGGCAAATGGTCCGCCTTGCCAACCAGTGAATTCCTGAGGAACTCTCTCACATTGGCCAACGTCCCGTGGCACATGGCGAATCGCGCTCAGTATGTGCTTTTCTTGCCGCTGGGCGCCCTGCTGGTGGTGTTCTTCCGGCTGACGCTGGGAATTCGCCTTCTCGGTCCGTTTCGATCGCTTCTGATTGCCGTCGCGTTTGAAATCACAGGCATTCTGCCCGGTCTCATCTTCCTGGTGATGGTAGTCGCCATGATTGTTGGCATCCGCCGCCTGCTCAAGACGCTTCATCTGCCCTATTTCGCCCGGGTTTCGATCATACTCAGCGCGGTTTCCTCGATCATGGTTCTCGGTCTTCTTTCCTGCGAATGGCTGGGGATCGAGTTGCTGGGTCGGGTCGCCTATTTCCCGATCGTGGTGATCTGCCTGACGGCGGAAGGCTTTGCCCGAACGCTGACCAAGGAAGGTCTTTTCTCGGCCATGTGGCGAGGGGGGATGACGGCATTCGTGGCCGTACTCGTTACCTTGCTGGCCTCGGTCCCAGGGCTGGAACGGCTGTTCGTGAATTACCCGGAGCTGCTGTTGGCTCAGGTCGGGGCGATCATCGTCCTCGCCGAATACCTGGATCTGCGTCTCTTGGAAAGGCTGAATCCGCCGGTGAAGAGACGAAAAAGAACACGAAGCGCCAAACCGCTTCGGCCGATCACGGAGAACGCTTTGCGGCCCTCCCCGCGTGGGCCGGCCGACGAAACCGGCAATGAACAGGCCCGATAATCGAAACCGATTTCCCCAAGGAGAAGACCCGTAGCGTGAAGGTTGCAGTGGTTCGAAATCGTTTGCATGAAGGAGTCATCTGCCGCTTCGGCCAGGTCTGCCCGGAGGTGTATGGAAAACGCTCGGTGCAGACGACCATTGACGCCCTGCGCGCGGGCGGTCACACGGTCGCCGTTTTCGAAGGCGACAAGACCCTGCCGGCGAACCTGGAATCCTTCATGCCCTCCGATCCTCAAACGCGGCAGCCGGGCGGCATGGTGTTCAATATGGCTTATGGAATCCAGGGGCAATCCCGCTATACCCACGTGCCGGCCATGCTGGAAATGGCGGGTGTCCCTTACACGGGCGCGGGGCCGCTTGGCCATGCCGTCTCTCTCGACAAAGTTGTCACAAAAATCCTGATGCAAAACGCCGGCGTCCCAACGCCCAATTTCCGTGTGATGAGCCGGATCGAAATGGACGACGCCAGCCTGAAGTATCCTCTGATCGTGAAGCCGCGCCATGAATCCACAAGTTTTGGTTTGCAGCTGGTTCGGAATCCTCGGGAACTGCAAGACGCCGTCCTGTCGGTCGTCACGGAATACCAGCAGGAGGCTCTCGTGGAAGAGTATATTGACGGTCGTGAGGTGGCGGTTGCACTGTTGGGCAACCAGCCGATCGAGTGCCTGCCGTTGGTGGAGTTTGACTTCGCGGACCGTTCCCTGAGAGCGGTGACGTGGAACGATAAGTATCACAAGACCGCCGATGAAGCCGTCAAGAGGTGTCCCGCACCGGTCAGCGAAGAACTCGCGGCCAGGCTGCGGGAGGTGGCTCTGGCCACGTTCCGCGCCTGTCACTGCAAGGACTACTCGCGGGTGGACATTCGCATTGATCCGTCGGGCAATCCGTTCGTTCTGGAAATCAACTCCATGGCCTCACTGGGGTCCGGCGGATCTTACGTGCTGGCCGCCACGACCGCCGGATACACGTTCCCCTCGTTGGTCTGCCGGATTCTCGACATCGCTCACGAGCGCTATTTTGGCATCCCTGCGCCTTGCGATGATCCGGCCGCCGACGCCGTTCACGCACAGCGACAGGACCCTCCCTCACCCTTTGAAGCGCCCGAGGCAGAGCGCGACATCGCGGCGGTGGATCCCGCCGAATCCGCGAGTTTCGTCGGGCAACCCGAATGCCCCGCCGGCCAAAACATGCCCTATCGGGTGACGCGCTTTTACCAAGAGCAGATTCGACGCAGCGCCCACTACGACCGTCTTCAGCGCCTTGTCGAGCCGACAACCGAAGAAATACAGGATTCCGGACAGTGGGATACCAGCGACGAACAGGGGAATACGGTGATGCCGGGTTTGCAGCACAAGTATCCCCAGACGGTGCTCGTTCTCGCCACCAACAAGTGCTTTGCCCACTGTCGCTTCTGCTTCCGCAAGCGGCTGCACGGGGCGGATTCCCGGGAAGTAGCCATGGACTACCTCGCGATGGCCCGCTACATTCACAGCCACCCCGAGGTGAACAACGCGCTGCTGTCCGGCGGCGATCCCCTTGCGCTGGGCACGGACCAACTTCAGACCCTTGTGGATCAACTTCTCCCCATCCCCCACTTGACGACCATTCGCTTCGGTTCCCGAGCGATGGTGTTCTACCCGCCACGTTTCAGAGACAGGGAATTGATCCGCTTGTTCGAGAAGATCATCCGTGCGGGAAAACGGGTTGTCATTGTTGTCCACGTTGATCATTCGGACGAAATATCGGACGAAATGGTGGGGCACGTCGAGGCGTTACGCAACATGGGCGTGCAGTTTCTCAATCAGACGGTGCTTCTGAATGGAGTAAACGACGATCCCCAGGTTCTCGCTGCAACTTTCGAGAGACTCCACGCGCTCGGCGTGTATCCCTACTACCTCTTTCAGGCGCGACCCGTGAAGGGGGCGGTCCATTTCCAGGTTCCCCTCCGGCGCGGCGTGGAAATCGTTCACGACCTCAATCGCCGTCTCAGCGGAATCCAGAAGACTTTCCGCTATGTCATGTCGCACACAACCGGCAAGATCGAAATCCTCGACCTCGGCCGCGACGGTCGCCTCCACATGCGTTACCATCAGAATAGGGACAACTCGAAGATCGGCAGGCTGTTTTCCCTGTCATGTCCGGATGGCGCCTGTTGGCTGGACGATCTTTCCGGGGAGTGAGACCTCCGGCAGCGCGCAATTATCCCCCGCTGCTTCTGCGTTGGCCGGACGGAACATGCCGAACCCATCCACCCATCGGATGGGGCAAGTTCGGCATACCGCAAACTCTGAATACTCTCAAATCGTAAACGCCTTGGCCCAGAGGATATTGGGCAGCAGGCGAATGTCCGCGATCAGGGTTGCCGGCGGCGCGTCGTCGAGATTGATGACCGTCAGGGCGTCGCCGCCGGGTCGCGTGCGGCCCCAGGTGACCTGGGCGATGTTGATGTTGCGCGCCCCGATCAGCGACGTCACGGCGCCGACCGTGCCCGGCATATCGCGGTTCTCGATGACGATCAGGTTGCCATAGGGCAGCGTGTCCACGTCCTTCTCGTTGACCACGACGATGCGCGGCAGTTCGGGCGTAAAGAGCGTTCCGCTGACCGTATAGGTCTTCCCGCACTCGGTGGTCGCCTCGACCGTGGTGAGGTTGGTATAGCTGAAGGTCTTGCTGCTGCGGGTGTCGGTCAGTTCAACGCCCATTTGTTTCAGGCGGCGCAGCGCGTTGACGTAGTTGATCGGCGGCTCGGCGCGCGTTTCGAGGAAGCCTTTGGCCACGGCGGTGGTCAGCGGGACCATCGGATAGTCGAGGACCGTTCCGCCATAGAGGATGTGCAGGCGCGTGATGCGGCCGTCGGGGAGCTGCGACATGAACTTGCCGAGCTGCTCGGCCAGCCGCAGGTAGGGCATCATCTCCTGAAGGATGGCGGGATCAAGCGAGGGCGCGTTGACGGCGTTGCGAACGAGGCCGCCGTGCAGGTAGTCCACCATCTGCCGGGCCAGTTCGATGGCGACGTTTTCCTGGGCTTCGGTCGTGGCGGCGCCGAGGTGGGGCGTCAGCACGGCGTTGTCGAGGCTGCGCAGCGGATGGTCGGCCGGCAGCGGTTCCTGCGAGAAGACGTCAATGGCCGCGCCGGCGATCCGTTTGGCTTTGAGCGCCTCGGCCAGCGCCATCTCGTCCACGATGCCGCCGCGCGCGCAATTGATGATGCGCACGGTCGGCTTCATCATCTGGAATTCCTTGGCGCCGATCATGCCGCGCGTCTCGGCGGTCAGCGGCGAATGGACCGTGATGTAGTCGGCTTCGCGGACGATCTGTTCGACGGGCGCCCGCTCGATGCTCTCGTGGGCCAGCACTTCGTCGGAAACGTAGGGGTCGCAGGCCAGCAGCCTCATGCCGAAGGCGTGAGCGCGGCGGGCCACTTCCATGCCGATTCGCCCCAGGCCGATGACGCCGAGGATTTTCCCGAACACCTCGGTTCCCGTCAGGCCCTTCTTCTCCCACTGGCCCTTGTGCATCGAGGCGTCGGCGCGCGGAATGTTTCGCGACAGCGCCAGCAGGAGAGCCAGGGTCTGCTCGGCCGCCGAGATCGTGTTGCCGCCCGGCGTGTTCATGACGATGATGCCGTAGTCGGAGGCGGCTTCGACGTCCACGTTGTCCACGCCGACGCCGGCGCGGCCGACCACCTTGAGAGTCGGCACGCCCTTTTCGATGACGGCGCGCGGCACTTTAGCGCGGCTCCGCACCACGATGCCCGTGCAGCCGACGGCCGCTTCGAGCAGTTCCTCGGGGGTGATCTCCGGGCGATAGTCCACCTCGATTTGCCCCTGGTTGCCCAGAATCTTCAGGCCTTCGTCCGAGATTTTGTCAGCGACGAGAACTCTCATGGGTCGTTGCCCCCTTGCGGTAGGACAGGTTGGCAACCTGTCCAGAATTCTTCACGGTACTCATGCTTCGATAGAAACGGCAGGTTGACAACCTGCCCCACTTTATGCGCTCAACGCGCGAACGGCGGCGCCAAGTCCCGAACCGCGCTCGAACGTGTGGCCCAACTCGCCCAGCGCCATCTCGACGGCGCCGATCACGGTAACGACGTCGAGGTCGTTGGCCCAGCCCAAGGTCGCAATGCGAATGACCTTGCCCTTGAGTTGCTCCTGGCCGCCGGCGATCGTGACGCCGTGCTTGTCGCGCAGGATCTTGGTGATCTTCTCGCCGTCAATGCCCTCGGGAACGCGGATGGCCGTCACCACGTTCGACGGGCTTTCGGCGAAAATCTTCAGCCCCATGGCGACGGCCGCCTCGCGCAAGGCGTGGCCCAGGCGGGCGTGGCGCGCCCACACGTTTTCGATCCCCTCGTCTTGGATCATCTTGACGGCCACGCACAGCGCGCGGATGTGCGACACGCCCGGCGTGAACGGCGTGTCGTCCTTTTCCAGCGACTTGAGCGCCTTGCCGAACGACAAGTAGTACTTCGGGCATTTCGAGGCGGCGATGAGCGCTTTGGCGCGC
>Ga0315277_10005019_pt1 | contig 17529 bp, 13 predicted proteins | sample YL17G05_15_MG_FD_203695 | JGI IMG/M metagenome (GOLD analysis project Ga0315277, IMG submission 203695) | Sediment microbial communities from Yellowstone Lake, YNP, Wyoming, USA - YL17G05_15 | ecosystem: Environmental > Aquatic > Freshwater > Lake > Sediment | place: USA: Wyoming | collected... | reverse complement strand
TAGGTTTGAAATATTTTGAAGGGATCTGCGAGCTTTCCCTGGCAGAAATAGAACTGGACCTGAGCAATTTTGAAGATTCCCTGTATGCTCTGGACCGGGCGGAGAAGCTTTTCAAGGAACAAGCTGGGGAAGAGAAGCTTTCCTCCTGCAGAAATCTGAGAGAAAAAATCGAGAAAACCTTAAGCCAGAAAAGCCTTTCTGCAGAAAATGAATTCAAGCTCTTTCGCAGATACTTTTCAGACACGGAATATCAGGGTATCCAGGCAGGGAGTCTGGATGACAGCTTAAGGCTCTTAGCTGAGAAGGTCAAGGGAGAAAGGGGATTTATAGTTTACAGAAATGGAGGCGAAGAGTTTTACTTTCCTTCATTATACAACTTAGAACCAGATAAAGCCAAAACCTTAACCAAAAATTTGGTTCCTTCAAACCCCCTGGATTCTTCCTCTGAGAGGGTCCAGAATAATACCTTGAAACCCCTGATCTTCACTCATTCGTCTTCAGTTCAAAAGGTCATGGAAAACGGAAAGATAAATACTCTTCTTTTAATTCCTCTTTTGACCGGGGAAGAGGTTTGTGGTTACATCTACCTTGACCGGGTGGATAACTTTACCTCTTTCAACCAGAAGGAACTGAACTTTGCTGTAGCCTTTGCAGACCTTCTGGCTTTGAAACTTTCTGAGCTTCAGAAAAAGGGTCTGCAGGCGGATAATCTCCGTTTGAGGAAAATCCTGGAAGAGAAATGCTCCTTTTCCCAGATCATCACCCAGAACAGCCGGATGCTCAAGATTCTGTGGAGATTGGAGCAGATCAAGGATACGAACCTTTCAGTTCTGTTCGAGGGCGAGACCGGCACAGGCAAGGATTTCCTGGCTAAGGCGCTGCATTATTCCAGCAACCGAAAAGACAAGAACTTCGTGGCAGTCAACTGCGCTGCTTTGCCTGAGCCTCTGCTTGAATCTGAGCTTTTCGGACATAAAAAAGGCGCTTATACCGGTGCCACCTTTGACAAAAAAGGACTCTTCGAGGAAGCAGATGGAGGTACTCTTTATCTGGACGAGATCGGGGATCTAAGTCCTTCAATCCAGATAAAACTGCTCAGGGTACTGGAGGAAAAAGTCATCACCCGCCTGGGCGAGATCAAGCAAAAGAAGATCGACATCCGGATCGTTACCTCCACTAACAAGAATTTGGAGGAGGAAGTAGCGCAGGGCCGCTTCCGCAAGGACCTGTATTTCAGGTTGAACACCGTTAATCTGAAGCTTCCGCCCTTGAGGGAAAGGAAGGAGGATCTACCTCTGCTGGTGGATCATTTTATAAGAAAGCACTCGAGCGGCGACCAGAAAGCGCTCTCCCTTAAGCCTTTGATCCTGGAGCTTTATTCCGAATACGATTGGCCCGGAAACGTTCGGGAGCTGGAAAATGAAACCAAGAGACTTCTGGCTTATAGCCAGAGCGATGAATTTATGTTAGAGGAGCTTCTGTCGGATAAGTTCCCTCTTCCCAACGAGCTGAAAAAAGAGAACCTGTCTTTGTACGAGAGACTCTCTGTTTTAGAGAAACAATATATCCTCAAAGCTTTGATCGAAAATAACTGGGTGAAAAAATCCGCAGCCTTTTCTTTAAAAATCCCTGAGTCCAGCTTGCGCTTCAAGATGAAGCAGTACAAGCTTCAAGCCCCTGAAAAATAACGTTCTGATCAGCTGACTTTAACAACCCAAGGCAAAACCTTTTTGACCCTGTTTTCGCTTTTATTTTAGTTTCGAACATCAACGGCTTGTTCCCGCGCATAGAAGGAGAAGGTAGAATCTATCAAAGATGAATGCTGTCCCTAAAATCCCAAAAACAGAAAACTAAATCTTCTTGACAATGTCTGTCCCTTTCACGTAATTCTTCAAAACTATTTTAAGGAGGTTTTCATGTTCAAGAAAGACTTAATTATCGGTCTTGCACTTGTAATCTTTTCTGCTCAGGCAATTCTGTCTCAAGGCTTCGAGGAGAACAAAGCCTCTGTTTTCACCTTGTCCAATGGAATGAAAGTAATCCTGAAAGAGAAGCATGCAAACCCCTTAATCTCCTCGATGATCTATGTGAATGCCGGCAGCAAATATGAGAGTGACTACAACAATGGGATCACCCACTTTCTGGAGCATCTTTTATTTGACGGGACAAAACGCAGAACCAGGGAACAGATATCTGAGGAGATGAAAAGCAAAGGTTCTTCTTTCTTCAACGCCTTCACCCGCAAGGAGCTTACCTGTTATCTGGTGATAATGCCCAAGGAGTTTATCGAGGATGGGCTGGATATCCAGTCAGATATGCTTTTCAACTCGATCTTCCCGGACTCGGAGCTTGCCAAGGAAAGAAATATAGTGATCGAGGAGATAAAAAAGGATGAGGATACCCCCGACTACCAAGTGGAAAAGTTTTTTGACGCTCAAGCCTATCCTGGTACCCCTTACGCCCGCCCGGTGATAGGTTATGAGAACATAATCGCCACCATCCCTAAAGAAGATATCATCCAGTATTACCAGACCTATTACAAACCCAACAATATGGTGATTCTGCTGATGGGAGATTTTGAGACGGATAAAATGCTTAGCTTGGTTGAAAAATATTTCGGAAACATTCCGGTCAAGCCTCTTCCCCCACTGGAAAAGATTGTCTACACTCCGCCTGAAGACAAGCTCGTCAAATACAAAGAAGTCGATACTAAAAACTGCTACCTGAATCTGTCCTTTAAAGCCCCTCATTTTTCCGATCCGGATTATTTTGCTTTTGACCTTATGACCAGAATCTTAAATTCGGGAGAGACCTCTCCCCTGTACAAAGCCTTGACCAGCGAAAAAGAGCATCTAATAATCGACCTGTCTGCCTCACTGGAGACCCAGAAGGAGTTTTCCACCCTGAATATCTCTATGATAACTGACTCACCTCAGAAGATAGAGAGGATTCTTATCGTCACTGACCAGACCTTAAAAAATCTAACCAGAAAAAAACTTGATCCATCAACCATTAGGAATACAATCGTCTCTACAAAAGCGGATTTATATTACCAGGAAGAAAAGCTCTATATCTATGGGATGACCATAGCCTCGACTTTAGTCAACTGCGGATATGATTTCTTAGAATCTTATATCCCTAATCTGGAAAAAGTCACCACTGAAAAGATTCAAAAGGTAGCTCAAAAATACTTCTCCGAGCCAAAATATATAGCCACAGCAGTTGTGCCAAAAGTTGAGAAAAAAGAGTCAACTGCTTCTTCCTCTCAATCTAAATATGTTAAAGAGATTCTGCCTAATGGCTTGGAAGTCATAATCCGCTCTAATCCGGATTCAAAGGTTTTTGCTCTGAATATATTGGGCAAAAACCGCTCTGCCTCAGAGCCGGAAGGAAAAACAGGCATAGTCAATTTCGTCAATTCGATGCTGGTTAAAGGAACTTCTAAAAGAACTGCAGAGAAGATAACCCAGGACCTTGCTTCTATTGGTGCACAGCTAAAATTAGTAGATGACCAGAACGTTCCCTATGACGATATTTACACCTCCAGACTGTATTCCTTTATCCGCTTTGAGACCTTAGATGAATTTGTCGAATTTGACCTTGAGGCAGACCAGGGGATAGAACTTTTGTCTGACCTAGTGAAAAACTCTAAATTTCCCCAAGACGAAGTGGAGAAAACCAGAACCGAGATTTTAAGCATCCTCAAAAGAGAGAGCGAATCAACCTCCAAAACCTGCAGTAATCTTTTTTATGCGGAGCTTTTCAAGGATAAGCCTTATGGGAAGACCGTGCTCGGGGATGAGACCACCATTAATTCTATCACCCAAGCAGATTTGATCGATTTTCAAAAGAAATTCTACTCTCCGAAAAATATGATTTTGACCGTGGTAACCAGCCTTACCACTGAAAAGATTTTGGCCTTAATAAGAGCCAATTTTGGAGATATGCCCGAAATTGATTTTATCTCCCGACCTATTCCACAACCTAATGCCATAACGTCACCTGCTGAAGTTACGAAAGAGATGAAGAAAGAACAAGTATACCTATACTTAGGAAACCTTCTGCCGGGAATAGATAATCCAGAGGCTCCAGCTTTAGAGGTAGCAAACTCAGTCCTTTCTAGCAGATTGGGATTGAATCTAAGAGAAAAGAAAGGGTTAGCATATTCAGTCGGCTCATCAGTCAATTTCGACAGAGACTTTGGCTGGTTCATTGCATCCATTGGTACCAGACCTAAAAACTATAAAGAAGCTTTTGACGGGATTTTGAATGAGATTACTCAGTTAAAGGAAAATCCTGTAAGCGAAAAAGAACTGGAGACAGCTAAGAACTCCTTATGGGGAAACCTTCTTTTCTACAGGCTCTCCAGGATAAATCAAGCATATTACATGGGCGTGAATGAATTCTTAGGCGCAGGTTATGACTATGATGAAAAACATCTGGAGAAAATAAGAGCAGTAACTAAAGAGATGGTTAAAGACGTATCTCAAAAATATCTGGATACTAAAAATTATGTCTTAGCAGTTGTGGGGAAAAAAGACTGATAGATAGGGGCACGGCATGCCGTGCCCCTACAAGTCGTAGGTCGACCTGCCCGCAGGGCTGGTCGACAATCGGTTTTGTCAAGCAGTCCTTCGGACATGCTTGACCTACATAGACTATGATTTTAAAAATCTAATCTCAATTTTAAATCTTCAATTTGTCGGTCAATCTCCTTTCTCTTTTTTGCTAATATTCTACTCTTTTCTGCATCGAATCTCATCTTTATTGCTAGCTCTGCCCCGGCAGGTGGTTCTCCTTGTTTCTCAACTATTTCTTTTTTCTTCATTATAAAAACTTGGTCAATACTATCTTTATACGCTTGATAATCTTCTTCAAGCCTTTTAATTAATATTTCATTTTCTTTGTTGATTTTCTGCTTCTGTACCTCTTTTTCTTTGCTCTTTATTCTTTCGTGCTCAGAAATCGCATATTTTTCGACTACTATTCCGGCAACTATTCCAAAGATTACAATATATAAAACATTTTTCAAAAAATTTTTCATTTGAGCACTCCCTTCAATCTTGTTTATGAACTACTTTTCACCAGCTTCAGCATCTCCCTCACTGCTCTTTCAAAACCCACGATCACCGCTCGTGCTACTATCGAGTGCCCGATGGAGAACTCGTCTATATGTTTTATTCTGGCAATCTCCACGATGTTTTTATAATTCAGACCATGCCCGGCATTTATACCTAAACTCAGTCGGTAAGCTAATTCTACCATCCTCTCGATTTTTTCCAGCTCCTCGATCTTCTCCCCTAAATTTTTTGCCTCTGAATATTTTGCCGTATTTATCTCCACAAAATCGGTCTTTAGTTTAGCCGCAGATTTTATCGATTCTATATCCGGGTTAACAAAAAGGCTGAGCAGGATCTCGTTCACCTGCAGTTTGGGAATGATCTGGGACAGCTTTTCGTAGTTATCCACTACGTTCAGTCCGCCTTCTGTGGTTATCTCCCCTTCCCTTTCAGGCACTAAGGTCACCATATCCGGCTTTATCTCCAGAGCCTTTTCCAGCATCTCCTGGGTTGCCGCCATCTCTAAATTCAGACTGGTCTTCACCACCTCTTTTAAAATCTTCAAATCTCTGTCCTTTATGTGCCGGCGATCGCCTCTTAGATGAATCGTTATCCCGTCTGCACCAGCTAATTCCGCAGCTATGGCTGCGGCAATCGGGTCCGGCTCTGAAGATTTTCTTGCCTCTCTTAAAGTAGCCACATGATCGATATTGATGCTTAATTTAGGCATAAGCTCTCCTTTTACTTTTATGGACCTTGAATGGAATTATCCTGCCAGTAAACTATGCGCCAGAAACCATCCTCTGATCTTCTGAATTTGAATTTGGCAAATCCGGTTGCTTCTAAGTGTTCATAATTATAATCCCCATCGATATCTGTCAGGCTCAAATGGAAATTCGCCTGTCTTAATTTAAGCTCTTCGTGAGTCAGGGAATCATATTCCGAAGGAAGCGGAAAGACCTCCCAGGTCTCCAGACGGATATCATCGAAAGCCTTGAAAACCCCTCTTGTCCTTTCGACGTCGTCGCTTCGTTTAATCCACTGTTCCAGTAGTTCTCCGGTGATGTCGTCCTGGTCAATATAGTAGAAACGGAAACTCTGGTCCAGACAGTTCTCATAGGTGATTAAATCCCGGTATTCGTAAGCATACTTGAAGTTCTTTAGTACGCTATCCGGGTCGGTCTGGGAGGCAACCGGCGCCATAAATCCCGGACCTACTTCAGGAGGCGAGAACGGATTATAGCAGGATAAACCTGAAACTATAATTAGAATTACATATAGACTTTTTTTAATCATCTCTCTTGCAACCTTCGTAGAGGCGTCCATTTGGACGCCCGGGTGGAAACCCACGCCTTCTGCGGGATTTCGCAAAGCTCAACAAGCTCCACCCCTACGTGACATTTTTCACCTGAACTGAGATTTGAACTTTGCCCAATCGTATTCTCCGGTCAGAAGCGGACGGTCCACCCAGAAGTAGATAATCCAGAAATCGTAGGATGATTGCCGGAGATAGAAAGTCGAGCTACCTTTAACCACACCGACCAGAGGCTCTGCCTTATCGTAATCATATAAATAGATCAGGTAATTCCGGTAAAGGACTGCGCTGGTATCCCCTTTCACGTCTGGCTGGTCCTGATTTTTATCCAGGATGAGAACGTATCTTTTGGAGCTGGAACTATACAGGTTAAATACCCCGAAAGTGACGTTCCTTTCCACGGCCAGGTTCCAGTTCCAGAAACGCTCAGGCTGGTTCTGTCCAATCGCTTCTTGGGAATCCTCAGGCGCGGAGAAGACAAAAGAATCAGAAAAACACATAGCGTAGTTATCGATTATCTTCTCGGTATAAGCATAATAAAGGTTCTGGATAACCGTCTCCGGAGTAGTAGGAGGGTTCCAGGTTCCCCTGGGACCTGAAGGTGCAGGCGAGCTTCTGGTCTTAAAAGGATTTTTACAGCCTGAAAAGATTAACATCCCTATAAATAAAATCAAGGTAAACTTTTTCATCTTATTTTTTATAAGGTCCTTCCCAGAGTTATAGTTATGAAATTGGACAAATCCTCTTTGCTTCCGCTCTCCTTCTGTGCCCGGATGGTCCAGACAAACCTAACGAAATTTGCCTGATCAGTTACATAATCTAAGGAAAATTTTAACAGATTTCTATAGAATTTATAAGTGAAAACTTTCTTCTCCTTTCCGGTTGGCAGATCCAGAAGCAGGCTATAGTCCTTTCTGATCTCATAATTGTATCCGGAGGAGAAAATCACGCTTTTGAAAAGTTTATGCCTGACCAAAAGTCCAAAACCCTGGGTTTTCCTTTCCCAGGAGGGTCTTCTCACCCATTCATCCTTCCACAGAAGCTGGCCAAAATCCTCAAAACGATAAAGATAATTCAGCTCCCCTTCTAAGTTTTCACTTAGAGAGTAGTTTAACCGGCTCAAACTCGAAGCCCGCCTGAAAATCTTGTTCTGGTTACTTTCAGTTGCCTTTTGAAAATCATAGGAGATATAATTAGCCTGAATCTGGTATTCCTGATAAAGCTTCACTTTCTGGCTTATCCTCCAGTTCAGGCCAGGCGAGAGATTATAGGTCTCGTTATAATTGTTATTGGCTGACTTCTGGCTGGAAATATATATCTGGTGGAAGTTCTTAAAACCGGTTTTGATTTTCAGACTGAACGACCGGTTGAAAATATGCAGGTATTCCACAGAGAGTATTTTGGTAAGAACGTCCCGGTCATTGAAAAAAGAACCTGGAGCGGTATAAAAGGAGGTCACGCCCATGGAAGCTGAAATAAAACCTGAGTCGGAATCGCTGAATCTGGCAGAAAACCTCCCTCCCAGCTCCCCGCTATTCATATCCTGATTTCTTTCGGTTAATCCATAGTCCTCGTGCCCGGACATATATTTATAAAATCCTTCCAAGTTAGCCCTGCCGAAAAAAGTCCTGCTCAAGCTCAAAATATAATCTCTTGAGCTGAGGGAATTGTCTCTTAGATAAAGAGGATTGAACAGGGTGTCCTCCTCAGATATGTAGCGATAAGTATTCAGTTGAAAATTATAACCGAATTTGAGCAGGAAACCGGAGAATAAACCTCTGGATGTATCCAGCCTTAAAACTCTTTCGGTTTTTCTTTGAGTACTCGTCTGTGAACCTTCAGTGGAGAAAAAACTTTTTTTTGACCATCCTTCCTGGTACTCCAGGTTCAAGGAATCTTTAGCTGTCAGGTTTCTGTCCAATCGAATTTTCAGATTCCTCTCCAGGCTGGGTATCCTTTCCAATTTTATCAAGTTTTGATCTAAATCCACAAATAACTCTGTTTTTTTCCAGCTAAAAGGACCTAATCCTAATGCAAGAGAATAGTTCAGCCCGGACTCTCCTCCTTTTGTAACCTCAGATTTCCGGTCGATCGAGCTTATCCCCACATTTTGAGAAACTTTGAGCTTCTGCCAGAGATCTGTCTCAACAGTTAAAAGATAATCCTGAGAGGTAACCTTCCTTGATCCCAGGGAGCTTAATTTATGCTGTAAAAGAACACCCGTTTTGAATCCACTTTTTAGAAGATAATCGAATTTCACCCTCAAATCCCCGTCCTCCTGCCAGCGGTCCTGAATTTCCTGTTTTATAAGAAGCGAATTCAAAGAAAACAGGAATTCCCAGTAGAAATCTTTATTCTGGTTGTAAATATATTCCAGCCGGTTGTTCCAGTTGTAGGTCTGGTTATTCTGGGAGAAATCCAGGTGCAGATTCGAGGCATATGCGGGCTGAATCAGACAAATAATGAGGACGAGAAAACTTAAGTAAACCTTTTTCATCTAATTGCTGAAATTATCTTAGCTAACCTCCCTAACTCTTTCAAGCTTAAAGTCTCACCTCTCCTTTTGGGATCAATTTCTGCCTCCTTTAAGATAGCTTTAAGCTCATCTTTATTCAAGCTCAAAGTCTTGCTCAAGCTATTCAAAAGGGTTTTTCTTCTCTGGGAGAAAACTGCTTTTACCAGGTCGGTGAAGAAGGGAAACTCCATATCCACTTTTGGTTTTAAAAGGAACTTAGCTCTTATGACCGCTGAGTCGACTTTTGGAGCAGGGAAAAAAGAATTTGGCTTCAGGGTAAATAAAATCTCCGGATTGGAAAAAAGCTGAATTCCGATGGAGAGGGGGGACCAATCTGGCGTACCAGGTTTGGCACAAATACGTTTAGCCACCTCCTTCTGAACAGTCAAGGTGGCAAAGTCTATGAATTCACGATTTTGAATCAGGTATTCAAATATGGGTGTGGTGATCTGATAAGGGATATTCCCGATCACCTTTAACTTTTCCCCTTTGTCCACAATTTTATAAAGATTAAACTTCAAGATATCCTGATTTATGATCACTAAGTTTTCTTTATCTTTGAATTTTTCCTCAAGATATTTGCAGAGATTCCTATCCAGCTCCACTCCATAAACTCTCTTTGCCTTTTCTAAGAGAAACTGGGTCAATACGCCTTTACCTGGTCCGATCTCCAGAACTTTTTCATCTGATTTTAACTCTAAGTAATCAACAATCCTTTTTGAGGCTTTGAGATTGACTAAAAAATTCTGGCTGAATCTTTTTCGGGGAAAGATTCTGGAGTCCTTTTGTCTGGTGGAAGGAGATGATTTCATTCTAATCTAAAGAGCCTTTTTGCATTTTGGGTGAAAATCTCATCTATCTCTTTGAAAGTATGTGAGCCGGAAAGCTCCACTACTTTTTCTATGACCAGCCTGACCAATTTAGGCTCATTCCTTTTGCCCCTCATTGGCTCAGGAGTAAGATAAGGGCAATCAGTTTCAACCAAAATCGAGCTTAAAGGTATTTTTTTTATGACCTCTGCTGACCTGGAGTTCTTGTAGGTCAGGGTGCCGTTAAAGGAAAGATAAAAACCAAGGCTCAGAGCTTCTTTAGCCTCATTTTCATCCCCTGAGAAACAATGAAGCACACCTTCAAGCTCTGCAGCGTCAGTTCTGAGAATCTCCAGAGCTTTTTTGTAAGCATTTCTGATATGGACGACAACAGGAAGTTTTAATTTTTTAGCTAACTCTATTTGCTCCTTAAGAGCTTTTATCTGCACATCCTCAGGTGAGAGATTCCTGTAAAAATCCAGACCGATTTCTCCAATTGCCACAACTTTTGGATAAGAGGCGAGTTTTTCTAATTCCTTGAAAGCGTCCTTGCTCAACTTAGAAGCATCATGCGGATGAAAACCAACTGTTGCAAAGATATTTTTGTATTTCTCAGCTAATTTAATTGACTTTTCAGAAGATTCTAAATCCACCCCGATATTGATTATCGTCTCCAAGCCGGAGGAAAAAGCATCTTCAATAACCTTATCTCTATCCTTATCATACTGCTGAAAATCTAAGTGAGCATGAGTATCGATCATGATATTTTCCTGTAGTTAAAGAATCATCCTCCACCATAATAATAAACCCCATAAAATTGAATGTCAATTCCTTTTAGTTAGCTTAGATCACCCTCAAACAAGTTTGAGGGTGCCACCCAGTTGTTATGAAGTAAATATATTATTGCGGTGAAATTCCAAATATTTTTTATCAGGTATGAATCTGTCAGGGAGATTAATTCTATTTCCTTCGTAGGGTAGGAATCCTCTTTGAATGGAAGGCTCTTTGTGAAGTTTTTTAATGGCCGTAGAAATCTTTAGCACATAATTATCACTGAGGGAAATTAGACCTTTATCAAAAGCCTTATCATGTAGGACGCACATACAAATTCCGTTTTTCGGATTCATCCGTAAGGAAACATCAACCGACCATGGGATAATATGACTAGCTACAAGCAGGTCTGTTTCGGGGAGTGAGCAAACTGCACATCTACTCCTATAACTTGCTAAAATTAATTGTCGAAAGAAGTTTTGGTTTACTCGTACTTTGACAATTGCTTCTCTTTCTTTTCCAGTGAAATCTTGTTCTTGTTCAAATACAAACAGCTCTTGAGGTTTTTCTCCTTTAAGGTCAGCAAGAATAAGCTCGCTTCGATATGCCAGCTCTTCCCAATTTTGATTAAATTCTTTCCAAACTTTTTCTTCTACTTTGCTTCCATGCCCCATCCCTTTTATCCCCCTTTTTTGCAAAAGGGGATCAAGTCTGGCAAAATTACACAATTTTAAAGCCACTGCGCTGGGAGTCCTTCCCAAGATACGCGCAAGTTCAATTACTTTCTTATTTCCGCTGTGATATTGACCGAATGGAAGCTTGCAGTATAGGTTAAACGCAACTATTAGTTCTTCTTCCGTCCAGTTGCGTGTCTTATTCATCGTACCTTCTTAACTTATCTTCGCTCCTGGTTTAACCTCTTTATCCACAGTCAATATGGTCAGGTTTTCCCCATCCTGGGCGGCAAGGAGCATCCCTTTTGATTCTATTCCTTTTATCCTGGCAGGTTTTAAATTGGCAAGCAGGATAATCTTTTTCCCGACCAGTTCCTCTGGTTTATAATACTCAGCAATCCCGGCAACTATTTCTCTATTTTCATCTCCGAACTCTACTTTGAGCTTCAAAAGCTTTTTTGCCCCTTCGACTTTTTCTGCTCCTATGACTTGAGCCACCCTTATATCCATTTTAGCAAAATCCTCAATAGTTATTTCCATCTTCTCCTCTTTTGCAATTGAAACTTCAGACTTTTCTTTTGAGACCTCAGCCGGTTTTGCCTCTTTAATCCGAGGGAATAGAGGGACAATCTCCCGGATTTTCGTTCCCGGTCTAAGATAGCCCCAGTTTTTTTCTTTTTCCAAATTCGGCACTATCTCATTTTGAGCCAACCCTGAAATCTCTCTTAATTTCTGACATTTCTCAGGCAGAGCAGGATAGAATAGAAGACTGATAATCCTTAAAGTTTCAGCAGAAGCATAAAGAACTGTTCCCAATCGGGTTTTATCCTTCTCCTTGGCTAAATTCCAGGGAGCGGTTTTATCCACATAGCGGTTGGTGAAACGGACTAACTTCAAAGCCTCATCCAGAGCCTGATTTATATTTAGCTTTTCGATTGAGTCAAAAACAATCTCGACTGTCTTCAGGGCTGAATTCTGCAGTTCCTTTTCATCCGAAGAATAATCTGAAGGCTTTGGAATCTCCCCTGAAAAATGCTCTTTTATCAATTTCAAAACCCGGCTGGCTAAATTGCCAAAATCATTTGCTAAATCAGAATTATATTTCTCCTCTAACCTTTTTTCCTGAATATCCCCATCCTGTCCAAAAGGGAAGTGAGTAAGAAGAAGATAACGGGTGGCATCAGAGCCATATTTTTCAATCAGATAATGAGGGTCGATCACGTTGCCCAGAGATTTCCCCATCTTCTGACCATTCACCGTGAAAAAACCATGATTGAAAAGTATGTCCGGCGTTTTTTCTCCAAGGGCAAGGAGCATTGCTGGCCAGTAGATGTTGTGGAATTTCAAAATATCTTTACCTAAAAGATGAATCACCCTTCCTTCAGTCCACCATTTTTTGAACTCCTCAGGATTATCCCCGTACCCGATAGCGGATATGTAATTGGGCAGGGCATCCACCCAGACATAAGTTTTCTGAGTCGAATCAAAGGGCAGAGTTATTCCCCAGGTAACCTTTTCTCTCGAAATTGAGAAATCCTCTAACTCCTGTCTGAAAAGCCCTAAGGTCTCTTTTTTCTTCTCCTCTGGCAGAATCCTGATCTTATCCTCTTTGATGAGCCTTTCGACCTGGGATAGATAAGAAGAAAGCCTGAAAAAGTAGTTTTTCTCGATTACCTTTTGCGGAGGCTTTAAATGGTTTGGGCATAGTCCATTAACCAGGTCTTTCTCTGTGATAAATTTTTCGCAGCCCACACAGTATAAACCCGTGTACTCGCCCGGATAGACTATCTTCTGACCCTTTTCATCTTTTGCTTGATAAAGTATGTCCAGAAGTTTTTCAACTGCCTGAACGTGCCTTTCATCTGTGGTCCGCACAAAATAATCGAAAGATATATTCAGTTTTTCCCAGACGTCTTTGAAGCGCTGGCTATTTCTATCGCAAAGCTCCTGGGGAGAGATTCCCGCCTGCTCGGCTGCCTCTGCCACTTTGCTGCCGTGCTCATCCGTACCGGTTAAAAAAAAGGTCTCGTCCCCTCTGATCCGGTGAAATCTGGAAAGTATGTCTGCGGCAATGGTGGTATAAGAATGACCTATATGCGGTTTATCATTCACATAATATATGGGAGTGGTAATAAAATATCTTTCTTTTTTTAACTGAGGCTTTGAGCCAGCCAAAATCTCCTCCTTTATTTATTGGCTAATGCTGTATCGTCCTCACTCCTGTGAGGACGCCCCCCATTGTCCGCTTGAGGTAGGAAACCCTACCTCTTTTCTACAAGATTGTCTAATTCTTTTCGGACCGAACCGGCACCCGTTTTGCTTTTCTCAATCTTTTCTTAATCTCCACCAGCCCCACCTTCTCCTCCCCTTCCTCATGCTTGACCACGATATATTCCTTAAAGAAGTTTATCTTCTCCACTACCCCTTCTCCCTTTTCGGTCTGGTATTTTGAGCCGATCTTAGGGTAAAGCTCCAGCCCTCTCTCGTAGGTCTCCTTTTCATAAAGCAGACAGCATAAAAGCCTTCCACAATTCCCTGAGATCTTGGAAGGATTTAAAGACAGGTTCTGTTCCTTGGCTATCTGGGTGGTGATGGGTGAGAATTCCCGTATAAAGGTAGTACAGCAGAGTTGTAACCCGCAGCACCCGTGCCCGCCTAATCTCCTGGCTTCATCCCTGACCCCGATCTGGCGCAGCTCTATCCTGGTCCGGTAGATCGAGGCTAATTCTTTTACCAACTCACGGAAATCGACCCTTTTCTCCGCGGTGAAGAAAAAAGTCAGCTTGCTCCCGTCGAACTGGTATTCCACGTCCACCAACTTCATCTCCAAATTCCGCTCGTGAATCAATCTCTGGCACTCCTCCAGAGCTTTGACCCCTCTTTCCTCGTTCTCCTTCATCCTCTGCAAGTCTTCTGGAGTGGAAAATCTCAGGATATTTAGAGGTTTCTCTATCAGTTTAGAAGGATCCTCGACCTGGAGCTTTTTTGTCACTCTTCCTAAATCTTCTCCTCTTTCAGCCTGAACTATGACTTTATCCCCGGGTTTTATCTGAAGACCCTCAAGATTTAAAAAATATTGTTTTCTTGAACCCTTGAATTCCACCAAATATATCTCCATTTTAAGCTCCTCCAATCACACCTCTTTTTTAATATTACGTAACCAGCTTCTCTCTCCTTAACCCTGAGAGGGAGTTCCTCAGCTCAAATCCAAGGTTCAAAAGGGCTAATTTGAGATTGACGTATCTCAATAGATCACCCCTGATTTTCTCCACTGAGCCTATAGCCTCCTGCACCTGGTCTGAGCCTTTGAAATCATCTGCGAACTTCTCGATCTCAGCTTTCAGGTCCGGATTTAAAAGTCTTTCTTTTTTTTTGACCTCTATAGTCACATATACATCCCTCAGCAGGCTCAAAAGAGATGCTAAAAGCTCTAAGGCTGACTCTCTTCCATAATCCTGAAGAAGTTGATTAAGATAATCAACCAGTTCAAATCTATCCTTCTTATTTATGATTTTTAAAAACTCCACTCCTTTTAATCTGACTTCGTCTTTGTCCCCTTCGACTAAGGAAAAAGCCAGACCTAAGCTTCCTTCTGATAACCTGGCATAATGTAGCGCTTTTTTTTCTGGGATATTGAAATCCTTTTCAAGCCTTTTAGCAATAAGCTCCTCTGAAATCCTTTTGAACCTTACTCTCTGGCAGCGAGATATTATGGTTGGCAAAAGCTTTTCCGGCTCTGAGCTTAAGAAGATTAGAAGTGAATTTTTTGGCGGCTCCTCTAAGGTCTTAAGAAAGCAGTTCTCAGCTTCTATCGACATCTTCTCCGGCTCCTGGACGATTAAGACTTTGACCTTCCCTTCCACTGGCGTGTAAAATAGGTTCCTCTGCGCATTTCTCACCTCTTCTATGGAGATCGACCCGGGCTTTTCGTATCTGACAATCTTGTATGAATCAGCCAGTTTCTCCACAATGAATTTATTCCGGTTTCTCTGTTCCTCTTCCTCTTTCTCTTTTTTGCTTTTCTTAGAAAAAGAAATAGGGGGAAGAGGGAAAATCAAAGTCAGATCAGGATGAGTCAAATGCCTGATCTTTTTACAGGATGAACACTCGCTGCAGGAGTCATCTCCTTCTTTCAGGCAATTGACCGCCTTAGCCAGCTCAATGGCAAAAAGCCATTTTCCGACCCCAGGCGGACCAGTGAACAGATAAGCATGGGCAATCCTTTTTTCCTTGATTGCCCCCTGCAGGATTTTTTTGGCGATCTCCTGGTCTATTATCTCTTTGAATGACATTATTTCAACCATTCCAAAGGGTCGAGCTGTTCTTTCCCCTTCCTTATCTCGAAATGAAGATTGTCTTCCGCTCCGGAGCCGCTGACCCGGGCAATCGTCTGGGATTGGCTAATAGTTTCGCCTACATCCGCAAAAACCTCTTTTAAATTAGCATAAACCGTATAGAAACCTACATCATGCTGGAGGATAATGAAGTTCCCATAGCCTCTGAGCCAGGAAGAATAGACTACCTTACCATCTGCTACTGCTTTCACCTCTTCGGATTCAGACGAGATATTGATCCCCGGATTAAAGACTTTTGTATTAAACCTTTTCTCCTCCTGCTCGCCAAAACCTAAGGCTAACTTGCCTTTGACTGGCCAGGGGAGCCTGCCTTTCAAAGCTTTGAAAATGCTACCCTGGGTCTCGATTTCCTTTTTTTCTGACCTTTTTTGCTCTAAGGAGGTCAATAGCCTCTCGATCTCTTTGGCGCTTTTTTCTAATTCCTTGACTGAACTGAGGTAGATCTCCTTCTCAGTCCGGATGGTTTTGAGAAGCTTTTCATTTTTATCCTTTTCCAAACTTCTTTTCTTCTCCTCCTTATCCTTCTCCCTGATTAACTGGGCTAATTCCCTTCTTTTCAGTTCCAGATCCTTCCTGGTCTCCTGTATGCTTGTGATCTCTGAAGAGACGCCTTGAATCAAAGCCTGATCCTGCTGGGTTATGAGCTTAATATATCTTAACCTTCTCATCAGGTCAAGAGGGGAGGAGGCGCCGATCAGGATTTCGTATTCCCGGAACCTCATATATTTGTAGATATCCCTCAACCGGCATCCCAGTTCTTCCCTTTTATCCTGCAACCTGAACTGGGAATTCTTCAGCAACCCCTCTTCTGTTGAAATCTCTTTGCTGGTCTTTCTTGATTCCTGATTAAGCCTGAAAACCAGTTTATCTATAAGCTCAAGCTCCTCTTCTAAATTTTTAATCTCGATGAAAACCGAGGACTCTTTTTTAGAGAGTTTCTTAATCTTCTCCCTTTTTTCCCCTAACTCTTGCCTGATCCTCTGAAGCTCGTCTTTCTGTTCTGAGGTCCTGCTTTCTATCTTCTGAGCCATTAAATCGCTTTGAGTGAAAGAGTATAATAAAAACCCACAGGTCAGGACAGGAAGAAAAAGGATTGTACTGAATTTCAAGAATAGTTTCATTCCACATCTCTTCTGCTTTTACAGGAGTTCGACTCTTGCATCAATTGGAATATCTTCATCCGTTTATCAGTCAGTTCTTTCCGCTCCAGATAAAAGCCCGGCAAATCCGCCCAGAAGAAAACCAAACAAGACGAAGATAATCGAAAGGGTTAAAGGTAAAAAACTAAGCTCAAATCCAAAAGAGCTGAAGAGATTGAACAGTAGATACAAGATCAGAAGGCTTAAAAAAGCGCTCACCGTTCCATTTATGATTCCCTCAAACAGAAAAATCTTTCTGGAAAAACGACTTCCGGCACCTAAAAGGCTGAAAAGTTTCAACTCCTCAGCCCTGGACCTGCGGATATTCCTGAGAGTTTGCATCATGGTAAACAGCGATCCTGAGACCATGAAAACTCCTAAGGCTAAATCTATCCATAATGAGATTTTAAAGACGTTCTCTATTTTTCCTACCCAGAACCTGCCGTAATCTACCTCTTCCACACCTGCCATTTTCTTTAATTGAGTGGCGACCTTCTCCATTTTATCCAGATTCTGATAAGCTGGCTTCAGTTTTACCACCCAGGAAGAGGGCAAAGGATTTGATTCCAGTCCTTCTAAGATATTCTGCCCCAGATAACCTTTCAGCTCCTGCAGGGCTTTCTCTTTGGAGCGAAATACGGCCTGGTCTACTCCTTCCAGCTGGATGATTTTATCTTTCAGCTCACCGGTCTCTCTCTGGGAAAGGCCTTCTTGTAAATAAACGTCTATTTCCATCCTGCTTTTTACTTTCTGGGAGAAGGTGTAAAGATTGTAGGTTACTAAAAGAAAGATGCCGAAGATCAAAAAGAAAAAAGTCAGGCTCACCAAAGAGGTAAAGGTGGAACCTTTTTCCCTGAAAAATCCTGAGACCGACTCTTTTAAGAAAAAGGA
>Ga0315277_10005018_pt1 | contig 17533 bp, 16 predicted proteins | sample YL17G05_15_MG_FD_203695 | JGI IMG/M metagenome (GOLD analysis project Ga0315277, IMG submission 203695) | Sediment microbial communities from Yellowstone Lake, YNP, Wyoming, USA - YL17G05_15 | ecosystem: Environmental > Aquatic > Freshwater > Lake > Sediment | place: USA: Wyoming | collected... | reverse complement strand
GGTCGGGAGATAATTTTCCTTGAATTTATTCTCCGCGTGTCGCAAGATCAAGGCGGTTTTTCCCACGTTCTGGTCACCGAGGACGATGATCTTGAATTGGAAGTTCCCGGTACTCGATCGCAGCTCGAAAAACGTGTTCCGGAGGTTTTTCTGCTCTTCTTCATCGGTAATGACCTTGATGAGCGGGATATCGAGCTCGACGTCGCGTCCTTCCACGATGTTGCCGATTTTTTCAGCGGTCAAATACGCATAGGGCAACGCTGCATCGACAGAACCATCAACTTTCAAGGCAACGCACAAGATAACGCCCTTGATCTTGATAAAGATGAGCCGGTACTGATCCGTGTCAAAGAAGGAAACGGGACCGGAACTAGTGACGAGTTCTTTCGTTAAACGGTCAAGGATAGTCTTGATCGAACTTGACACGAGCTGAAACGACGATTCGGTCTTGCCTTCGGTCAAATTTGAAGCAATGATGCGATCCTTTGAATCCAGGGCGATGATCACTTGCGTGTCCGGGACACTTTTCACGAAATTGGCAAACAGAATCTTGATTGCTTCCTCGACTGGATAGTTCTTGGACATGACGATCATGACAATCACTACCGCTTGATCTTGTAGTTATCCGCTCCGAACATTTTAAACACGTGCATTTTTCGGTAGCTTGAGCTTACATCCGTCTAGTCTATCCACCCGAGCAATTCTTGTGACATGTGAACCATAGCTGCGCCCAGATCCCCAACACGCTTCGCGTTGAGCATGCACATGGCGATCTTGATCTCCGCCTTGATCGTTTCAATTTCCTTCATACAATTCTCGATCGATGTTGCATCGCTAGAAATGTCGTTCAAGCACGCGATCAAAAAGGGATACGCAAGACCGGCCATGTCAGCGCCAAGGCAAAGCATTTTTACCACATCCAGTCCCGTTCGTATGCCGCCGGTGGCGAGGGTCGGAATCCGCGCGTATTTTTTAGAAAACACGACAGATACAGGAGTCGGAATGCCACAATCCTTGAAAACTTCGCCCATGTTCCGGGTGTACGGGTATTTTTCCTCGTTCACGCGCTCTGCTTCCACCAGCGCGAAGTTCGTGCCGCCGTATCCTCCAACGTCGACGGCCCCGATCCTGAAGTTCTTGAGGATTTCAAAATCAGAACGGGAGAAGCCAGCGCCCACTTCCTTGAGGATGATCGGGACTTTCAACGCATAGGCAACGGCCTCCACGATGTCCATGACCTTGGCGAAGGCACGATCGCCCTCTGGCTGCACCAGCTCTTGCAGCTTGTTGAAATGAATGGCCAACGCATTTGCTTTGATCATATCAACGCATTTTTTTGCAATGACGACGGGATTCTTCGATTTCACGAGCTGCGACATGCCGATGTTCCCAATCAAAAACAAGTCGTCGGAAACATCCCTGGCAACCTTGTAGGTCTCCACGAGAGTGTCGTTGTCGAGCGCGACGCGCTGGGATCCTAGCCCGAGGGGGATTTTTGCCTTCACGCATGCCCGTGCAAGGACCTCGTTGATTTTTTTGCTCTTGGGATGGCCCCCTGTCATTCCAGCAATGTAAAACGGCGCGTCGAACTTGCGTCCAAACAGCATGCACGAGGTGTCGATGTCACCGGGGTCGATGGATGGAATCGCACTTGGATGCAGATACACGTCATCGATCCAGTTGCGTGATGCTTGCATTCCCTTCTCGCATATTATCTTGACATGCTCCATTTTCCGATCCTCGTGGAGCTGTTTTTCGTCACCCATCGCTTTCGCCTTTTTCTTCGATTATATGTATCCTGGTATGCGGCACACTTTGCCCGGCTAGTAATGCAGATAATCTATCTTGTGCCCGGCCATTTATCAAGTCGATCTCGATTCCTTTGCGCCGGACCTGCTGCAGCTCCGTAAGCTTGTTCAAGATACCGCCAGTCACGTCAATAACCCCATCGGTCTGTTCCATAGTGTTTTCGATCTTGACCAATTCTTTACCGGATTTCACGAGCAAGTGCCCACCGCACAAAGAAACCTCGTGAAACAACGTCGCGCGGGAATCCAGCTTTGGATTCACGTTAAACAAGCCATCCACATCCATAAGATACACGATGCGTTTCACGACGTGATGCAACCCGTTCGCGAGTTCTACGACGATCGAATCGCCGGACAAGATGCTAAAACCCCAGGCATCATCCACGACAGAATCACCATACAACACCGGCACGAATCTTTGATCCAACAACTCGTTGATCGTTGTGAAGTTGGAATCTTTCACCTTTCCTTCCCGGCAAGTGAAGATGGCGGAGGTTTGGACCGAATAAGCGGGTATTTCGTGCTTTAACATGTTTCCGACGATTTCTCGGTTCAAATCGACCATTGCTTCGTGTGTCAAACAGAATCCCATAGATTGATTAGGAACCCCGGGTTGTCTCCCTTTCTGGATCTCGTATTTCTTGGCAACGGGATGCCCATAGGAACCCCCACCATGAACCACCACGATAGGCACGTTCATCCCTTGCAATTGCTTGCTGATGCTATCGAGAACGTCGATATGCAGCGATCGCAGGATTTTCTTGTCAGAGAAGCAGCTGCCACCGAGCTTGATGATTGTAACACCCGCGTCCCTCATGAGCTTCCCTCCTTCGACGATGCCACCAGACCATCGCTGCTGAATTCAGTCTTGAATGCCTTTAAACCTTTGCGGGCAAGGGCATCCATCACGGTGCGCGTTTTTCGAGACGGGCAAGTAAGGATCACGCAGCCGCCACCCCCGGCCCCCGTGAGTTTCCCGCCTGTGGCACCGTGCGTCGTGCCCGTGTCGATGATATCGTGGATGAGCGGGATCGACACGCCGATGGCTTCGAGCTCCCGTTGATTGCGAAGGAAAAGATTGCCCAGGTCATGGACCTTCACCTTTTGCTTTTTCAAGAGGGTCCATGTTTCCCGCACGATTGCATCGATTGCCTTGAACCGTCCGTTCACGAGCTCCGGATCCCGGGCGAGCAAGGCTTTAACCGAGTCGACCATCTTGCCGGTATTGCGCTGGACGGCCGTGTCCACGATGATCAAGTCCCCGTCTAGCTCGATCGGGTTTCGGATCTGTTCCAGGATCTTGCCCTTTTCAAACAAGAAGATGCCACCGTTGATCGCGGCGGCCGTGTCGATGCCGGAAGGAGTGGAGTGGAACAATGTCTCGGCATTCTTGCTCAAGCCAAGCAACTGTTCTTCCTTCAAGGGGATAGAGAGCCATAGAGATAGTATCTTGATGAAACACACGCATGTACCCGCCGATGAACCGAGCCCCGCGCTCACGGGGATGGTCGACCGGGCCGTGATGCTGAACCCTTGATCGTTTCGCATTCTATCCTGCTTTAAATGGCCATCTGTTGCTTCTGCCAACACGGAATCATAAATCGCCTTGAACAGTGGAAACTCCACCGCCGCTTTCGATAATAGCTCATCCATGGTCCCAGCCCGCAAGGCAATTCCAACATCGCCAAGATTGAGCTCAAAGACGGGCTTATCCAGTACTTGCATCGTCATCTCCATTCGCATCTTGATGGCACTGGCGATCGCGGGAAACCCGTGAACCACCGCATGTTCCCCCGCGAGGATGACCTTGCCGGGTGCCGTGCACGTGATTGTTCTCATGGTGTGTTTTTCTCGTTCTTGGTGATGTCTTTGAAGATGTCGGTCGCCGTGTCGATGCGAACCTTGCCCCGCGCGACCATTTCCTTGATGACGCGCTCGTGATATTTCTCAGGGATATTCGCCATACGCACGACGTTTTTCGCGTGCAGTTTCATATGGCCTTGTTGGATACCTTCGGAGACCAGGGCACGCAGCGCTGCGAGATTTTGTGCAAGCCCGACCGCCGCGATGGTTTGGGACAAGGTCTGGGCGCCGTCAATTTCCATGATTTGCAAGCATAGCTGCGCGACCGGGTGCGTTTTCGTGGCGCCACCAATGATGCCGACGGCAATTGGCAACTCAATCTCGCCAACGAGGTTTCCATCCTTGTCAGAATAATATCGAGTGAGCGGCTTGTATGCATGGTTCCACGCTGCATAGGCATGGGCCCCCGCCTCGACGGCCCTCGTGTCGTTACCCGTTGCTCGCACCACCGCGCTCACGCCGTTCATAATCCCCTTATTGTGCGTCGCTGCACGGAACATGTCGTTGTTTGCGAATTCGACAGCTTCGAGTATCGATGCCACGACATCGCTACCACCGAGCAATTCCTTGTCGAAGACCGCTCTAGCCCGGGCAACGCGATGCACGGCGAGGTTCGAGATGATCCTGAGCAATGACCGACCGCCAGTGATTTCTTCGAGTAGCGGTGACACTTTTTCGGCCATGGTATTGACCGCGTTTGCGCCCATGGCATCCAGACAATCAACGACCAATTGCACGTCGAGCATCACGCCCAGGTTGGTATCAATTTTGAAAATTTCGAGCCGGCGGGCGCCACCTCCAGCTTTGACCAGGACAGGGTCTTGTTCATTTGCTTTTGACAAGATTTTGGTTTCATTTTTCTTCAGTAAATCGATTACTTTGCCCGGGTCATCGATATCGACGAGCTGGACCTGCCCGATCATGAGGCTCTTCACCGGGTCGGCAAGGAACCCGCCATGCGGCCTCGCCATTCGCGCTGCGTTGGAAGCTGCAGCGACGACGGATGGTTCCTCGATCGCCATCGTTACGAGTCGCTCCCGCCCGTTGATGATAAAGTTCGTAGCAATGCCCAGGGGCAAAGGAAAAGTTCCCACGACGTTTTCTATCATGCCATCCATAATTTTCATGAAATCCGGGTTCACGAGCGCTTTCAACAAGTTGACTTGCTCTGGACCGAGGTTACATACTTCGGCGATGATGGAAATCCGCTCGCCCTGGGTTTTCTTGTAGAACTTTTCAAGGTTCGATGTCTTGACCATGATCATTCACGTTGTTTCAAAGCGCATCCACGAGGATCTCGCTTCCATTGATCGTCAATTTTTTACAGGTTTTCAGCAAGGATAGATCAACCTTATCCACGCACGGTATCCGTGCCATGATCACGCCAGTGGCGATGATGGGCTCACACGACGCGTTCACGATTGCAGCAGGTGCGACACCGTTTTTCTTCAACTGTAGAAGCGTCCAGCTACCAACGGTCGAGCCTTTTGCCTCGGGAAATACAAGGATTTTTCCTTGGATGGAACATCCATTTAACGGATGGCCCCGCTCGACGACGATTCCGGACGGGGTGTCGATACCGCCGTAGATGAGCAAGGGCTTATCGGAAAAAAGGACTTCGCTCGTCACGCGGCCGCCAAATATCACCCTTGCCTTGATCGCGCGTCCCGCCATCACGTACGCCTCCCAATGGCGACCGTGCCGGAAAGCGCCGACTCGATGCAGGCTTGGGTATCACGGTACACGACGGCCAACGATTCGTTGTTTTTCAAGTAAAAATATGCCTTCCCAGAATTGGTCACGACCGACTTGATGCCCAGGGCGTCGATCGGACAAACGACGATGCAAGTATCCGATACGATCTTGATGCGTGGATCCAATTGCCGTGTCAAGTCGGTATCTTCGAGGATAGATTTCTTCACGGTCCTAGCAGTCGCGATCCAGAGCGTGGCATGCAATTTCTTACCCCGCAACCCTTCGAGGATATCCATCACGTCCTGGCGCGAGTAGTGCGGGCAGCCGAGAAAGACCATGTCCACCTTCAAGGCACCGGCGACATCCTTCTTGGCCGGCACGACGTCCACGATTTCGTCCAGCTCGCTGATTTCCATGGAAGGGATCGTGATTTCGCCCTTTTTAATCGAAACCGCGTGTTTCTTTGCCTCGGGCGTGACGCCGTCGACGTGATACAAGGCGACCGCACCGCTCGCTGCCATTGCAGCGCCCAATTGTCGCAAGTTCTCCGGCGTGCAGTGCTCTTTCTTGAGCCCCGTGATGAACGGCACGTCTTGGCCGAGCTTTTTCCCCAGCATCAACCCGAGCGTGCCGAAATCGAGGTACGATTCGATGTTGCACCGTATCACGACGCTTTGCCTTGGGATCCTGTTCTTTTCAAGGTGCAGGCCGAAATTTCCCGTGAACCCTGTTAACGCCGATGCAAGGGCTGATGGCCCGCCTTCCCGGTTCGTCATGGCCCCGAGAACGGAATTCGCGTACGATATTGCCGAGGATTCGCTCCACGCGACGTGATCGCCCTTGGCCGGGCAATTGCCCAGCAAGTATGGCGTGCAGCTGCACGTCATCTCGATGCCGAGCGCGTTGTAGGCATCCAGGACACGCGCCTGGTCGCGGTAAAAGGCCTCGGGAAAGCCGAGCTCCCGCCACGAATCGAGATCGAGACCGCACGGGTTCAAGGTCGCCCGCACGCGCGCCCGCGCGTCACCCGATCGCAGCGACTCCAAAAATTCGATCCCGGCTTCGCCGATGTTCTTGTACGAGACGCCGGAAATCTGGCTCGATTTCACGGGCAAGAAGCCATCAGCATCATAGATCTTCGCGAGTGCGGTGATCATCTCGGCAGCGATTTGCGTCCCGGAACCAAGCTCGCCATCGAGCATTTTTTTCATCGCCGCTTCAGCGTCTTGCCGCGTCACGTGGGTCTTCGCCTCGAATCAATCTTTCTTGAAATACGACACCCGGCTATAATTCTTGGCATAACCAGCTTGATGTCCTTCCCGCGGAATCGTTGCGTTGATGCCAACCTTACACGTCTCGCGCGTGAGCTGGTTCGCGGACGGATCGAGCGAACTGCCTTTTTGCTTGGGATAAAGATACAAATTCCTGTCAAACTGCGCCCGGGTCGTGATCGCGAACTCGACATCGTTCGGGTTGTCGATATCAATATCATCGTCGACCACGACGCAATTCTTCAGGCTCCCGTGCCCCGTAAAACACGCCTGGATCACGGGTTCCGGCTCGATCTTCTTCGTGCGATCGACCTGGACCAAGGCGTTGAACCAGTGCGACGAGCCTGCGGTCACCCTAACATCGCGAACGTAATCAAACCGGGTGAGCTCGGCGAGCATAGTCGCCTCTCGTGGCAAGCCCATGAGCAACTGGTGTTCCATCCCTGCGGGATTCAACGCGTGGTAGATTGCATCCTTCCGATGCGTGATGCAAGTGACCTCGAACACGGGCTGCTTTCGCACGATGTCGAAGGTCCCCGTTAGGTCAAGGAACGGGCCCTCGTCGGTTTTTTCTGGAAGGAACCGCCCTTCGATCACGATCTCAGAATCGACCGGGACCTGGACGTCGATGGTTTTACATCTGCTCACCTTGAACGGGGATAACTTGTTCGCGATCGACAGCTCGTCGACGCCTTTCGGCGGGCTCGTCGATGCCGCGATCATGACTTGCGACGCATTCCCGATCGTGATGGCTGCTTCGAGCGGGCCATTCTTCTCGCGCAATGCCGTGTCAAGACCACGATTTTCCACGACCCGGGCCACCATCCGGTTTGGTCCGATGACCATCATGCGATGAAAACTGATATTGCGCCCATATTTCGGGCAAGTGTAAATGGCGACACCGGACGTGATGTATTTCCCGCCATCATCCGGGAGATGCTTCAAGATCGGTAATTTTTCGAGGAATTCGGGTTTCTCGACGACTTCTTGGCACGGGGCCTTCTCGCGGGAACCGATATTTACCGGCAATTGGCGAGCGTCGATGGCCTCGTACAGCTTGTGGATGAACGACGCAGGGTCGTTCGCGGGCAGCCGTTTCTTTTGGGTAAAACAAGCATCGATCGTTGCGGGTTTTTCGGTCGCTGACAGGATGCCGGCGTCAAAGGCATTTCGGAAGCCAAACAAGCCAGCGACGATGGGCATAGAATACCCTTTCACGTTCGAGAAGTACACGGGTTGTCCATCATGTTCCTTGATGATGGCCGCTATCTCTTGATCAATGGAACACGGCCGATCGATCTCCACCAAAATACCTTTCTTTTTCAGCAATGCGATAAAATCACGGAAATTCATCGATTGGACACCTCGTTATGGATATGCAATCTCGTGCTGGCTAATAAACGATGATATGGTGATGATAAAGAGAAAGGTGGTTGCGACCGCGTTCGCATCACGCGAGGACGTAGGTCGGATACCAGTGTATGAGCCCGGAATTCTCGTCGACCTTGAGCCGCCGGATCGACAGCTCCACGTTGTTGCCGGCCTTGACATCACCGAGCAAATAGACACAATCGCCACAGACGTGATCCTTGATCTCGACATCGACCTCGTCGATCTTGGCGACGATGCCGAGCATCGGGAACGATCGCTTGTGCACGCCGGGATGGCCGCTCGGGCAATGTTGAAGCTCACTCTGCACGGGCAATATGCAACCATAATCGCACTCCATGATATCGAGCGAGTATTTGTTCTCCGGAGCCGCTAGCACGTGGCCGGTGTGGAGGAAGGCAGGTAGGAGATCCCGCTTGTACATCTCGTATTGTTCCACTGGGATCCGGGATTTTTTCCTTATATAATCGAGCACGGTTGGGCCTTCTGCCACCAATTTCTTGAACCCGGGTTCCATCTTGAACATTCCAGAGATGGCCGTCGCTCCGCTACCGTAGCTGGTGAAATAGATGGTGTCATTTTCTTTCACACGGGTTTCCATGAGGTGGAAGAGCTGTGCCCACAAGGACGCGGAATAGCAGTTGCCAAACCGCATCGGAACGTCCAGGCATGGCATGAGTTTCAGCGCGAGCCAATCCTTGTAGAAATAATTGAGCCCGCAAATTTCTTCATCGGTGAACTTCCACTCTTGCAATGTCTTGATCGTGCTTGGATGGAGCTCCTCTTTACCCGAAAGGATCAAGTCGCGTTCCTTTTGCGTGAACGCCCGCTCCTTCGACTTGTCAAGCATCGCCTTCAATTTCACGGGATTGTCGAACCATCGCTCGAACATAATGCGTTGGAAACTCTTGACTGGCATTTTCCCGAATGGTGCATGGAACACGTAATAATCGGCGAGGAATGGCCCTGCCTGGTACTTGAAATCGTCGTATGCCTTGAGCACGTAGTTGAGATAGGCCATGGTCGAATACTGGCCGAAGACCTCCGCGTTCTCGCTATACAATGTCCTGAAAAAATCATCCACGTGCCCAGAGACCTTGCCAAATTTTGACCCGATGCGTGCAATTCGAGGATCCTTGCTAATGATCATCGCAGCAGCACCGGCACCCTGCGTCGGCTCGCCAGGCGAACCTAGGGGATACTTTGATATGTCCGTGCCGATCACCAGCGCCTTCTTGATGATGCCGCTATTGATGAGCCCAACAGCATTCAAGAGGCCCAACGTCGCCCCGGCGCACGCGTGCAACGTGTCGCCGGTAAACGCGTTTTCATGCACGTCCAAGAAAGCACTCAATATAGAGGCGACTGATTTCACGGCGTAGGGTAACGACTCGCTCCCGACAAAAATGGCCTCTATTTCCTTCGAGTTTATGTTCCCACGAGTAATCGCGTTTTTCGCCGCCATGATGGCCATGCTGATGATATCCTCGCCATACTCCGGAACCGCAAATTCTTCGGCAAGCAACCCTTGGCGGTACTTTTCAGGAGCTATACCGCGCTTCTTAGCCAGATCATCCAAGGATAGCCTGTTTTTTGGTGCATAGAAGCCGATGGCATCGATGCCGACGTTTAGAAAGAAATCATCACTGACCATAATATTTCACTAGGCATTACACCGATCATAAGGCAAATTCTCGAAGAGGAGCCCTAACGGATTAACGTAGATGTTAATCGGTTAAGGCCTGGTGGTTATATGGTAAAAGACAACTTCCACTATTAAACCCTTACCACAAGATTCTATGGTAAAAGAAGGAGTGACGCTGAGAATTTTTATAGAATCAAACCTTGGCAACCTTCGATTTTGCGAGCAAGATCACGCCTGAAACCATCAGCCAAATAGCGGGATTTGATAGCAAATTAAGCACCATGGTTGGCAGATTCACGTTGAACTGGACCAGCAAGTTGATGAACATGCTCACGAGCGATGTCGTGCTACTCGATGTTGGAGGCTTGAAAAATTCGTTCACCAAGTTCCCAAGAATTTGGATCAAGAATGCAACAGCCCCGACAATCAGAATGCCAATGCCACTCACCCGGGCGATCAATCGAACTTCTTGAGCAGTCGGTCGCCGGGCCACCCGGATGATCCGTTTTGTATTGAGCCAGAACTCACGCAGCCGATCACCGATGCTTGGTTTCGTCCGTTCTTCCATCAAAAATCACGTTGTGCGCGAAACAAGATCGTAAAAGAAACAAGGCATAAAAAATATATAGGGAAAAAAGTGGTACGCACGCTTAACACGCATCAACCGGGCAACACGATGCAAGAAACCTTGCTTTTCCCGCGATCACGATTTTTTTTTCATTTTTTATACGTCCCAAATTGCGGAAACTTGGATAACTTGTCCTGGTCAAAAACGGGACCCATCTTGCACACCGCCGTGTCGTTCTTTTCACCGACGCAGCACGTGCCGCATAAGCCCACGCAGCATTTCATTTTCCGCTCGATGCTCGCTTGGACCGGTATCTTGAGCTTTTGGGCGATGTCGAAGACTGTTTTCATCATGACCTCAGGACCGCAAGTCAAGATGTTCTTGATCTTGTTGGCAGAGACAAGGTTCTCGATCGGATCTGTCGCGTATCCCTTCTGGCCGCTGGAGCCGTCGTCGGTCATGATGCATGCTTGCAAGTTTTTATCAGCGTAATCGTGGCAAATGATATGGTCTTTCGTGCGGCCGGCAAATATCGCGGTCACTTTTTTTCCGTGCTTGAGCAATTCGTCGATCGCGTTGGTCACTTCGGCGATGCCAACGCCGCCGCCCACCACGAGGTAATTATCTTTGGTCAAATCCCATCCGGTGCCATACGGACCTCGGATGCCGACCAAGTCGCCGACCTTTTTGCTGAACAGCGCCGCTGTTCCCTCACCCACCTTTTGCACGATAATCTCGATCATACCATCATCCACGCGGGCAATACTCATAGGAAAGAAGTCAATGTCGGGAAGCCAGAGGACCACGAATTGACCAGGTTTATAATCCCGAGCGATATCCGGTACCGAAAATACAAAGCGCTTCGTGTCCACTCCTACTTTATCCATCCTTTCGATGGCCGCAAAATGGAACTTGTTCCGGGTGACCTCCAGCACGATCTCCTTGATGATGCTGTTCACGTCCTGGACCTCGATCAACCTGAGTTTTTTCGCCGTATTGAACACTTCCCTTCCACGCGAGGTGCGGATCACGAGCACGCTCCAGCCGGGCAATGCATCAACGACGCCCACGCTGATATCGGCAAGCCCGGCAGTACCATCCGCGCACGAAGGGCAACTGCCTTTGGCGCACTTGTCATACAGCTCATTTATGGGATATGCCGTGATCTTGCCGCCGGTGCTGATCGCATACTTGAACGCGTTCTTGTCGTGGTCGATCCACTCGATCGCCGAACGCTTCATACCGTTTCCACTTAAGAATGCTTCCAGCTTCGCGGGCTTCGGCTTGAAGAAGCAGAAGGCGCCGATGGCGAGCGCGACGAGGTCGTGCACCTCGAGGTCCACGCGCGGGTGATTTTGCATCTTCCGCAGCGCCTGGATCTCGCACCCGCTCCCCACCACTGCAAGCGCCTCGTAACCATCAGCCAGCGCGGGGGATATGCCTGCCAACGGTGCGTTGGTAAACGGCGTCGTATGGGCGATGTTCAGGATATCCGCCTCGGTATCCACGACCGAAGGCGCATCCGATTTCAGGTGCGACGTGATGACGCCATCGATGATGCTTGATCGCAGCGCCGCAAGCAGCAATCCAGCTTCCGCGCCGCCCCCGATCAGCTTAGCGCTGGTTTTTGGTCCCGCATACCTCGCCGCCACGATCGTGATGTCGTGCTTGAACTCGTTATCGTTGCCTCGCGGCAGGTCGTCGTGCACCCACTTGTCCAGGAGTGCCAATGGAATCTCGCCGGTGCCAGTATAGGGACACAAATTGTAACAAATTCCAAATCCTTCCCGGCACGTTGATTGTTCCGCGCAGAGCATCCCTTGCTCCGCCGGCCCTGCCGGGGTCATTTTCAAGTTGTCGCAGAAGTTGACGCAGGCCCCGCAGAGACAACACTTGTCCGTGTCGACGATCTCGGCCTTTAATTCCTTCCAACCCTTCTTGATAGTTCCGACCATGGCATGCCACCTATTTTTTCTCCTTCTCCTTTTCCGGTTTCTCAGCGATGCGTGGTTCCGCCTTCCGTTTCTCGCCAAGTTCCCAGCCTTTTTCGAACGCCTTGATGTTTTTTTCCACGCTCTTCTTGGGAACCGATGCAATGAGCGTCTTCAAGGCTGCGTCCTTCGAAAGCACCCCTGATAAGCTGCAAAATGCACCGAAAAGAATGGAGCTACCGATGACGACCTCGCCAAATTCCTTGATCGCCATTTCCTGTGCAGGAATCGCCAGGGAGGGCATTTTCGCCGCGGCGCGGAACTTGCTGATGATGGACGGGTCCCAAAGGACCCACCCGGCATCCTTCACATCGGATTTTTTCACGTCGCTCGCCGCCTCCTCGGAGAGCACGAAAATGAAATCATAGGGACTCAGCGCCTTCGGGTAATCGATCATCTTTTCTTGATCATCGAGCTCGATGACCACGTCGGCCCAGCATTTGCCACCGCGAGCAGACGCGCTGTACGCTTCGGTTTGGACGGCGTTCTTGTTCTGATAATTGACCGCAGCCTTCGTGATGAGCTTGGAAAGCTGGATAACGCCCATGCCACCAAGGCCAACCGCATGAATCTCGAATCGCTTCACGAATCATTCCTCCTTGGCCTTTTTCTTGATTTTTTCGTACTCTTCAGCAAATTCGGGAGTCGTGGTATCCATCTTGAACTCGCCAAGAATATATTTGTCGTGTAACTCGGCTTCGCTCATCAGCTTCGCCTGGTTATTCCACACGGAATGGGACTTGATCCATTCCAGCAAAATTCCGCCGGAATCCATGCGCTCGCCTTGCTCGTTCACGTTCTTGCGACCAAAATATGTCACGCAAGGTGTCACTATTTCAATCACCGATGTACCCTTGTGTTTCAACGCTGTTTTCACGTATTTCATAAACGTTCGCGGATGGGCAACGGTGGTGCGTGCCACGTAGCTTGCCCCAGCAGCTAACGCGATCTTGACGCTATCCATGGGATTTTCAAAAACCTTCCCGAGGGTCGTCATGGAAGCATACCCGGCCGGCGTGGTCGGCGCTACCTGCCCGCCCGTCATGCCGTAGATCGAATTGTTGAACAAGAGCACTACGCAATCCAGGTTGCGACGGCAGAGGTGGAGAAAATGATTGCCACCGATGCCTAGACAGTCGCCGTCGCCGGTGAAAATGATGGGTTTCATGGCGGGATTGGCGAGCTTGACGCCGGTAGCAATGGCAGGTGCACGACCATGAAGCGTGCAAATATTTTGCGATTTAGAAGGAAGGAGCGTAAGAATCTGCGTGTAACATCCAATTCCTATTATCAACGGATATTTCAGCGGATCCAGCTTTTCCTCCGTGAAGATCTTGTTGAACAAGTGGCCAATGATGCCGTAACCGCATCCACCACAGAAAAAACTGTAGAAATTGTTGGTCATCACGCCACCAGTCGTGAGCAAGGTGAACGGGTGTTCCGGTTTCTCGTTGGGGAAGATGTTGATTTGCGGTGCCATCATTTCATCGCCTCCCTTGCTATCTTGACCACGGCCATGATCTCGTCGGGCTCGTGGAGGTCCGCTATTTTCGGGACCTTGTATAATGGAATGTCCAGCATCTTGACCCGCTCGACCTCGCCGGCCATGAGCCCAAAGTTCATCTCGGGCATGACAACCGCCTTGGCGTTGGCAAGGACTTTCTTCACTTGCTCGTAGGGAAACGGCCACAAGGTGATCAACCTGAAGAGGCCCACCTTAATGCCCTCCTTGCGTGCCTGGTTCACGACGCGAAAGCTGACTCGTGCCGGTAAACCATACGCGATGATCACGATCTCCGCGTCGTCGAGCATGTATGATTGAGTCTTGGTGATTTTATCCACGTTTCGAGTGATTTTCTCGATGAGATTGGATAATGGCTTGAGCACTTGATCCTCGTTAACGGGAATACCATCCGGCCCGTGCGGTTGGGAGAAGAAGTAAATCGGGTAATTCGGGGTACCCAACACGGGTGCTGGTGGAACGATGACATTGTTCTGGCTGTCCCTGAATGAAAACTTTTCTGGATTTGGTTTATCGAGTGTTTTTCGTTCAACGACATGCTTCTGGATCTCCGCAGCAGGAGGAATGATGACCGGCTCGTGCAAGTGGCCGAGATACGCATCCGACAAGATGTACACGGGGCATCGATAGGTCTCTGCGGCGTTGAACGCGTCGATCGTGAGGTCGTAGAGTTCCTGGCAGGACATGGGTGCATAGGCGATCACCTCGTACTCGCCGTTCCCGCTGTACTTGCACTAGAAGACGTCGTTGTGGTGCGGCGCGGTGACCAGGCCAGTTCCGGGGCCATTTCGCTGCACGTCGCAGATCACGAAGGGAATTTCGAGGGCGGCGGCCATCGATATCGTCTCGGCCATAAGCGAGGTGCCGGGGCCGGACGTCGCAGTCATTGCCTTGGCGCCAGCGATACTCGCACCGATGACGGCGTTGATCGAGGCTAGCTCGTCTTCCATTTGGATGAACGAGCCACCGGATTCCGGTAACCTTGACACGAGGTGCTCAGGTACCTCGGTCGATGGCGTGATCGGGTACCCCGCGAAGAAGTCCAGGCCCGCAGCTAGTGCACCTTCGCTAAACGCGATATTTCCCATTAATACGTGCTTGCCGGGTACCATGAATCTTTTTTCGTTCTTGATCATAATAGTTCACATCATGTTGATTGTACCGCTTTTTGAGCCCCTTCCTTCGATGCGGGAGTAGCAGGTTTTTGTGGTTCTGGTTGCTCGTCGATGATATAAATGGCCCAATTGGGGCAAGCAAACTCGCATCTCTGGCAGAGGATGCACGATTTCTCCTTCCCTGCTTTTACCCTAGGCACATTGGCCGCACGCATATTCAGGTCGCCGGACGACTCCAGCACGCCAGTAGGACAGACGACGATGCACAAGTTGCAGCCCTGGCATCGATTTTTCTGAAAAAACAGGCTCCTTTTTCCTTTTGTCAGCAATTTCGGCAAATTCTTCACCAGATCGTGGGAATACCTTCGCATGACCGTGATGTCGCGTAATAGTCGATTATAAAGTACCTTCAATATTGGGAATTAAATAGAATACGGTACCAATATTTTGACGTGTAATGACGCAATTAAGTGCAAAAGCAAAAGTGACCAGGATTCATGGCTAATGAGATTATATGGGGTATTATATTCGGCCTTATCGGCGCTTGCACGCTCAATCTTGGCAAGGCGCTGCAAAAGCAAGGCATCCAGCTTTTCGAGCGGCAGAAGATGGAAACGAACGCGCGTGCCAAGAAAGGCGCCATCTGGATCATCGGATCGGCGTTCTCTCTCATCCAGCCGCTCTTCCAGACCATCGGGCAAACTATTCTTGGCTCCCCGGCCACTGTGTACTCGTCTATGCTGGGTATCGGTATCGTGATCGTCATTATCTATTCCTATAAGGTACTCAAGGAGCCAATCGGGAAGGCTGAGTTCGCCGGGGCGGCCACGATCATCGGTGGCACGCTGCTATTCGGCATCGCCTCCATCTCAATCGGGCAAGCCCCGGTGAGCAGGACCATGATATGGGATAACTTCGCGGTCTCGATGATCATCATCGGTGCCACCTTTGTTGCTGGCATCCTTTACACGATGAAGACAAAGAACTTGTGGGGCGTCATCTGGGGCATCGTGGGAGGATCATTCGGCGGGATGGACAATGTTTTCAAGAGTATGTCGAAGGACGTCGGTGTTTCCATCGACCTCGGCGCGTTCAGCGGCTTCGCGAGCATTTTTTACTACATTTCGTTCGGCTGCAGCGCCGGTGCCTTCTTGCTCACGAACGTGGGATATAGCAGCGCGAAGGCCATCACCGTGGTCCCGGCTTACACCGTCTTCTACATCTTGCTGCCACTCTTGCTGGAAATGTTTTTCTATGGCATCATCCCTGGCGCGTGGCAATTCATCGGCATCTTCGTTGCGATCGGAGGCGTCGTGCTTTCCACGGCCTTCAAGAGGAAAAAAGTCCTTGAAACAGGAACTACAACGCTTGACAATTCTGCGAAATCCATAGAATAAGGTCCCCCGTGTTCCTCTTTTTTTCATTTTAAGCAACGAAATAAAATATGACCCGTGAAAGAGAATAACTCCGTCCTATCGTCTGGAGGGCTTTTTCGAGAAAAGAATAAGAAAGAGAGTATACGTTTAGAAAAATAGGGGATTCGCATTTGTTCACTCGATCTGCTCGGCCTTTTCAGCCTGCTTCAAGAACATGGAAAGTTCCGTCTTCAAGAGGTCACGCACGGCGACGCGGATCGCTTCGCTGCGATTCGGATAGATGCGTTCATTCACGAGGCTGTCGAGTCCTTCAAGGTACGCTTCCGGGAGATGTACGGTGATGAGATGCATGGTTTTCACGTTTTTTTTGTTTGGTTGTTTGAGTCGGGGGAGTGGTATTCCACGCGTGTATTCACGCGTGTTCTCTACGACTATACTGGAATAATCGGGCTTTAGGGGAGAATATTATCCGCAACTATATACTCGTGTCATCGAAGGAAAAAAATCGAGAATAAATCCAATGATTCATTTTATAAAGTTGAACGGTAAAGCAACGAGAACGCTAATGTGATCGTTTCGCTGTACTGATGACATCCCAGAAAGTGTGTAATTCCATGGATAACGAAAAATGGGACGATCACGCCCGCCAGAGGCGGGAAACTCGTGGTTCGCCGCAACATGCTGGCATGCCGGCCCACCACGACGACAAGATCATCCACCCTATTAACTCATTCTATGATATTAAGTGGCGCAAGAAGGAATTGCCTCGCGTCCTTGAAAGCATGAAATTCGTGACGCCAACTGAAGTGCAATCCAAGGCCATTCCCCTCGCCTTGGACGGCCAAAACGTCGTCGCCCAGAGCAAGACCGGAACGGGGAAGACCCTGGCGTTCACGGCTCCGATCATAGATAAAATCGATCCGAACATCAAGGCAGTGCAAGCCGTGGTCATGGTGCCCACGCGCGAGCTCTGCCTGCAAGATGCTGATACTATGCGCGCGATCGCCAAGCCATTCAAGATTAACGTGCTTGAAATTTATGGCGGCGTCGAATATAATAAGCAAAAAGATGGACTCTCCTACGGCGAGATCGCCATCGTGGTTGCCACGCCGGGCAGGCTCATCGACCTCTTCAACCAGAATTACCTCGATTTTTCGACTGTGAAGACGATCGTGCTCGACGAGGCCGACCGCATGCTCGACATGGGCTTCTTCCCCGATATCGAGTTCATTTTTCAGCAGATGCCACGCCAAAACGTGCAGATCATGCTCTTTTCCGCGACCATCTTCC
>Ga0315277_10005016_pt1 | contig 17535 bp, 14 predicted proteins | sample YL17G05_15_MG_FD_203695 | JGI IMG/M metagenome (GOLD analysis project Ga0315277, IMG submission 203695) | Sediment microbial communities from Yellowstone Lake, YNP, Wyoming, USA - YL17G05_15 | ecosystem: Environmental > Aquatic > Freshwater > Lake > Sediment | place: USA: Wyoming | collected... | reverse complement strand
CGAGTAACCCAGCATCCCATGTCGCCGTGGCGGCATGGGATGCTGGGTTACTCGCGCGTGGGCGAACGATACCCGGTCGAGATGCCGCGCCTGTTGCGCCAGGCCGGTTACCACACCCTCGGCATCGGCAAGATGCACTATCACCCGCAGCGCAACCTGCACGGCTTCCACCAGACCATCCTGGACGAATCCGGAAGGGCCGAGATCCCCGAATACCGCAGCGACTACCGCGCCTGGTTCTGGTCGCAGGCGCCGAATCTCGACCCGGATGCGACCGGCATCAGTTGGAACTCGTACCGGTCCGGCGTCTACGCGCTGCCGGAGCGCCTGCACCCGACGGTGTGGACGGCGGACACGGCGGTGAATTTCCTGAACGGCTACCAGCGCCCGGAACCGTTCTTCCTGAAAGTCTCCTTCGCGCGCCCTCACAGCCCCTACGACCCGCCCGAACGGTTCTGGAAAATGTACCAGGACGCCCCCCTGCCGGCGGCGCGCGTGGGCAAGTGGGCCGCCCGCTACGCGCCCAAGAGCGACGATACCGAGAATCTCTGGCACGGCGACCTGGGCGCCGCGCAAGTGCGCCGGTCGCGCCAGGGCTACTACGGGTCGGTGTCATTCCTGGACGAGCAGATCGGGCGCATTCTGGAAGCTCTCGAAAAGCGCGGCCTGCTCGAGGAAACACTGATCGTTTTCACGGTCGATCACGGCGACATGACCGGCGACCACAACCTGTGGCGCAAGTCGTACGCCTACGAATCCTCGGCGCGCATCCCGATGATGATGCGCTGGCCGGCGGGATTGGTCTCTTCCAAACGCGGGCAGGTGGTGCGCGAGACGGTCGAGATCCGCGACATCCTGCCGACCTTGTGCGAAGCCGCCGGTGTGTCCGTGCCGGACGCCGTCGACGGCCGCAGCATGCTCGCGCTGGCGCGCGGCAACAGGGAAGGCTGGCGGCCCTATCTCGACCTCGAGCACGACGTCTGCTACAACGCATCCAACCACTGGAACGCGCTGACGGACGGGAAATGGAAGTACATCTACCACGCGCGGGACGGCGAGGAGCAGTTGTTCGACCTGGAGAAGGACCCGGCCGAAATGGACGACCTGGCTTCCCTGCCCGCCCACCAAGCGGAACTTCGCCGCTGGCGGCAGCGGCTGATCGCGCACCTGGCCGAACGCGGCGACGAGTGGGTCAAAAGCGGGCGGCTGGTTCCGCGGCCGCGGAGCATCCCGCATTCGCCCAACTACCCCGGCTGCAGTTGCCACCCGGCGGCCGGAAAGGCGGACCCGAAGCGCGGGTGATCCCGGCGTCAGCTTGCACATAATAAGGGTTTCCCTTATTATGTGGATATGAACGTCACGCTCTCGCTTGAAGACGACCTGGTCAAGAAGGTCCGCAAAATCGCCGTGGACCGGGATACGACTCTGACGTCCCTTATCCGCCAATACCTCGAACGCGTCGCCGCCGAGGAGGCGGCGGCGGGCCGAAAGCGCCGGGAGCGGCAAACGCTCGAGCGCAGCTTCGTAAGGCTCCAGTTCAAGGTCGGGAAGCGGACCTGGAAGCGGGCGGACCTCTATGAGCGCTCCTGATTTTCTGGACACGAACGTACTCGTGTACGCGTACGATCCGGGCGACCGGCGCAAACAGCGGGCGGCCCAGGAACTGGTTCGAAAGGCCCTGGCGGGAGACATGCTGTTGTCGGCGCAGGTCTTGGCGGAGTTCGCCGCCACCCTCTTGCACAAGATGTCTCCGCCGGCCCGGCCCGGGGACGTTAAGGCGGCGCTGGATGCGCTTTGGCCGATTCGGGTGGTCGCTCAGGATGCGGAGATGGTGCGGCGCGCGGTAGAGGCCAAGGCCGAGTACGGGCTGCACTTCTATGACGGCATGATCGTGGCCGCAGCGGAGCGGGGCGGCTGCGGCCGGATCTGGTCCGAGGATCTCAACCCGGGGCAGAAGTACTTCGGGGTGGCGGTGGAGAATCCCTTCGCCTGATCCCCCGCCCGCTGAGTGGAGACGGACAGCATCGGGCGCTGGCCCGCGAAGCCGGGATGTCCCCGGCCGGCCCGGCCCCCGGATCACTCCCGTGAATCTCCGATGTCGGCTCCTATCCCCGTGGCGCCGAGGACCTCGGAGAAGGCTGATCTCCCCGAACCGCGTCTCGGGCCAACTTCCGCGTCGCCTAACCAACCGCCCAGTAACGCGCCAGCCCGGCAGTCAAGGGCCCACAGAACCGCTGCTCGCAGGATCAAGGGATGGCGGCGGGGGTATACTGAACAGGACCCGGAAGTCCAAAACGGAGATTCCGGTTCACACGTGGAACCATGACACTACGTAACTCGTTCCTTTGCGCGTCCGCACTCAGTTCGATGTTGACGTTCGCCGGGTGCCGGACCGCGCCTCACCCGGAGCAAAAGAGGGATCTCGCCGCTGACACAACGGCGATCAATGCGCTACTCGACCAGAACATCGCCGCATGGAATTCCAACGATGCGGCAGCCGTGACCGCTACATTTGCGGACGACGCGATCTTGATGGAGCCAAGTCAAGCGGCCATCGAAGGCAAGCAAGCCATCCAGGCGTGGTACGAGGCTTTTCTCAAGGAGAACGCGGTCAAATGCGCGATCACTCCGCTTGAAACCCAGGTGGCGGGCGATTGGGCTTATGTTCGCGGTAACTACACGACCACTTTCACCCCGAAGTCCGGCAAACCGATGGAGGTATCGGGTAAGTACCTGGATATCGTGAAGCGGCAGCCCGACGGCTCGTGGAAGAACTACCGGGGCATGCTTAACAGTAACGGCCCTCCGCCAAGCGCAGCGGAGAGGAAGAAGCCATGAAGATCGTCTGCCCCACACAGCAGGGCAGGCGCTCCGATAGGGCTACCAGCTTTGCCCGGGGCAGGCTCGCAGTTTTTCCTATCTTAGATGTCCCTTTTGGTCTTGGCCGTTGGTCGTGGCTGGTTGACGCACTCGGAAGCAGCCCACGTGGACGAGAAACGCCCGACCCAAGGTGTGTGCCAGGCGGCGTGAGCCAGGCTGGGAAAAAACCGCCGGGGCCCGGTTGCGCCGGGCGGCTGGTCCGGGAAATACTGGTCTTCGATGAGATTCAAGAAGCGCTCGGATTCACCGCTGAAGAAGAAGGCCCACCGCGGCTTTCGGGGGTACCCGGTCGCCACGATGGCCTTTTACGGGCCGGATGACGAACGCGCCAGCAAAGTGGCGGTCTGTGTCGTGACCGAGGAGGGCGCCGAACCGGTGGCCATCCGGCGCTGGTTTTCCGAAGAGGGGGACGTTCGGGCAGATCTCGCGATCAGTGGCGAGATCCTGCAATTCGTCCAGGGCCACGGAGTCCGATCGGTCATCGCGACGGACCGGATCATCGGCTGTCCGCACGAAGAGGGAATCGATTATCCGGACGGGCAGGTGTGCCCGCAATGCCCGTTCTGGGCGCACCGCAACCGCTTTACGGGCGAGATCATTCAGTGACGGGCGGCGACCGCCGGTCACAGTACCTATAATGTAGTGATAATGTCCTCCGCCCCGCCGGCGCTGGTCGCGCCTGATGTGTTGGCCCGGTACGAGCCGGTCATTGGCCTGGAAGTTCACGTTCAGCTCGCCACGCGCACCAAGATTTTTTGCGGATGCCCGACCAGCTTCGGCGCGCCGCCCAACACCAACGTCTGCCCGGTCTGTCTGGGCTTGCCGGGCGCGCTGCCGGTGCTGAGCCGGCAATCGGTCGAGATGGCGATTCAGGGCGCGCTGGCGCTGAACTGCCGCGTCAACCCGCTGTCGCGTTTCGCGCGAAAGAACTACTTCTATCCCGACCTTCCGAAGGGTTACCAGATCTCGATGTACGACCAGCCGCTGGCCGAGTTCGGCTGGGTGGAGATCGATCTCGAGGGCCGCACGAAGCGCATCGGCATCACGCGCGTCCACATGGAGGATGACGCGGGCAAGAGCATCCACGACGGCTTCAAGGATTCGGACCGCTACAGCTACGTCGACCTGAACCGCTGCGGCACGCCGCTGATCGAAATCGTCAGCGAGCCGGACCTGCGCAGCTCCGACGAGGCCTACGCCTACCTGACCGAACTCAAGCAGGCGCTCGAATATGTCGAGGTCTCCACCTGCGACATGGAGAAGGGCCACCTGCGCTGCGACGCCAACGTCTCGGTGCGGCCGCGGGGCGCCGAAAAGCTCGGCACCAAGGCCGAGGTCAAGAACCTGAACTCGTTCCGGTTCCTCAAGCTGGCGCTGGACTACGAGATCGCGCGCCAGATCGCGTTGATCGAGAGCGGCGGCCAGGTCGCGCAGGAGACGCGTTTGTATAACCCCGGCACCGGCGAAACCGTCGGGATGCGGAGCAAGGAACACGCGCACGACTACCGCTACTTCCCCGAGCCCGACCTGGTTCCGTTGCGCGTGAGCGAGGCCTGGCTGGGCGAGATCCGGTCGAAGCTGCCCGAGCTGCCCGCCGCCAGGCGCGCCCGCTTCATCGCCGAGTACGGCCTGCGCGAGTACGACGCCGGGGTGCTCACGGCGACGCGCCCGCTGGCCGAATTCTACGAGCGCGCGGCCAAGGCTTCCCCCGATCCGAAAGCCGCGGCCAACTGGGTGATGGGCGACCTGGCGGGGGCGCTGAAAGCCGAGGGCAAGGAGATCGGCGATTCGCCCATCCGCCCCGAGCAGCTCGGCGAACTGGTCACGCTCATCGCCAGGGGCGAAATCTCGGGCAAGATCGCCAAGGAGATCTTCCCCAAGATGCTGGCCTCGGGCGAGCCCGCCGCGACCATCATCGAGCGCGAGGGCCTGAAGCAGATCAGCGACTCCGGCGCGCTCGAGAAGGTCATCGACGAGGTGATCGCGGCCAACCCCAAGCAGGTGGAACAGTACCGGGGCGGCAAGCAGACGGTGATCGGATTCCTGGTCGGCCAGGTCATGCGCGCCACGCGCGGCCAAGCCAACCCGCAAATGGTGAACGAGCTGTTGCGAGCGAAACTCGGCTAGAGAGGCGGCTCAGATGCTTCGGATTCTCTGTTTCCTGGCGGCCCTGGCCCCCTGCGCCTGGAGCCAGAGCGAGCCCTTCGTCGTTCACCAGACGCGGCCGGTTATCATGAACGGCCCGTATCTGCTCGCGCCGGCCGAAGACTCGGTCACTGTCGTGTGGATGACGGACACGCCGTGCCACTCCAAGGTCATCTACGGCACGGACGCGCTGAACCGCGAGGCCGACAACGCCGAGCACGGTTTGCTCCCCATCGGCCTGCGCCACGCCGTGCGCGTAACGGGGCTGGACGCGGGCAAGACTTACCGCTACCGTGTGGTCTCCACTCGCGTGGTGAAGATGAAATCGTACTGGCCCGAAAAAGGGCTGCCTGTGGAAAGCCCCGTTTCCACTTTCACAACCTTTGATCGCGCCAAATCCGGCTTCTCTTTCGCCGCCATCACCGACACGCATGAAGACGTCGCGCGCTTGGCCGGTCTGGTCAAACCGGTCGATTGGAACAGCACCGACTTCCTGGTGCACCTGGGCGACGCGTTCCACGGCATCGAGAACGAGGAGGCGATCTGGAGCAAGTTCCTGGATCCGGTCGCCAAGGCGCTGGCGTTCACAAAACCGCTCCTGTATGCGCGCGGAAACCACGAAGCGCGCGGGCCGGGCGCGCGCAGCCTGATGGACTATGTCCCCATTCCCGAAGGCCGCTTCTACTATGCGCGCGATCACGGACCGGTGCACTTCGTGGTGCTCGATACCGGCGAGGACAAGGACGACAACACCAACGTTTACGCCCGGTTGAACATGTTCAAGCGCTATCGCGAAGAGGAACTCACCTGGTTTGATCGCCACGTCCGGACCGACCGGCGAATGAGCGAAGCGCCCTTCCGCGTGCTGTTGATGCATGCCCCCAATTGGGGCTGGACCGATAACCAGGGCGCGAAGTGGACCGAAGTGGCCAACCGCGGCAAATTCGATTTGGCCATTTCCGGCCACACGCACCGGTTCGCGCTCACGCTTCCGGGTCAGAAGGAGAACCAGTACCACCAGTTGGTGATCGGCCCGGAAAATCTCGCTCGCGTGGATGCGTCGGAAAAGGAACTGAAGGTCGTCGTGACCGCGCGAGACGGCGCCGAGATCCGGTCGTTCACAGTGGTAAGACGCGGACCGTAGATGATGGACATGTCAAAACTACTCGGCTGGTCGCTGGTCGCCGCCGTGGGCGGCGGGGCGTTCTGGTTCTGGGCGCAGCGGGCGGTTTACTTTCCGTCGCGCTATCCGGAAGGGTACTGGGAACTGCGCGAGCGCATCGGCGCGACGGATGTCTGGCTCACCGCGCGCGACGGCGTGAAGCTGCACGGATGGTGGATCGCGCCGCCGGGCGCGCGGATCGCCACGCTCCATCTGCACGGCAACGGCGGCAATATCACCCACCGCGAGATGCACGCCCGCGGGCTCACGGCCGCGGGGACGGCGCTGTTGCTCATCGACTATCGCGGCTACGGCAAGAGTGCCGGCTGGCCCACCGAGAAGGGCCTGTATGCCGACGCGGACGCGGGCTACGACTTTCTCGTTCAAAAGGGCTTCGCGCCGAACTGCATCGTGGTTTACGGCGAATCGCTGGGCACGTCGGTGGCGGTGGACCTCGCCGCGCGCCGCCCGGTCGCCGGCGTGGTGCTGGAAGCGCCGTTCACTTCGGCCTCCGACATCGCCGCGCGCGTGCTTCCGGTTGTCGGCCCGCTGGTCATGCGCAGCTACAACACGCGCGCCAAGATCGGAGGTCTGCGCGCGCCGATTTTCATTCTGCAAGGCGACCGCGACGAAGTGATCCCGTTCGAGATGGGCCAGGCGCTGTATGCCGCCGCGCCCGAGCCCAAACAGTTCTGGCGCGTCGCGGGGGCGCATCACAGCGACATCCCCGAATTCGCCGCGCCGGAGTACCGCGAGCGGATGCGGGCGTTTTTCGCCGGGCTGCCGTAGCCGCTCCATCGGCGGCAGAGCCTTTGCGACCCGCGCACTCCTCGGTGCACCACGGTTTACCGCGAGAGAGCTGCTTGCAGAAGATGGCTCACACCGCCACCAGCAACGTGTCGAAGTGCTCCTCCGGAACCGGCAGTCCGTCGTCCTTGAGCGCGGCGATGTATGCCCGAATCGCTTCGCGTATGTTGGCGACGGCTTCTTCCCGCGTGCTTCCCTGGCTGACGCAACCCGGAAGGCTGCGGCATTCGGCCACGTAGAAACCGTCCTGGCCGGGGTAAATCATGACTTGCCTCATTCGGCCTCCTGCGCTCACTGTCTATTGTCGCCGATGCCCGGAGTGCGCGCGGTGAAGGGGAATATGACGGCGCTGAAGCGCGGCCGGGGTGCCCTCTGAGCCGGGCGCCCCCAGGCTAAAGCCTGCCCCGCGGATACTATACTGGTACTCGGATGTCCGACGTACCCTTCGTTCACCTGCACCTGCACACCGACTACTCCCTGCTGGACGGCGCCTGCGAGATCGGCCAGTTGATGGACCTGGTCGCCGAAGAGCGGATGCCGGCGGTGGCGATGACCGACCACGGCAACCTGTTCGGCGCGGTCGAGTTCTACAGCGCCGCCAAGGCCAAGGACATCCGGCCCATCATCGGCTGCGAGGTTTACGTCGCGCCGGACCACCGCTCGCGCTCCGAGCAGCGCTACAACCACCTGGTCCTGCTGTGCGAGAACCAGGAAGGCTATCGCAACCTGATCAAGCTGGTCTCGACGGCGTATCTGGACGGCTTCTACTACAAGCCGCGCATCGACAAAGACCTGTTGGCCGCGCATTCCAAGGGGCTCATCGCGCTGTCGGCCTGCCTGAAGGGCGAAATCAACGAGACCCTCAAGGTCGAGCGCTACGACGAGGCCCGGCGGCTGGCCTACCAGTTTCAGGACCTGTTCGGACCGGGCAACTTCTTCCTGGAAGTGCAGGACCACGGACTGGACGAGGACCGCATCGTGCTGCCGCTGGCCAACCGGCTCTCAAGCGAGACCGGCATCCCGCTGGTGGCGACCAACGACTCGCACTACCTGCGCAAGGACGACTCGCGGGCCCACGAAGTCCTGCTGTGCATCTCCACCGGCAAGACCATGAGCGATCCGAGCCGGCTGCGCTACAAGGACGCCGAGTTCTTCCTGAAGTCGCGCCGGGACATGCTGGCCGCCTTCGGCGAGATGGAGGGCGCGCTGGACCGCACCTGGGAGATCGCGCAACGCTGCGACATCAGCCTGGAGAAAGTCGCGGAGCCGTTCCCGCGCTTCGAAGTGCCGCCCGAGCACACCACCGACAGCTACTTCGAGTACGTCGCGCGAATGGGTTTCGAAAAGCGGCGCGGCCGCCTGGAAGCGATGCGCGCCGCCGGCCGTCTGAAGCACGAGCTGGCCGAGTACGCCGAGCGTCTGGATCGCGAGATCCAGATGATCCAGCAGATGAAATTCTCGGGCTACTTCCTGATCGTGTGGGACTTCATCCGCTTCGCCCGCTCGCGCGGGATTCCGGTGGGCCCGGGCCGCGGTTCGGCCGCCGGCAGCCTGGTCAGCTACGCGATGGAGATCACCGACATCGACCCGCTTCCGTTCGGGTTGCTGTTCGAGCGGTTCCTCAACCCGGAGCGCGTTTCGCTGCCCGACATCGACATCGACTTCTGCACGCACCGCCGCGGCGAGGTGATCCAGTACGTCACCGAGAAATACGGCCGCGAGCAGGTGGCGCAGATCATCACCTTCGGAACGCTCGGCGCCAAGGCGGCCATCAAGGACGTCGGCCGCGTGCTGGACATGAGCTTCGCGGACGTGGAAAAGCTCACCAAGCTGGTTCCGCTCGAGCTCAACATCAAACTCGCCAAGGCCATCGAGAAGGAGCCCGCGCTGCGCCAGGCGGCCGAGCGCGACCCGCGCGTCAAGGACGTCCTCGAGACGGCGCAGAAGCTGGAGGGCTTCGCGCGCAACGCGTCGATGCACGCCGCCGGGGTGGTCATCTCGCCCTTGCCGCTGCGCGACCTGGTGCCGCTGTTTCGCACCAGCCGGGATGAAGTCGTCACCCAGTACGACATGAAGGGGCTGGACAAGCTCTCGCTCCTCAAGATGGACTTCCTGGGCCTGACCACGCTGACCGTGGTGCACGATTCGCTCGAATTGATCGAGCGGCACCGCGGGGTCAAGCTGGCGATCGAGGATTTGCCGCTCGACGATCCCGAAACGTACGCGATCTTCACCAACGGTTACACCAGCGGCGTGTTCCAGTTTGAATCCTCCGGCATGCGCGACATCCTGCGGCGCTATCAGCCGGAGCGCCTGGAAGATCTCTGCGCCCTGAACGCGCTGTACCGGCCCGGGCCCATCCAGGGCGGCATGATCAACGACTTCATCGACCGCAAGCACGGCCGGAAGCCGGTGGCCTACGACCTGCCGGAGCTCAAGGAGATCCTGGAAGAGACTTACGGCGTCATCGTTTACCAGGAACAGGTGATGCAGATCGCCAACCGGCTGGCGGGCTACTCGATGGGCGACGCCGACCTGCTGCGCCGCGCCATGGGCAAGAAAGACCCGGTCGAGATGGACGGGCAGCGCGCGCGCTTCATCGACGGCGCCAGGCGGCGCAATTACCCGCTCAGGAAGGTCGAGAGAATCTTCGACCTCATGGCCGAATTCGCCGGCTACGGCTTCAACAAGTCGCACTCGGCCGCTTACGCCTACCTGGCCTACGTGACCGCGTATCTCAAGGCCCACTATCCGGTGGAGTTCATGGCCGCGCTGTTGACCTCGGAAACCGGCAACACGGCCAAGGTGGTCAAGTACATCAACGAGTGCCGCGAGCGGGGCGTGAAAGTCCTGCCTCCGGACATCAACTCGAGCCAATGGAGCTTCACGCCGGATGGCGAGGCGATCCGTTTCGGGCTGGGCGCGATCAAGAACCTGGGGCAGAACGCCGTCGAATCGGTCATCGCGGCGCGGCGCGGGCTGGGGCGATTCACCTCGCTCCACCAGTTCGCCGAAAAGGTAGACCTGACCGCCCTCAACCGGCGCATGATCGAGAGCCTGATCAAGGCCGGCGCCGTGGATTCGCTGGCCCGCGCCCGCTCGCAGTTGTTCGCCGCCGTCGACGGCGCGCTCGAGCACGGCCAGCGCGTGTGGAAGGACCGGCTCACCGGTCAGACCGGCCTGTTCGCCGCCCTGGCCGAAGAGACGGAGATTCCCGACCGGCCGCTGCCGGATGTTCCGGACTGGACCAGCCAGGAAAAACTCACCGGCGAAAAGGAGGTGCTCGGCTTCTACGTCACCGGCCACCCGCTGGACCAGTACATGGAGAAAGTGAAGGAACTCGCCTCGCACGACAGTTCGATGCTGGAAGGCTTGACCAAGGGCGCCGAAGTGGCGCTATGCGGCATCCTGACCGGCGTCCAGCGCAAACGCAACCGGGACGGCAGACCGTGGGCCTCGATGCAGTTGGAGGACCTCACCGGCGCCATCGACCTGATGGTCTTCACCACGCAATACGACCGGCTGCTGGATCAACTCATTGAGGATAAGGCGGTGCTGGTGCGCGGGCAGGCGCTTCCGGAAGAGAGCGGACCGGCGAAGATTTCGGTCCAGGACATCGTGCCGCTGGAGGTCGCGCACGTGCCGATGCCGTCGTTGATCTCGATTCGGGTGGGCGTCGGCGGGCGCCGCGCGGTCGAGGCCGAGGCGTTGCGGCGCTTGTTCGACCGCAAACCCGGCGAAACGGACGTCCGGCTGCGACTGGAGAAACCGCGCGACTTCTCGGTGATCCTGGACCCCGGTGTGAAGGTGCGGCCCGACCGGGAGTTCCGGGACGAGATCGAGCGGATCTGCGGACCCGAGGCGCTGGAGGTTCTCGCCGGCTGAGCGGGTAGCACAGCCTTCAGGCTGTGTTGCGGTAGCACAGCCTTCAGGCTGTGTTGCTTCACAGCCTAAAGGCTGTGCTACCATTCCGGCGGCGCGCTATCCTGGTAGTTTCATGGACAGTGAGGAAACACAACGCAGGATTGAAGAGCTCGAGCGGGAGATTGCCGGGCTGAAGGCGGTCTCAACCGGCGGGGAAGCCGACGTCGACCAGCTCGAGCAGGAGCTGGAAGCGATCCAGCAGGAGCCCGAAAAGCACCCCTCCTGGCAGCGAGTCCAGATGGCGCGGCACCCCAAGCGGCCGCATTCCCTCGACTATATCGAGCGGCTGTTCACCGAATTTCACGAGATCCATGGCGACCGCGGCTTTGCCGACGACGCGGCCATCGTGTGCGGCTGGGCGTTCTTTGAAGGCCGGCCGGTCATGGTGGTGGGGCAGCAGAAGGGCCGGGACACGAAACAGAAGCTGTTGCGCAACTTCGGGATGCCGAAGCCGGAGGGCTACCGGAAGGCGTTGCGGGTCATGCGGATGGCGGCGAAATTCGGGCGGCCCGTGATTACCCTGCTGGACACTCCGGGGGCCTACCCCGGCATGGACGCCGAGGAACGCGGACAGGCCGAAGCCATCGCGTTGAATATTCGGGAGATGGCTCGTCTGGCGACGCCGATCGTGGTGGTCGTCATCGGGGAAGGCGGTTCCGGCGGCGCACTCGCCATGGGCGTGGGCAACCAAGTCCTGATGCTGGAAAACGCCATCTACAGCGTGATTTCCCCGGAAAGCTGTGCCGCCATCATCTGGCGCGACTCGGGGAAGGCCGAACCGGCCGCGGCGGCGCTGAAGTTGACCGCGCCGGATTTGCACCGGCTGGGCTTGATCGACATGATCGTGCCCGAGCCGCCCGGCGGCGCCCAGGAGGACTGGGACCAAGCCGCGGAGCTGCTTCGCCAGGAGCTGCGCAAGACCTTGGATGAATTGACGCTGCTCACGGCCAGACAATTGGTCGACCAGCGCTACGACAAGTTTCGCCAGATGGGCAACTTTTTCGCGGAGGCGGTTTAGCGGACGGCGGCGCCGCCGCGCGCCAAATTGTCTACCGCATGTTTCCTTTGGCCGGGTTTTGTCGTCTTAACAGTCTTGCCGGAGTGAATTCGCGAACTTTTGCCCTTCGATCAGCGTCTGAAATAAGAGGGAGTGAGCACTAGTGAAGCGCAAGTGGAAGATCGTTCTGATTCTTGCCCTCGTTCTCATCGTGGCCGGCGGGATTTTCGCGAGCGTCAAGTTCAACCAGCGTGGCGTGGTGACCGTTCAGACGGGGAAGGTGGTGCGCCAGGATCTGGTGTCGCTGGTGACCGCCTCGGGTGAGATTAAGCCGCGTAATTACATCAACATAGGGAACGCGGGCAACATCGCGCGAATCACCGAGATCCTGGTCGTGGAAGGCGACCGGGTGAGGAAGGGACAGTTGCTCGCCAAACTCGAATCGGTGCAACAGGAAGCGGAGGTGGCGGCGCAGAAGGCTTCCCTGAGCTCCTCCGAGGCCGAATCGGCTTCCGCCGAAGCGGCGCTCAGGGTGGCCGAGGAGAATTCGCGGACCGCTCAGGCTTCGCTCGAACGGGCACGAGCCGACGAGGTGCGCGCGAAGCTGAACTTCGGACGCGCGCAGCAGTTGTTTGAGGAAAAGCTCATCGCCAAGCAGGATTTCGACCAGCGCAGGGCGGAATTCGATTCGGCGGCGGCGAGCGTCCGCGAGGCCGAGTCGCGCATCCTGCAACTTCGCGCCCAAAGGTCCCAGGTGGCCAGCCAGTTGGCCGGCGCCCAGAAGCGCATCGCGGTTTCCCAGGCGACGTTGCACCGCGCCACCGACGTGCTCCAGCGCACCATGGCCGTCGCGCCCATCGACGGCATGATCACCAATCTCCCGGTGCGAGTCGGGGAGACCGTGGTTCCCGGCATCCAGAACTCGCCGAGCAGCCTGATCATGACCATCGCCGACATGTCGCTGATCACCGCCGAAGTCAAGGTGGACGAGACCGACATCGTGAACGTGAAACTGCAGCAGGTGGCCGACATCACCATCGACGCCATCCCCAACAAGACCTTTAAGGGGCACGTGATCGAGATCGGGAACACGGCCATTTTGCGCTCGACCGGCCTGGCCGCCTCGCAGAGCGCCATTTCGAGCCAGGAAGCGAAGGATTTCAAGGTGGTCATCGCCCTGGACAACCCGCCCGAGGAGGTCCGGCCCGGCCTGTCCTGCACGGCGAAAGTCACCACCGCCACCCGTCAGAAGTCGTTGAGCATCCCCATCCAGGCGTTGACCGTGCGGCAGAGGGGCGACCTGGAGACTCCGGCCAAGGACCAGAAGAAGAGCGGCGTGCAGGCGGCCGCCAAGCTCGACCCGGCGGCCGAGAAGGCCAAGAAGGAAGAGATCCAGGGCGTGTTCGTGATTCAGGGCGAGAAGGCGGCCTTCAGGAAGGTTGAAACCGGAATCACGGGCGCAACCGACATCGAAGTCCTGAACGGCCTGAAGGAAAACGACGAGATCATCACCGGCAGCTACAAGATCATCCGGACCCTGCGAAACGAGGCCAGAGTCAAGGTCGATAACAAGGCTCCGGTCAAGACCGAGAGCTGATCTGGCGGCGGTCTGCGCCAGGTGAGACAATTGAAGGAAGAGAAGAACGCATGACCAAGGAAGTCGACGAAGCGGTTGAGCTCGGCGAACAACTGAAGCGGGACGGGTTCGTCATCCGGACCTACGACCTGTGGAAGACGTACATCATGGGTGACACCGAGATCCATGCCGTGTCGGGCGTGGACATCGAGATCCGCCGGGGCGAATACGTCGCCATCATGGGTCCGTCCGGTTCCGGAAAATCGACGCTGATGAACCTGATCGGGTGCCTGGACACGCCGACCAAGGGCCGGTACTACATCAACGGCCGGCTGGTCAGCTCGATGAACGACGACGAGCTGGCGCGCATCCGCAACAAGGAGATCGGCTTCGTCTTCCAGACCTTCAACCTGCTGCCTCGCGCCACCGCGCTGCACAACGTCGAGCTGCCGCTGATCTACTCCGGCATCTCCTCGGAAACGCGCCTGCAGATGGCCCGCCAGTCGATGCGCAACGTCGATCTGGAGCAGCGCATGTACCACAAGCCGAACGAGCTTTCGGGCGGCCAGCGCCAGCGTGTCGCCGTCGCCCGCGCCCTGGTGAACAATCCTTCGATTCTGCTGGCCGACGAGCCGACTGGAAACCTGGACTCGGCCACCGGCAACGAAATCATGGGACTGTTCGAGCGGCTGCACCAGCAGGGCAACACAATCGTGCTGGTGACCCACGAGCACGATATCGCCGTCCACGCCCACCGCGTCATCCACGTCCGCGACGGCAAAGTCGAAAAGGACGAGCGGGTTCGGTAAGCTGGCTGGGTCTGAACCCGGCGTGGCCGGGAGTGTCGGACGCCGTTTCCAAGGAGTCTGCCGGCGACCAGGCAGTTTCACGAGTCGACAGTACGGCCTTCTGGCCCAAGCTCGTGGCGGGTCTCGCGTCTACTCGTGTCGCAAAGCTTTCATCGGATCGACGCAAGCTGCTCGGCGTGCCGGCACATACGCCGCAAGCAGCGCGACTACTACCATCCCCACGGCGCCGAAGGCGATCGGGACGGCGCTGTCTACAGGCAAATCTTCTAACACACGCGTTGCCAGGCGTTTGCCCCAGAGTGCGATGGGTACTCCGATCACCAGTCCCGCGCCGACTGTTCCCAGCGCGTCTCCAAGCACCATCCGGCTCACGTCGCCGGGCGTGGCCCCCAGCGCCATGCGGATGCCGATCTCGTTGATGCGGCGCGCCACCGTGTAGGCGAGCAGTCCGTAGAGGCCGATGGCCGCGAGCAGCGCGCCCAGAGCGCCGAACAGGCTGGAGAGCATCGCGATGAGCCGCTCCGGAACGATCGACGCGTCGACTTGATCGGCCAGCGTGATGACCCTCGCCACGGGCACGGTTTTCAGGAGGTCCCGCACCGTGCGGCGCACCTCGGCGGTGACCGAGGACGGCTCCACGCTGGTTCGCAGCGCAAACTGCGAGCGTAGACGCCCTTCCTGAAACATATTGAAGTACATCGTGCGGCCCGGAGCCTCGCGGATTTCCAGATACTTTGCGTCTCCTACCACCCCCACGATTTCGTAGGGCTTGGTGTCGCCATCGAGCGCGATGTGCTTGCCGATCGGGTTGGCGCTGCCGAAATAGTAGCGCGCCATGGCCCGGTTCACGATGGCCACGCGCGGGCGGCCCTGGTCCTCGAACTGGAAGTCACGCCCGGCCAGGAGCGGCGTTCCGAGGGTGGCGAAATACTTCGGCGCAACCCAGTTCAAGCCAACGCGGCGGCGATCCTCGGGCCGTTCCTGGTGCCCTTCGGCGGTCACCAGACTGCCGGCCCCCAGGCCTTGAATCGGAGTAGCGGCGCTGATGGTGGCCGAGCGTACACCCGGAATGGATTCCAGCCGCGCCAGCAGTTCCTGGTACGGGCGGGCGAGTTGCGCTCGCTTGTAACCGCCGCGCGCCGGATCGAGCGTCACCAGCAGAACGTGGTCGCGCTGGAAGCCCAGGTCCAGGTTCTTGAGATGCGAAAGGTAGCCCACGAACAGGCCAGCAGCGCTCAACAGCAGGACCGATAAGGCCACCTGAGCGGTCACTAAACCTCTTCCGAACAGGCGCCGGAGCCGGGTCTCGCCGGCAGTTCCGGTTTGCCGCAAGGCAAATGCCGGCGCGGACCGGAAGGCGTACCAGGCGGGAGCCAGTCCGAAGAGCAAGCCGGTCAGCAACGCGACACCGGCGGTGAAGACCAGCACGTGGAGGTCGGGCTGTACCTGCAGATCGAAGCGCTCGTGCTCGCGGCCGCTGGCAATGATCCGCACCAGAGCCCCAATTCCGATATGCGCCAGCAAGACACCCAGGATGGCGCCCGCGATGGAAAGCAGCAGGGACTCGGTCAGCAACTGCTGCACCAGACGAAACCGGCTGGCCCCCAACCCGACGCGCACGGCCATCTCCCGCTGGCGGCCGGCCGCGCGTGCCAGGAGCATACTGGCCATATTGATACACGCGATCAGCAGCAGCAGGCCCACCACGGCCATCAGCACAATCAGCGGCTTGGCGTAGTGGTCGCGCATGCGCGCGAGCCCGGCGCCCGCCGGCTCCACTTCCACCTGTGACTGCCAGGCCAGCGGGTTGTTCCAGGTCCGGGCTTGTTCCTCCATGGTGAACCGGTACAATACGGACATTTCGGCGCGCACCTGCTGGAGGGTCACACCAGGCCGCAACCGCCCGAACAGTTGCAGCCCCATTTCCGCGGAGCGTGGCAGCCAGACATCCGTCCTGGTTCCCACCAGGACGCCAAAGAACTCACGCGGCGTTACTCCGACGATCGTCACCGGCTTGCCCTGCACGACGATTCGCTGGCCGAGAATCGCCGGATCCAGATGGAACCGGGTCTTCCAGTAGGACCAGCTCAGCACCGCGACACTGGTGGGGGCATCCTGCGGACCGATCAGGCGGCCGATGGCGGGCTTCAGCCCGAGGACCGGAAAGTAGTTCCCGGGCACATACTCGCCGATTACGATCTCGGACTCGGAACCCGCGGTGCGCACGTTGAGGACGTTGTCCCTCGACATACCGGTCAGGGCCGAGAAGACGTGGTTATGGTCGCGAAAATGCTCGTAGCTCTGCCAGGACCACCAGCCGTTCATACGGGCCTGGTCCGGGTACTTTTGCAGGATCTCGACGAGCTGCTCCGGGTGCTGCACGGGGAGCATGCGCAGCATGACCGTGTTCACCAGACTGAAGATGGCGTTATTGGCACCGATGCCCAGAGCCAGCGATAGAACGGCAACGGCTGTGAATCCGGGACTGCGCCGCATCCCGCGAAGCGCATAGCGCACGTCCTGCCAGAGCCGTTCCAGTGAATTCCATCCCCACATTTCGCGTGTGATCTCCTGGATGAGAGTCCGGTTGCCGAACTCACGACGGGCGGCTAGTTCGGCAGCCTGCGGTTCCTCCCCTCGTTCGATCCGATCGAGCTTCGCCATGGCCAGATGAGCCTGAAGCTCTTCGTCCAGCTCCCGATCGCGGCGTCGTCGGGAAAGCCACGACCATCGGATCATGCCTGGCCCTCACTTTCAGCGGGCTTCATGAGGGCCGCAATGGCAGCACTGATCTGGTTCCAGTGGTTGCACTCGCTGCCGAGTTGCTTCTTACCCGCGGCCGTGAGCCGGTAGTACCTGGCGCGCTGGTTGTGTTCCGAAGTTCTCCATTCCGATTTGATCCAGCCATGCCTTTCGAGACGATGCAGTGCGGGGTACAACGATCCCGTTTCGATTTGGAGCACGTCGCCCGACCCGGCCCGGATCGCCTGGCCAATGCCATAGCCGTGCTGCGGAGCCCGGCGCAAGGTTTGAAGAATCAACATGTCCAGCGTGCCCTGGAGCAGCTCGATCCGATTCTTATAGCGCTCCTGTCTTCCCATGGCTGTAGAGATTCTACACCCTAGCCCGAAGTTCCATCTTGCCGTGTAGACTATCTCGCTGATTGGATGAGAGAAAGGGTCGCGGGCGGGTTTTCGTTTCTGGCTACAAACCGAGGAGTTGGAAGGCGCGCGCC
>Ga0315277_10005015_pt1 | contig 17535 bp, 11 predicted proteins | sample YL17G05_15_MG_FD_203695 | JGI IMG/M metagenome (GOLD analysis project Ga0315277, IMG submission 203695) | Sediment microbial communities from Yellowstone Lake, YNP, Wyoming, USA - YL17G05_15 | ecosystem: Environmental > Aquatic > Freshwater > Lake > Sediment | place: USA: Wyoming | collected... | reverse complement strand
CCGCTCCTCGACGATGTCCTCACATCGCCTGCGTCGCGGCGCCTTGCATCTGCCCGCCCGGCGCTCGCGCCAAAGTGGACCTGTTATTCTGTGACAGACCCTCAGCGTCGATTACAGAATGTCGGATAGCCAGCAAAAGAATTCCGGGGGTGTTCAGAACCCGCTGATCGCTGAGCTTCAATCTGCACTCCCGGTGGAATCTGCCCCGCTCGTCGCACGCAACCATCCAATTGCGGGCGTGAGCCATGGCAAGGCAGGCCGCTTCGCCTCGTCCCATCACCTGCCGCAGCTTGGCATAGACTCCGAGTTCGGCAGGTTCAGTGCTCTGCTCCTTCCTGATGTAGCCATCCCGAAACGCCTCGTGAAGAATCCGAACTTGTCCTGGCTCGGATATCTCCTCGGAAACTTGCTCCGGAACCACGAACTCCCAACCCTTAAGCCTGCCCAGGATGTCGAGCCTATTCACGTGGATGAGGTTGATAAGAACGCATGCATCCACGACAACCAGGCGAACAGGCTTCGGATCGGCCATGGTCAATCCCCTGGAAGCAAGAGATCGATGGCATCATCCTGCTCTTCAAGGCCGCTCTCGGCCAGGACGCTATCGAGTTCCTCTGCCGCAACATCGACCCCAGCCGCCAGCTCGCCTAGCTTCCTTCTCGTAATCTCGCCGCGGCGCAAGGCTTCGAGCCCGAGAGCGAGGAAACGGTGCCTGAACTCATTCCGCGCCTGCTTGTGGTCAGGCTCGGGCAGGCCGAGAAGCTGCGCCACTTCCGCTCCGACGCCCCGTTCCTCCTGCGCTTTGAGTGCCTCAAATTCCGAATCGGCAATCAGCTTGAGGTTTTTCAGGCGGTAGAGCGCAGCGACACGGCTTACTCCGAAGTGCTGGGCCATGAGGACGACATCGTACATCTGGATCTTCTGGCTTCCGGGCGCGGGACGAGCCTGGGCATGGAGCGCACCGTCCTCGTCAAAAACATCCGCCTCCAGGCGGCTGGGATTTCCTTTGGCAAGGCCCCGGACAAATTCCTGCACTCCCGAGCCCGGCATTAAGAAGCATGCCGCAAATGAATTCGCCCGAATCTCTTGAAAGCTCTCTCGGTCGCTCACCCGGCTGATAGCGCCTTTCTGCTCCCGGTCGAGCATCACGTGGCAGTACTCATGGGCATATGAGAAACGCCGCCTCAGAAAATGGTGACTGCGGTTTGCAACTACTAGAACACCGACATCGGATTCCGCAAGAGTAAGACCCGATAGATCCTCCGGCAGCGGAACCTGCGCGGTTCGCACTCCCTGCGCTTCAAGCAGACCGGCAACGTCGGGAAGAGGCACGCTTCCGATGCCGAGCCGCCGCCGTTCCTCGGCGGCGATGCGGTCACCCTGTTGTATTGCTTCCCATTTCGTTCGGGGCGGCGGAAGAGGATAAGCGGCAAGCGCGGCAATATTGCGATCTATCTCAAGCAAGCGCTCAAGGTTGGTAATCTCGCGACCGAGAGCCAGGCAGTCGCGCAATGCCGCAAACACTTCGTCCTGCCCGGACACCTCCGGTTGCAATCGAAAAAGGGCAACGAGCGAGTCATCTTCCTCAGGATCGCCGGACACGAATTGGCGCATGTCCCGGGCGTAGATATAGGCGAACCTGTCGAGTTCGAGGCTGGTAACGGCCCGATTGCCCAGCTCCATTTGAGCGATCGTCGCTCGCGATACACCCACATGGCGGGCTACTTCGTCCTGCGTCATGTGGCAGGCCTCTCTAGCAGCGCGCAGTCTCTTACCAAGCTCCAGCTGAGTCACAGCCATACGCATCTCCCCCTGTGCGGCGTGTTGGTGTTGGCCGGATTACTTGCCCTGAGTGTCGTGCGGAGGTTGGCTCCGCGAAATGATTCTTTGCTCCTTCTCTCGTGCTTCGTCGATGCTGCTCATTTGCTCGATCCGGATTTGTGCGCCAGGGACATAATCCTTTGCGCCGGGCAAATGCTCATGAAGCCGGTCCTGAACGCGCCTGCGTTGCGCGACTCCGACGCAATTGTCATGACCGCCTTCGGTCAGAATCTTGTATAACACCGGCTTGTTATTGGGCAGTTTCGAGATCCCATTCTTTGAGAAATCAATAGTTTTTCGTGCTGTACGTTCTCCTTATTCGTCTGGAGAATGTTAGGATATATGACAAACAATGTCAAGTTTGTAAGTAATGCGTTAGATGTTGTTTCTGCCGAAGCGAGATTCAAGCCTCAGTGTACTTTGCTGCCAGAGACGGGCGGATTCGCAATCGGCCTCGACGGTATGGGAGAGATTATTTTGATGGCTTCCGGAATGGACCCGCCAATGTGCTGCATGGCATTGGATAGCGCGAGACCCTCAGTCCATACTTTGGTACGCGAATTGGGAGAACTTCTCGAAGGTGATTGAGATGGCGAAAATGGCGCGGGAAGTGTCGGAAATTAAGATTGACAACCAGATCCTTGAGACCAGGAAACTGGTTAAAGTCGGAAGTGGTGCGAAGTATGCGAGCAATGGCTCGATTCGATAAGGCGGAGTGGTTACTCGGTCCATCTGAACAAATCTCGCATGCGCTCTGCCTGCTGATCCGCTTGTTGGAGTTCCTTCTCAGTCCACGCCGGCAGCCGCCTGAATCGAATGACTGAAAAACGTCTTGTCCTCCTGCTGGCATCGATATGACAGCCAATATTCCAGTAGAAGACAGCTCCGGGTGCCACAAGAGGCAGGTCATCCTCGGATACCTCCGTAAGCAGAATCTCGGCTTCCTCATCGAGCCCGACTCTGTTTTGATCAGTGAGTCTCGCCCAGAAAGAGTCTTTCCCTCTGCTCAGCACAGTGCCCTCCCACTTTTGCAGGGTCATGAGGGCTGGGCTTCTTTCGTCCATGATTCCCCCTGAGTACTTCAGCATCTATTGCTAAACGCGCAAGTTACTCCCGCTTTCTGTCTATCGTCAAGGCACTTCGGACACTTCATGGCAATACGCAATCACGGAATTCAACAACAAGCGCCAAATCTTGCATAGGTCGGCAAAAACCTTTTTGGCGTCCGCGCCGTGGCAGTCACCGAATAACAGTTCCGGGCAGCTGCCGATGAAACAGCCATCCTCCTCCGACCATTCCACGAGCTTCACATACTTATCGCCCTTTTTCATGTGCTCGACTCCTCAATCGCCAGCCGCAAGGCTCTTTGCTGAGAAAGCAATCCTCAACGAAGTGCTTGCCACGTCCGTGAAATCATATCATTGAACCACTTAAGTCGGCGCGAGATCAGATGGAAACGGCAACTTGTTTTTTGCTGCGATTGTTTTTCGATACTATGCGCTCGAAGCGCTGGGATAGAATAGGTATTTAGGCCCTTATTAGAGGAACAGGTTCCGCCAGACAGAATTTGTTCAATTCTGCCGGCCAGATCGGATTGGGAGCCATAACGTGAAAACGGAAAGCTGCGGCATTTGCGGTGCAAGTGGAAAGAGGGGATGTCCTGCGATAAACGGGAAGATATGCACGGCCTGTTGCGGTTCCAAGCGGGTCAGCACCATCGCATGCACTCCAAAGTGTGAATACAATCCCTTCGGCATCAATTCCTACGATTTATGGCTGCGGGTCGATGGCTCATGCCAGCCGAAAATGCATAAGTTTGTGGTCGATCGCCTTGCGTCGAAATCGATCTATGAGGAGGTGGGGAAATACGCCATCGGAGACCGGCCGCAAGACGATGAAGATTTCGCGTCCGCCGCCGCGTTCCTGGTCCACAACAAGCTCTTCCTGGAACCTTACAAAGACGACAGATGCCTTGCGGATGTCTGGGAGCGGGAAGGATGGTCCGGACTGACAAACGACGAACGGATGATGGTTCAATACCGGCGGCACGCCTATCCGGCCCTGCTTGAAATCCAGCAGACCCTCGACGACAAGGCTATGCGCTGCTTGGACTTGTTGGACAAGAGCAAGAGGCTGTTCGTCATTTACGACCGCAATACTGCCGGCCGCGCGGCGCGTTTCACCCGCCTGCTGTCCTGGATCTGCCATTACCCCGATTTCAGCCGCCTCGGCCCTTCATGCATGGAGCTGGATCACCACCTATCCTCAATAGTTATGGACCAGATACGATCGAGCTCTCTTCGGGAGGGGATCTCGGAGGTCGAATACCTTAAGACCCACTTTGTTGGGGTTTGCCGGCAGGCAACAGCGACCGCCAAACGGCGCATGGAGGAAATGATTCGAGGCCTGGACGCCAACCCATGGATTGCCGCTTATGCACTTCATGCTGATCGGGAGGAGATCGCCGGGCTGCTTGCACAAAAGCCCGAGTTTGAGACTGAACCTCCGCCGAAATCCGGGGATGCGGACGCCCTTTGCTATGCCTGGCTGCGAAAAGGGGAATCCCAGGAGATCGAAGATGCGTCCTCCCCACAGATACGCTCCGAATTTCAGCGCGGTGGAGTCGGCGTGCTCGGACAAATCCGGCTGCATTCGGACAGATTGATCCTTACGGCATTCGGCGAGCAGAAATTCCAATTCGCGCGTGAAAAGCTCGAGAAATACTGCGGCAACCGGATCTCCTTCTGCATCGAATCCGAAAGACCTCTCAAGGATGAACTCCTCAAACGATTCATGGGCGAGGCGCGGGACGAAGATGAGCCCATGGATCAACCCGATCCTGAGAATCAAATTCCGGCTGAAGTTCAGCGCAGTTTGCTCCGGGACTTCCATGACAAACACTACCGCCAGTTCCTGGACGACAGCATCCCGGCATTAGAAGGCATGACCCCCCGGCAGGCAGCCAAAGATGGACAAATGCGCCCGGCGCTCCTTTCACTAATGAAGGAACACCTGAATGGAATAGATCGAAGAAATCGGAAGGAGGGCCTCGACCTGAACATCGACTGGATCCTTGACGAACTGAATTTGGACGAGCTTAAGGCCGGTTGAACCCGGCATGAAGAATCCTGCGCGCCATTGACCTCAAGATGCCTGTCTGCATCTGGAGAAAGGGAAGCCGCAGGGTTGTGCACAATTAAATGAATATTGACGCATTTATTTAATCTGGACGACCTTATTCTTCTGCGCGTGAGTGCAGATCGTGGAGACCTGGATCGATGGTGCGCTGCTTCTCATCTGCAGCGTTCGGAGGAAGAGGCCGCGGAAAGGCTCGTGTCTCTCCGCGAACGCGGATATCTCATTCCTCGCGGCCGTGGCCGCGGCACGACCTATCAGCTTAATCGGGCATTTTCCGATTTGGTGCGCGGCCGACTGGCTACTGACGATGGAATATCGCTCGACGAAGAGGCGGTGCGACTTCGAATCCAGGCAGTGCTTGCGGAGCGAAGTATCCTTACAAACGCTGAAGTACGCCGGCTGTCAGGGTATTCGCGCACTCAGGCTCTACGTCTGATGCGTGCTCTCCAGAAAGAAGGCCGGGTCACGCTTAAGGGGAGGGGCCGTGCTGCCCATTATGTGCCAGGCCCAAAGCTCTCCAGAAAGGCTCACAAACGCTCCAGCCACATGCCGACAAAGTGACCGTGCAATAGAATGCAACAAATAGAATGCGCCAAATGCGTCAATGGCGCGTTTATTTTTGCGATCCGGAAAGAATGCGCCAATCGGTGCATTTAACAAACGGGACACATGGAGAATGAAACGTGACACCGAACATTCCCCAGGCTGTTAGCGAACTGATTACTCAATATCGCCGATTTTTGCGGACGTCCTATCGCTTTTTGGATGAACACCTGCGCCGCCAGTTCGAAGATCACTTGAACCGGACCAACGTCATCGTTCGTGGCCCCTACGTCACTTTGGCCCAGGAATACGAGAAGGCCCGTACCCTCGCGGAACTCGTCCAGGCAGGCGTTCTGGTGCCCGAACTCTTGAAGGCGAAATGGCCATTCGGCAGTGAGCGCCTCTTTTGGCATCAGGAGCGTGCTCTTGAGATTGGGCGAGAGGCGCGCTCTTTCGTGATTACGATGGGCACCGGTTCCGGCAAGACGGAAGCCTTTCTATTGCCGGTTCTCGATGGAATCCTGCGACGCAAGGCCCAGGGAATCAGAGGCGTGCAGGGCGTTCTTCTCTATCCTATGAACGCCCTGGCCAACGACCAGCTCGAGCGGCTGCGCAGACTCCTGGGTGCATCCGGGCTCGATTTGTCTTTTGCCCTCTACACGGGCGACAGCGAATCTAGCGCACAGAACCTGAGGGAAGAACCCGCAGAAAGCGAGCGGTTAACCCGCGCGGCCATACGAAGCAATCCTCCGGACCTGCTCCTGACAAATTATAAGCAGCTTGAGTTCCTGCTCGTCCGCCGCGAGGATCGAGGTCTGTTTACGAAATCGCTTCGCTACCTTGTGCTGGATGAGATTCACAGCTACCGTGGCGCCCTGGCGACCGAGATTGCCTGCCTGATTCGCAGGCTTAAGGCTCACGCCGGGCTTCGGCCCGGAGGGCTCGTTGGGATCGGGACCTCGGCAACCGTTGCCGCGAAGGATGGTGGAAAAGAAGGGCTGGCTCACTTCGCGACCGCTTTGTTTGGTGAATCGGCCGCTGTGGAAGACATCATCGGCGAGAGGTTCATTCCGAAGACGGAAGATGAGGCCGGCTGGATGCCACCTGCTCCTGACCTTGCCGAGTCAGACCTCTCGGATCTCGATCCGGATGATGACGAGTCGGTTGTGGCGCTGGCCAAAAAACTGACGGGGAAGCAGAGTTCCGGAAGCGGACCAATATCTCATCGCATATCCACAATGATCGAAGGTAACCTGCTCGTCCGCGCATTGGAGGATATCTTCTCTGAGCCGACTTCGCTTGCCTCCGCAGCGGAAACGGCAAAGGCGCGCCTCAAGGAAAGGACCGCACTGCCGAGCGATGTCGTCAGGCGGGAAATCGAAGCTTACCTTCTGGTAGGAAGTATCGGGGACGACGATCCCCCCCCTCGGCTGCGTCCCAAGTTGCACACCTTTTTCCACGGCGTCTATGACGTCGCTCTTTGCCTTAATCCTGAGTGCCGGACCCTCGTGCCCCAAGGAGGCGCCCAGTGTGCCTCCTGCAAGTCGATTGCTCGCCCCGCCGCCTTGTGCCGCACCTGCGGCCAGGATTTTGTAAAGGTGCGATTCGAACGCGAGGATGATTCCAGGCCGATTGGAACCGGGGACTTTTACAGCGACGGGAACACGGCCTTCCTCACCCATCAAGTACGGGAGCTTCCGGAAGGATTGGGCGCCGAAGATGAAGAAGGCGAGGAAGAGAATGCGCGGGCGCGGCCGTCCATTTCACATCGGCGCACCCAAGCAGAGGCGCGACTCGAGCGCACGGGGATATGTCTTGGTTGCGGCAGGCTGCTGGAGGAAGGGGCGACGTGTCCCGCTTGCGGCAAGACCGCCATCACCATGTTGATGCACCGCGGCAGGCTGAGCACATGCCCCGCCTGCGGGGATATTTACACTCGCGGAGACATTGTGACGCCCTTGCGCACGGGAACCGCTTCCACCGTCTCGGTGCTCGCCGGCCATCACCTCGACCGCCTGGATGGGGCCGACCGCAAACTTCTAGTCTTTGCGGATAATCGCCAGGACGTCGCGCACCAGACCGGCTATACGTCAGACAAGCACCGATCCTTCGCTCTTCGGCATCTGACTGCGCATGAGGTGCAACAGGCGGGAGATCAGGGGGTTTACCTGGTGGAACTTGCAGAGAGACTCTTCGATCATTACGGCAAGCTGGGGATAATTCCGAGAAGGCCAACCCGTCCCGAACGTGAGCGTTGGCTCGATGCCCTTAGGTATGAGGCCGCCAACGAGTTCACGAGGTACAGTCGGCAGCGCGCGTCACTGGAGAATCTCGGGCTGGTTGCCGTGGGCTATGAGTTTCTAGAGGAACTTGGCGCGGAGCCGCGATTCCTCGAAGCCGCCCAGCGCGCTGAGCTTGAATCCGACACGGCTTTGAGTCTGGTTCGTGCAGTACTGGACGCGATGCGCAAGAACCGCGCCGTTGCCTTTGATTTCTTCCAGGAGTACATAGACCCGAATCGGAAGCGCCGATACCGCGAGCTCGAGGCCGAGCCGTACAACGTGCGTTTTCCGGATCGGGATCGATCTCCCAAAGCCTTTGCCCTCGATCGCCCCGACCACCTACGAAAGGCTGGGAGGCTCATGGGATTTGTCCAGGAGAATCCCAGGGCCGGCCAGCTGACAGCCACACACAAGCTCGCCAGGCGGTTAATTACCGATCGGCAGGGCGCTGAGGAATTTCTCCGGGAAGTTGTGCCGCTTCTTGTGAAAAAGGAAATCCTGGTTCAGGTGCCGGATTTTCCGATACCGCGCGCGGAGCGTGTGCGCGGATTGCGACCTTTACAGATTGCGCCGCGGGTAATCCGGCTTTACGCCCAGGAGGAAGGATTTCGGTGCAATGCATGTCAGACCTGGCGGCCATACCAGTTGGCCACGTGTCCGACTCCGCGCTGCACTGAGGGGCACCTTGTCAGAAGTCCGCTCGACCAGGACAACTATTACATCCGTCTGTATCTGGATCGGCCGCCGCGCCGTCTCGCGGTGGCAGAGCACAGTGCTCAGATCTCGGGGGAGGAGCGGGCCAGGCGCGAGACAGAGTTTAAAGATGGGCGGCTTGATGTCTTGATATGTACTCCGACTCTTGAGCTCGGCGTGGATATCGGGCCTTTGCTCACCGTAGTGCTTCGGAACGCTCCACCCACCCCGGCCAACTATGCCCAGCGCGTAGGCCGTGCCGGCCGTCGGTTGCGAATCGGTTTCGTCTCGACGTTCTGTGCCGGCGGGGCTCATGACCGGCATGCCTTCGAGCGGCCAGAGTGGCTTGTCGCGGGGCGCTTTGAGCCGCCACGGCTTCGGCTTGACAACCCCAAGGTCGTACTGCGACATCTCCGCTCCTATCTGCTTGAATGCGTAAATGCGCAGCTGCCGGCGCGGCTCGGAGATCTCCTTGACGACATCCGTGTGCCTACGCGATGGAAAACCGAGGAGCTTGAAGGAATCCTGGCCGAGATCCACAACAAACGAGATGAACTCGTCAAGCGTATCGCGGCGGTCATGGAACCCGATCGGACCGCTAAACGGACCAGCGGATATGGCCTCGCGGATGCAGAGAAGATTGTGGATGGATTCGAACGCGAGATGACCTTCGTGATGGAGGGCTGGTGGCAGCGAGTGCGTCAGCTTGATAGGGAATTCCGTGAGTATTCTACTGTCGGCTCACCAAGACAGGACGAGAAGAAGGCAGCAGCACGAAAGCGCGCCTATTACGAAATCACGCAGGATCCGGAGCGTGCCTACATGCTGAATTTTCTTTCTACCAAAGGGATGCTTCCTGCATACCAGTTTCCCATTGATACCTTCAGCCTGGATCCCGGAGTCGCCGATACGCCTACGCTCTACCGGCCCTCGGCGATTGCCATCGAGGAATTCGCGCCTGGCAACTATGTGTATGCAAATGGTCGCAAGCTACGCTCGATCCGGGTATTGTTCCCCGGCGGCCCTGGCACACTTGCGGGTCGGGAAGGGCGGACCGACGCCGAGACGTCGGGAAGACTTCAGGCATTCCATTTCTGTGGGCGATGCGACGAGGTGGTGGAATCCGGAACAAATCGCTGTCCGCGTTGCGGAGAAGCGCTTCCGCAGGCCATTGACCTTGTTTTTGTGGATGCGTTCGAGGCGGAAGAAAACCTCAAAATCAGCTCGGAGGAGGAATCCCGCCAGCGGCAGAACTACGAAAGACACGAGAGCCTGCTCTCCAGATCCGGTGCCAGCTCGCACCTATATCGTTACCCGCTGACGCCGGTGGACCTGATCAGCCTTGCCGAGGTGCTGGTAACAAATTTGGGTCGGGTCGAAGGTAAGACAGCCCAGGGGGGCAGGTTTTGGCTTTGTCCCGACTGTGGCCGCCACCTGGCCCATGATCCGCGCGATCCTGAGCACTCCAAGCAGGCTCAAGAGTGGCGAAACTACCACGCGCGATTCTGTTCCGGAGAGCTTGCATCCCTGGTGCTGGCATATAGATTCGAGACCGATTGCCTCGTGCTCTCGGTGCCTTCACGGGAGGATGTCAAGACGATCGGCCGCTCCTCCTTCTCTCCCACCATGGTGACGCTGGCCGAAGCGCTGTTAGCCGGCGCCGGCAATCTCCTCGAACTCGAGCCGACCGAGCTTGCTGCATTTGTCCGAAAAAGCCCGCCGGGCGCGGTTGCGGAACAGATTGTATTCTATGAGACCGTCCCCGGTGGCGCCGGCTATCTCGAGCAAATGGCGGCGAAGCTCCCGGAGGTTGCGGTCGCCGCTATGGATCGTCTGTATGGGCACCCGTGCTTGAAAGGCTGCTATCTATGCCTCAAACGTTGCGGCAATCAGCGCTGGCATGATTTTTTTGACAAGGATCGTGTGCGCGATCTGCTCGTCATCCTCTCGCAGCAAGATCCTGTAAAACCTGAGGAAAAGCCACCCGGAACCGGATTGCTCGTCCTGGAAGGTATGCTCATCGCGCGCCAATCAGGGCAGGAGCCGTCTGTCCGGCCTTATCCTAAAGGCGAAATCGAGGAGCCACTTCGCATCGCCCTGGCGGCCATTCCCGACTTGCCAAATGGAGAGCGCGATTACGAGATTCGCGATGCCAACGGTCAACTTATCACGGTTCCGGACTTCACTTGGCCGGGCATCAAACTCGCCGTTTATTGCGACGGTTTCGCTATTCACGGCAACGTTGAGACGCTGGAAATGGATGCGAAAAAACGAAATTTCCTGCAGGAAGGCGGATGGATTGTGTTGACCTATTGGGGTCGCACAATTCTGAAAAATCCGGCCAGATGTGCGGCTCAAGTCGCCGAGGTCTACAGGCAGCGCCGGTAAGTGTTCTCAGCTACTGGAAAAGGCACAGAAGGCGCAGATGAGGGGCTCCGCCTCGAAAACTTTCCCGAGCAGGCTCGCCCATATGCTCCGGATTTCCCCAAAGCAGCCGGAATTGTCCCTTTCCCTGTGCATGTTTGCCGCGGTATAGGCGGTTTGTGACAGCAGGCCCAGCAGCTTGCGGTCGCGCTCGAGGAGCCGGCGCGGGGAGGGGGAGCAGGACGCGATGTCGCGCTCCGCTCCCCCTCCCCGTTTCCCGCCCGCCAGGCGCCTTTCCGACGTTCCAGCTGCTTCCCGCCCGGAATGGGGGAGATTTCCGGATAATCTCCCCGCCAACTCGTGCTATCCTCACTCAGCCTCTCAAAAACAATTGCTTATCAATCGGCAAATTGCCACCCCGGACGAACCGAGATCGAAGGTTTCTCTCCGGCAATTCGCCGACTTTCCCGATCCCGCTCCTTATTCCCCTCTTTCCCCGCCACTTCTCTCGCTTTCCCCTTGCGTGCCCTCAATGGAATGTCCTATAAATCGAAACGGAGGGGTGACATGAAAAAGCAAGAGTTGAATATCGAAGGGGATTCGCTGGAGGAAGCCAGAGCCCAGGCCAAAGCGAAAACGCCTCCCGGGCTGTTTGTTCTTTCCGAAAAGATCCTCGCCGACGGCAAACAGAGTTCGATGCAAGGGATGGCCGAGACGGCCGAAGAGGCCGCCGTCCAAGCCAGGGGGAAGGTCCCTCCTGATACCAAGGTTGTCGGGGAGAAGTTGAAGGTTGCCCCCGAGCGAAGGACGCTCGAAGTAGAGGCTTGGGATCAGGCCTCAGCCGAAGAGAAGGTCAAGAAAGAGATATCCAGGACGAGCCGGCTCGAGGGAATCGCTATGAAAACCGCGGGCCGGAAGGGCGTCCTGGGCATAGGAAAGACGCCGCACATATATGCCGCGACCGTCTTCCAGCCGGCCATCTTCGAGGTTGTTTACAAGGGAAAGGCCAGAATCCAGGTGGAGATCGGCGAGAGAACACATGCCCCGGCCGGACATTGCCAGAGTTGTGGAACGGCCAGCGCGCCGGCAAAGGTTTCGGAAAAAAAGGTCCATTACTTCTGTTCATCCGGCTGCGAGGAGCGCTATTTCAAGTCCAAGATCGGCACGCTCATGTTCGGCCGAAGTACGTTCATTTTCAATGCGTCCGGCCAGGACATCAGCAGCATGCTGGCGTCCGGTCGGGATGCCGCCGATAGGGCGAGGGCGTATTGTTGGTCATGCGGAAGGAACATCCCGATGAGCGACGACAAGTGTTCTTCCTGCGGCAAGGAACAGGAGATCCCGGCTTGACGGGCTCCTGAGGACTCGGTGCCTGGTGATACTGTCCCCTCCGCATATAAAACAATATCAACGAGATAAAAAGAGGATGAGAATGGGGACACTATAACCAGGCACCGATTTCTCTATTAAAACAATATCAACGAGATAAAAAGAGGATGAGAATGGGGACACTATAACCACGCATCGATTTCTCTTATTTGAGCTGCAGGTTCGTCAACCAGAGGTTGGCCGTCATCTCCATCAGCGCGAAAATCAGCTTATCTCTGGAAACCGAGATCGACTCCCAACCTCTGGGCCGGTTCATCGAAAACCTGGACCGGTGTTCATGATGGAAGGCGACGGCATCGCCGACCGGCCGTTTTGTGGCCGGATCGAGGCGTTGAGACCAGATGCAGCTGTATCCATCCCGCTCAGAGAGGAAATACAGGAGGTTTCCGTTCGCCGCCCACCTGGGTGACTGCTGGTAGCTGGTTTCCTCGATCGCCAGCAGCCACTCCTGTTCGGGCACGAGTTGGCCACGCATGGGACCGAGGTAAATCGCATAACCACCCGCGGGCTTGCTGAGCTGAACGGCAAGCCACTGATCGTCAGGAGAAACGACGGCATCGCGAATCACTCCCGCGCTTGCCTTGAAGACCGGCGTCCGGCTTCCGCTGGTGAGATTCTGGCGGACAAGTTCGCTGCCGTACTGGATGATCGCTTCAGTGGATTGCGCGCAGAAACTTCTGAAATAACAATCCTGACAGACCTCCCGGCTTGCAGCGGCTTCTCCCGTGATCAGGTACGAGCGCCACTTGTTGTCGACGTTATCTCGGTAGGCAAGGGCTGATCCATCGGGGCTCAGTTGCGGTGAAAACAACCAGCTCGTCGATCCCAGGGATATGGAGGTCTCCCTGCCATTGCTCATATCTTTCAGCCGTATCTCCATGCCTCCTGCCCTGCGCGTGCCGTAGGCGCCATAGGCAAGCTTGGATCCGTTTCTCGAGATGACGGGCTGCGTCTTGGCCAATTCATCCTGGCTGATCTGGGACGGTGCTCCGGCAGCCTTCCCGCTGTCAGGATCCAGAGGTATGCTCCAAATGGCAACCACTGCTTTCCCATTTGCAAAGACCATGCTCCCGTCGCGTGCGATCGAAGGTTCGAACTGCATTCCCGGCCCTGTCGTCAGAGATCTGAGATCATTGGCAACCTGCCAGCTGCCGGGAGTGATTTCGGTGCAGAAGAGATTAAATCCCTCGACGGTTGTGCCCTTTGCGAAAATGATCCAGTTTCGAAACCAGCCCATGGGATAAGTCGGCACTTCTGGCTGCATGATGCTGCGCACGGCGCCGGTCGCCACCGGGACTCCCCCGTCCAGCGGGGCAATCCACCAATCAGTGGTTTTGGGATCGTTTGCGCGCGCGCCCACGAACAACACATGCTTCCCATCCGAAGACCAGATTGCGAGCGGCCCCATCCCGATATGCGGCGTCACAACGAAGTCGGGCTGAAAACTCTTTGGCGCACCCGCCTGAACGGGGAGCAAAAACATCTTGCTGGGTCCGAAGGAAATTGGATCAAGCACTTCGGTATAGAGAATCGTCGCACCGTCCGGCGCAAATGAAGGGTGCCAGCCGCGATCCACGATTCTTCTCTCCTGTCCCGGCCCCAGCGTATCGGTGATGTAAATTCCCCCACCGTCACGTTCGGAACGGAACACAATGCGTGTGCCGTCTGGAGAAAAGCAAGGTTGGCTGTCGTCGGCCGGATGGTGGGTTAGCTGAACGGCCTGGGCCCGACCGATCTGCTGGACATAAATGTCGAGATCTCCTTTCCCGCTGCGATCCGATGCGAAAGCAGCCAGTTTGCCGTCTACTGAGATAGCGGGCATTCTGGTAAGCCCCGTGTCGGCCGTCAGCCGGGAGATTTCAAACCTGCCGGGCGCAGACGGTTTGCGCAAGAACTGCCACGCCAAGACCGCTGCCACTGCGATCAGCCCAATCGCCAGGGACAGCACAATCCATGGGGAGACGCCGCGGCGCGCGACCGCAGGGGCCACGCCCGAGAGCTTTCCGGATTCGGACTCCTCCTTGAGCTCCTGTAGTGCTATCTTGAGATCCGCCATGCTCTGCCAGCGGCGCTGCGGATCTTTGCGCAAGCAGCGTGTCAGCGCCCGCTCGACCTCGGGCGGCACGGTTCCGATGATATCGGCCAGCGGTTTGGGCTCTTTCTGAAGAATCGAGGCGAGCGTCATTGCCTTGGATTCACCTTGAAACGCGCGCTGCCCGGTCAGCATTTCATACAGTACCGAGCCGAAGGAAAAAATGTCGGAGCGCGTGTCCACGGCTTTTCCCTGGGCCTGCTCCGGCGACATGTAGGCGATGGTTCCGAGAATCATCCCCTCTTCGGTATGCGCTTCCGCGCCCGCATCTGCGGTTTCGGTCGTTGCGGATGTCTCGCCGCCGCCCGGCTCCGTGAGCTTGGCCAGCCCGAAATCGAGAATCTTGACCGTGCCGTCCTCGTTCACCATGATGTTCGCCGGCTTCAGATCCCTGTGAACGATGCCTGCGGAATGGGCTTTGGCCAGCGCGTCGGCGATCGGAATCGCATAGCCAAGCGCTTCATTCAGGCCGAGTCCTTTGCGGCCGACGATGCGATCCAGGGTCTTGCCGGCAACATACTCCATGGCGATGAAATCGATGCCCTCCGCACTGGTAATATCGTAGATGTGAATGATGTTGGGGTGGTTGAGGGCTGAGGCCGCCTTGGCTTCCCGAACGAAGCGCCGCTTCCGGTCCTCATCGGCGACTCTCTCGGGCGGCAGGATCTTCAGGGCAACGAAGCGGTCCAGATGGGTGTCGCGGGCCTTGTACACCTCTCCCATGCCGCCGGCGCCGAGCTTCTCAACGATTTGATAATGACCCAAGGTCTTCCCGATCATTGCGTGCCAATCCTCCCGCAGAATAGCCGGGGAAATGATTCGCCAGAAGCTCTGATGAGTCAATATATTCTAGTTTCCGGCGCGGAACTCGCAAAATGCTGTAGGGGGGACCTGCCGGTCGCCCCTACCTTCCGCGCATTATCACCGGAACAGGAGTTCCTCGACAATTCTAGCACGATACTATGCAGGCTTTCTCTCCCCTTTATCCTTGAGATCCGGATAGAAACGTTAATCAGGCATTTGGCTGGAATTCCAAATGCTATCCCGGGCAACTCATGATATCCTCACAGCAGTTGTTCAGAAGCAATTACCTATCAATGCATCATTATTTAGGGACTGCCATGCCGCAACCAGCTAAGACCAGGATGCCGGGAACCTCAAATCTGGACGGGATCAATCCGACGGGCAGTATCGGCAATTATCGTTGGGTGATCTGTGCATTGCTCTTCTTTGCCACGACGATTAATTACGTCGACCGGCAAATCCTTTCATTGATCAAGGAGATTCTCGATCAGGAGCTGGGCTGGTCGAATGCAGACTTCGGCCGGGTAAACGGAGCCTTCCAGGGCGCATACGGGATCGGTTTGTTGTGCTTCGGCTGGTTCATCGACCGCTATGGCACCAAGATCGGCTACGCGGTTTCCATTGCTGCCTGGAGCGTGGCGGCGGTGGGACATGCGCTGGTCGGCAGTGTGGGCGGCTTCTTTGCCGCGCGGGTCGCGCTGGGCCTCGGCGAAGGGGGCAATTTCCCATCGGCCATCAAGGCCATCGCGCTCTGGTTTCCCAAGAGGGAGCGCGCCTTCGCCACCAGCATTTTCAACTCCGGCACCAATGTGGGCGCCATCGTCGCCCCAGCCCTGGTTCCCTGGATCGCATTCACCTTCGGCTGGAGGGCAGCTTTTATCGCGGCCGGCATAGCCGGCTTCTTCTGGCTGTTTTTGTGGATTCCATTCTATGACGTCCCGGCCAAGATCAAACGCCTGACCCGGGCGGAGCGGGATCATATTCACAGTGATGTGGATGAGAAGTCGGCGAATGCGGTGGGCGAAAAAGCGGACCGGGGAGCGATGGCGGCGGTATTCTCATCCAGGGGGCGCAGTCCGCGTGCCGCCCTGTGGGGGCTGGGACTGGCGCTGGCAGGAATGAGTCTGGTGTTTGCGTTTGTGGTTGTGGATCTTTTCACCGTGCTTGGCAGGACAGGCGAAATTCTCAGCATCGTGATTTTGATTGGCTGGGCGGCGGTGGCAACCTGGGCTCTGTTGGCGCTGCAGGTCCGCAGGGTGCACGATCTCGGCCGGGGCGGATTTTCCATCGTCCCCAGCCTTGCCTTGGGCGGCATTCTGGCGGCAGCGCTGGCGTGGTTGTGGCTACGGCAGGGCATTTTCATTCCTGCGGACTGGCTCAAGATGCTTTCATTGCTGCCCCTGCCGCTCGCTGCCGGCGCTTTCGCCATCCTCGGCTTCACGAACGGCGCCTCCGGCGCCAACCGCTTCGGGCCTGAAGAACTGGAGCCGGGTCTGCTCAGTCACCCGCAAACGTGGTCGTTCATCGTAGCCAAATTCATGACCGATCCGATCTGGTGGTTTTTCCTGATCTGGCTGCCCGACTATTTCAAGAAAACGCGCGGCCTGGATATCAAAAAGAGCTGGCTTCATCTCGTCACCATTTACGCCATCATCACCGTTCTCAGCATCGCGGGGGGCTGGCTCACGGGCTATCTGGCCAAGCGCGGATGGACGGTGACCCGGGCGCGCAAGACCGGCATGTTCCTTTTCGCCTGCTGTGTGGTGCCCATCCTCGGGGTTACCTACGTCGGCGATTGGATGGCGGTTTTGCTCATCGCCCTGGCGGGCGCCGCGCATCAGGCGTGGTCGGCCAACCTGTTCACAACGGTTTCCGATATGTTCCCCAAGCGTGCGATCGCCTCGGTGACCGGCCTCGGCGGATTGGCCGGCGCCTTTTGCGGCATCTTCTTCCCCATCTATTGCGGGAAGCTTCTGGATAAATTCACGGCCGCAGGGAATGTCACCGGCGGGTATGCGATCCTTTTCGGAATCTGCGCGTTCGCCTACCTTTTGACGTTTGTGGTGCATCACCTGCTCGCGCCGCGCTTTGAATTGGTCGACCTGAAGATGACCCATCGCACATAGGATCGGTAACGTAATGACGTACTGTGCGGTTTTTCCAACCGGCAGCCTGATGGAAGGGAGCCCGGACGCGGGCATAGGCCAGTGAAAGCGGGCGCGAATGGCTCATTTCCTTTCGAGCTGGTCTGCCCGCGTTGCCGCAAGCCGGGCGCCGACGGGAAGCTGACGGTCTCCGTTCTCGTTCCCGTGGCTGAAGCCACGGGCAAGGGAAGCGCCCACCGGTGCCAGGTTTGCCGGACCTCTTATCCGCACATCGACGGCGTGCCTTGCGTGCCTCCCGACCTCG
>Ga0315277_10005014_pt1 | contig 17538 bp, 17 predicted proteins | sample YL17G05_15_MG_FD_203695 | JGI IMG/M metagenome (GOLD analysis project Ga0315277, IMG submission 203695) | Sediment microbial communities from Yellowstone Lake, YNP, Wyoming, USA - YL17G05_15 | ecosystem: Environmental > Aquatic > Freshwater > Lake > Sediment | place: USA: Wyoming | collected... | reverse complement strand
GCGCGAATACCACTATGATACAGCTTCGAGCCGAGCGAGCGCAAACACGTCTCGATGTCACGCAGGCTCTCCCGGTACGTCAGTTGAGCGAATGCCATGCACAGAAACTGATCCCAACACGAGAATCTTCTGACACGGTGTTCGCCTTTGTAACGCTTCACGGCTACTCGGAACTCATGCCGCGGGACAAAGTCCATCAACTGAGAGAAGACTGCTCTTTCAACATTCATGCCATCGCCATCCGTTGGTCAAAGAAAAATCACCTCCGAATGTACAATGGAGTTGAAATCGATCACAACCAAAAAACAGTCTAACCCAAACTTGTCAAAGAACTTACAACACTACTGCAGATCGTTAACCGGACAGTAGTGCATTGAGAGACTGAATCATTTGGTCATTGATCCGATGGCTCAATGAATCAATTCTCACCAGGCGTTTTCATTGATCTGATCCATGAATTGGGCCTGAATGATCTCGCAAAAAGCCGCCGTTTCGGCCGCTGATGCAGGCATGAATCTCGCCAAGAATCGAGAGGGCGATCTCTTCGGGAGATTCGGCGCCAATGTTGAGTCCGATAGGGCCGTGAAGTCGGTCGAGTTGCTGGGCGGTCGGCGAATAGCCTGTTTCCCGCAGTTTCTCCAGGAGCATCCCGGCTCGCTTTGAAGGACCGAGGAGTCCGATGTACATCACGGGGGAGGGAAGCAATGTACGCACGAGCTGGAGATCATCAGAAAAATTGTGTGTCAGAATCACAGCGGCGGCGTTCGGCCGAAGTGGAAGCTTGCCAGTGATATCTTCGGGTCTGGCCGAGAGCAACGTGTCAGCCGTGGGGAACCGATCCCTTGTAAGAAATGCCGGACGATGGTCGACCACTGTTACGTCCCATCCCAATTCGTCGGCAAACCGTGCAAGCGGGATGGCATCGGCCCCCGCGCCGAAGATGATGAGTGGGATGGGAGGGCGTATGATCTCCACGAATGCTTCAACAATCCCTTCCGTGAAACGATATTCTTTGACACCCGAGGTCTTCGAACGAAGTGCATTCAAGCAATCTTCCGTTAACGCCGCGCACAAGGCGGGGTTCCTGATATCTTCTTCAACCCTTCCATCTTCCGACAGAAAAAGATGCGAACCTACACGTGCTCTGAACTCCCCGTCAACCCGGGATACGCTGGCAATGACACCGGACTTGTTTTCCGAAAGACAAGTCGCAATGAATTTCAGATGAGGCGACCGTGCGCTGAGCGGAAGAGGCTCGAGCAATATCTGTATCACGCCGTTGCAGCCCAGATTGAGTCCCCACACGTCGTCTTCGGGGGACGTCATGTCATATGTCACCGTGAGCGCATCACCTGAGCCCATCACCTTCTTCGCGCGTTCGATGACGTCTGCTTCCAGACATCCGCTGCTGAGTGCTCCAACCGAAGTGCCGTCCTCGCGAATGAGCATTCTCGCACCGGGACGTCGGTAGGTGGAGCCTTTCACCTTGACGATCGTTGCAAGCATGGCTTTTCCCTGCGCTTGCTGGATCGTTTCGTATGCTTTGAGGATTTCCTGTAGTTCTTTCACCGTGCTGCCGCGAGAGAGAAGTGAGTATGTGATCCGTTCAGAATATACTCAAAAGAAGGTCACACTAGTGTATGCGATCCAGGTCGTGTCCGACTACAACCCGGCCGTTGAATCCGCCTTTGCGAACACCCGCCGCAAGTTCGTCATCAGTAGCACCCATGCGGATGATATGGGTAAGGACGAGGATCTTCGGCTCGATGCGCGCAGCAAGCGCGCCCAGTTCTGTGTCAGAGGTGTGGAATTCGTGCATATACTTCGGCCAGTCTTCCCCGCCGGGCCGCGGTTCGGGCTTGAGCCTGGCAGCCGAGTAGACCTCGTGCACCAGGATATCGGCACCGGACGCGAATCGGACAAGATCTTCGTTGTAACGGGTGTCTCCGGATATCACAACCGATTTGTCCGGCGTGTCTACCCGGAACGCAAGCGAAACCGCCCAGTTGCCGTGTGGAACCTGGAGCGCTGTCACTCGGACATCGAGGCTTTCATAGACTATTCCTGAACGAATCTCGTGGACATTCACTTTGAAGCCATCCGGAGTCTGGTGTTCAAGGCCTTCGATTCGCACGTGAATGTCTTCCGCATACGCAGCAAGAAGGTGATCTGTCATGTTCTGAAGGCCCGGAGGACCGAATGCCTGCAATGGCAGTTTCCGTCCCATAACCCAAGACGTGAAAATCAGGTCCGGGTATCCGAGTGTGTGATCGCTGTGAAGGTGTGTTATGAAGAGTGCGGCGACTCCGTTGATCGGAAGATGTGCTGCGCTCAATTGGCGCTCGACGCCGGGGCCGGCATCAAAAAGAAAAACCCTATCGCCGACAACGATCGCCGTCGCAGGTCCGGAAGCCTCCGGGTTGGGCCGCGGCATACCAGTGCCCAGCAGCACGACGACCGTGCTGTCGCCAAGAGCGGCTTCACGTCCATGGAGTTCGCTCATGGTGAGCGCGAACGCGAGAAATCCTGCAACAAGAATCTTGATCTGACGCATCATGTTTCTTTCCTCACTCTTTGTGCTGTCGTTCTCCGGGTGGGTGATAGTTCTGTCCCAAGCTCCTTCATCACCCTTCTTGCGCGGGCGCGAAGCGCGGCTCCGGCGTATGGGAGCATAAGTTCTATCGCTGTGCGCAGCTCGCGCTTGAGCTCGGGTTCACGTTCTGCAATTCTCTGGAGCACGGTCATGGCATTTACGCGAATAGCGATGGGAGTGTGTGGTGCACCGAGATATTCGAAGCAGAGCGTCGCGACGGTGCCGAGCTGTGAGGACGGGATTTCGCAGCATTGCAGGATGCGGACGACATTGCGCTTCAGCGCATCGTGCACATCCGGTTCCTGCATTTTCTTGAGCAATGCAGGAATCCATGGCGTTATGAGCCGAGGATGGATATCGTAGCATGAGCTCAGGATCCAAGCCGCTCGTTGCGTGACAATACGGTCGCCGTGAAGGAGAAGGTCCATCAGTTGGCGGAACCGCTTCTGGTCGGTGCCTATCCATCGTGCAATGCGGACGGTCTGGCGTTTGGAGTGCTCTTTGAGTATTTCGGTTTCGAGGTCCATACGAAGTCGAGCCAAGTTAGACCTGACAGGTCTCTAAGACCTGTCAGGTCTACACCAGATCCATTCCTTCCCGATGTTGTGGCACAAATAACGAAATGTGTGAAACGAAGTCAAGGGCAGAGGACCTGCAGAAATAACTGCCATCGGAGGGAATTTTGTGCTTAATTGAGTAAGAATGAAATCGGGCGGGAATACATTTTCTCGGTTGAGGCAAGGGATGACCCTCTCCCGGATCCGGGAGGAGCACCTGCTCGCGATCTTGATACTCCTCAGCGCTTGCGCTGCGGCTGTTGTGCTGTACGCAAACGATCGACATGTATTTCTCTATTTTGGGGACGCTGCGTCACACCTCGTCAAGTCCCGTGTCCTCATCGATTCACTGGGTTCTGCCCTCGGAACCATCGGTCCCGTCTGGCTTCCCCTGCCGCATTTTCTCCTTCTCCCGTTCGCGGCAATAGACAGTCTCTTCTTCTCGGGCATCGCCGGTCCGGCGCTCGGCATTCCGTGCTTAGTGGGAACCGGGCTCTTGCTCTTCTCGATTGTGCGCCTCTTCACCGAATCCCGGCCCGTTGCGTTTCTCAGCGCCTGCCTCTTCTGTCTGAATCCAAATGTTGTTTACATGGCCCTCACGCCGATGAGCGAGCTTCCCTTGTTCCTCTTTGTCGCGCTGGGCGCGTACGGACTTCTGCGGTGGGAAAACGACGGGCGAGATGCGTGGCTGGTCCTATGCGCCGCAGCGGTCTTGCTGGCAAGCCTATGCCGTTACGAGGCCTGGCTACTGGCTCCGCTCGTCTCACTCATCGCTGCGAACAAGGGCCTCTCCGCCTGGACGCGATCTGACCAGAAGAAAGCGATCAGGATGTTCTCGATTGCCGCGCTGAGTATGGCGGGCATCATCCTCTGGATCGTTTGGAACGCGTATGAGTTTGGCGATCCATTTCGCTTCGCGCCGTGGAATTTTCGCTCCGGGCCGTTTTCTGTGAACAACCCGAAGGGATATCGTCAGGAAGCTGTGCCCCTGACACTTCTGAAAGCTGTTGTGAACCTCTTCGGCCCGATACTACTTCTTGCATGTGCTGCGGGCATCGTGCGTCTCCGCCGCCTGGCTCCGGAGCGAAGGCACCTGTCGCTGCTCCTCTATCTCGCACTGCCGGCAGTTTTCATCTTCACGAGTATTCTGATGGATCTTGTTCTGATCGATCAGTGGTGGTGGAACTGGAGGTTCGTCCTGACGTTCGGTCCCTTCCTCTCCGTCGTGGGAGGAATCGGTCTTTCAGAGTTCTACAGTCGAGTGGAATCGCTCTCAGCGCGGGGTTTGGTGACGGCATCTCTGCTGGCCATGCCGATCGTGCAGCTCGCCGTGCCGTCTGTGGGCGTTGCCACGTATGAGGATGCGGCGAAGATCTTCAGCGGCCCAGACAAGGAGGCGGCCGCCTTCGGTGAACGGCTCGGCTCAATGCACGGCCAGGGAAACGTTGTGCTCTTCACCGGTTCATCCGAGGCGGAACGGACAATGATCTCGAGTGGATTGCCGCTGAGGACCTTCCGCACTATCCCTTCTCCCGGCGGCCAGGACATTCTCCTGCCGATCCGCTCAGGCGATCGGTACGTGGTGATCGGGAAAGTGTTGGTGCCCGACTCAAGGGAGGTGGTCGGATACTGGTTGTCGCGGAGGGAATTGTTTCTTCAGTACTACGACATTCGGTTCGAAGACGAACACTACCTTCTGCTCGAGAACAAGAACAAGGACCTTCCACGCTAATGTGACTGCCCTCCACGGATCGGTTGATCTGCATCATCTGTATCCTCTCTCGGGGCTCAACGTCAGTTCAGCACAATTCGGATTGTCAGCGGATAAATGGATGAAACGCTGACCGCTGATTCATTCCGATTGTGCTGATCGACCACCCACGTCGCCACAGCGTAACCGATGATGCCGCCCAGGAGACAATCGGATGTCCAGTGGTAGTCCTGATAGATCCTGGAGAATGCTGTAAGCACTGCCGGCAAGAACGCGATGACCTTGAGTGCCCGCGAACTGGCGTTGCGCGACAGCACCGTGGAAAGAGCGAATGCCAACGTCGCGTGGCCTGAAGGGAGTGCGTGAAAATCGTCATCGAGCATTGTGAATGGCTGAAATTCTGATGCACCCCTGTTCGTGAAGGGCCGCGCACGCCCCAGCGCCAGCTTCAGAGCCGTTGTGATGCCGCCCGCATAGAGGGCAGCTTGTGCGACTTCAAAAGCGACTTTCTGCGTTGATTTGTCCCCCGCCAGAATCCCGTGGAGAGCAAACCCCCCGGCCACTGCAACAGTCGAGTATGTGTCCCCCCAAAGTCTCCCGAATTCAATCGGTGCGCTCTTGTAGTAGCTTCTGTCCTTCAGCATCGCATCGCGCACCGGCGGATCGAGCTGCATGATGAGAACCGTCCCCGCGGTCGCGAGTCCAAGCTTCAGCCAGTCATGTTGTTCCCAATGGAGCGGTTGCTTGATGAACTCGACGGTCTCGTTCCCGAACTGAGAAAGATCGTAGCGATTCTGAGCGGAAAGAACTGATGTGGTGAAAAGGACGAGCACCAGGGTGCCGCAGAAGCTCCGTTTCATCGATAAGCCGCCATGAGTGGTTGTCACTTCCACACCGCGAGGATCGCGCCTGAAATCAGGAAGGAGACAAGGTTATAACCGGAATCAATCGACCAGAGCGTCGCGGGACGCTGGACGAAAATTACCTGGCTGCTGTAGCTGGTCGCACCGGCGAATCCTATCCAGCACATCGCACCGACAAGTGCTCCATCATAGAATGTGCTCACCTTCGATAGGTTGACGACGAAGGCAAGTGCAAAGCAGGTCATGAATCCGAGAACGAACGCCATAAGGTACATCATCAGATCTGCCCCTTGCTTCACTTCCTCGCTGGTCTTTCCGAGGAGCGCAACCCATTTCTTCGCGAACATGAGGGGGGAGTACCAGAGAGCCCCCAGGATGAAGGTGATGAAACTGCAAACCAGTACCGCGATGAGGTTCACCTGCATTGCTCCCATACAGTCCTCCTTTGGTTATTGACGAACGTGGTGTTCGCGACGATCAGCTGTTCCGTTGACAGACCACGATGAAGTCTTTCGATTCTGGTCCCAACGCACCCTCGTTGTAGTCTCCGTAGATGCTTCTGAGAGACAGCTTCGATCGGTGCACAAGATGTTCCAGCTCGTACCGGAAGAAGTAACGCATCTGCATCTTCCATGATTCGGTCTTTGTCTCGCCGTCTTCCTCCCACTGCAGAGTCATGGTGATGTGACTCACCTGATTGATCAAGTCGGAATGTGCGGATACTCTTCGGGTAAGTCTCTTTCCGGGCGCATATTCTCCGTCAAAATCGACCTGATCAGTGATACCGTTGAGAAGTATGCTCAGGTCCGGAACATAGAGATCAAAAATGAACTGTCCTCCGGGTCTCAAATGCTCGTACACTTGATTGAGAGCCTCAAGCTGATCCTGTGCGGTCGTGATGTGTGAGAACACACGGAAAGGGGCAATAATCAATTCGAACTTCCGCTGCAGATCCAGCGAGCGTGCATCCTGCTGAACAACGCGGTGGTGATGTTTCTTGTCGAGTTTCTGATACAGCTGGCTGAGCATAGTCGGACTGACATCGATGCCGTAGATATCCGCACCTTTGCTCAACGCATCAACAAAAAACCTTCCCGTGCCCACACCGATTTCGAGTACAGGCCCGTCAACCTCTTTGATCTTTCGGAGGAAATAGTCACGATCGACGGTCCTCAGATGCGCATAGAGGACATCATAGAATCGGGCGAAGTTCTCGGGGTATGAGATTTCAGGAGTCATTGCCGTTGCGGGCTATTTCCACTTGATCGTGCAGCCGATCGAATACGTCTCAGCCTCCTTGACTTCCTTGCCGGCGAGAATCGCATCGGTCGCCTCAACGAGATACTTCACCCGAACCGCGGAGGGATTCTGGTGGTTGTCGTCCATCTTCCCGTGATATCGAAGCTTCATTTGCTGGTCGAACAAGAAGAATTCCGGCGTGTGCGTGGCTCCGAAGGCCTTTGCCACTGCTTGTTCAGCATCGCGCAGGTACGGGAAATTGAATGCCCGCTGGCGGGCTCGTTTCACCATCTCGTCGAAACTATCTTCGGGATAGTTATTGTCTTCGTTGGGGTTGATCGCGACGAGCTGAACTCCCTTGGAACCATACTCGCGCTGGAATGCAATCATCCGCTCCTCGTATGCCTGCACCGTGGGGCAATGATTGCACGAGAACACAACAGCGAGAGCTTTCTTCCCTGAGAAGTCCTTCAGCGAGTATTGCTTCCCGTCTGTCCCGGGCAGATTTTCAAAGTTCGGTATGGGTGATGTGATGTTCAGCTTGTCGGTTGCCATGGAGACCCCTGCAAAACGGAGAATTGGAATGATGGAATAATGTGATCTATCCGGCCATTTCGCCCTCGACAGGTCTGTTTTGTATCCCGAGATACTCTTCAATCTTCCGTTCAAGAAAACGGACCTTATCCGGCTCATTCAGATTTGCAATGAGCCGGATCTTCCGGTTGTCGCGGGTGATTGCACTGAGTTGGTACCGCGCGTTAGTACCGTTCCTCGAATGAACCATGCGTTGCTCAGAATACAGTTGTATGATGTCAGTCGCAGGAAAGGTCCTGTTCCCAGGCCACGGAAGAGGGGAGTGCTGGATGGAGAGCTTTCCCTGGCCGACCATCACTGACGTCTTGTTGTAGAACCCTGCCAGCGCAGTGTACGTGAGTCCAACTCCGACGCCGAGGTGAAGAATGGGAAACACAAACATGACCCACGGGGCATCTTGCGTGAACGCAATGGTGTACCAAAACACCAAAAACCCGTCCCAGAAAAGGCAGAAAAACGCCAGGAAAATGTACGAGGGTGCGAACCAGCGATACGAAATCGAAAGTCCGCCGGCGCCTTGCTCCAGCGTGAATGTCTCCGGCGTCGGCGCTTTGATTGGGCTGCTGTCAGTGCTCATCGTTTTAGGGAGATGATGGTCGACTGCGCTTTATTGGAGATCGGCCGGCTTGATAGGCAAACGCCGGATTCTCTTGCCTGTCGCTGCAAAGATCGCATTGCAAAGTGCCGGCGCAACCGGAGGGAGCCCCGGTTCTCCGATCCCTCCAACGGGCTCGGTACTGGGAATGATATGTACCTCGACCTTCGGCATCTCGTCGATTGTGAGGATCCGGTAGTTGTCGAAGTTGCTCTGCTCCACACGCCCTTTGGCAATCGTGATTTCATCCTTCAGAATGGAGCTCAGGGAAAGGACGATTCCTCCCCCCACCTGCGCCTCGAGCGTGTCTGGGTTTACCACGGGACCGCAGTCGACCGCGACGACGACGCGGTGAATCTTCACCTTGCCGCCTTTCTCGACTGAAGCCTCGAAGACCTCGGCGACGGCACTTCCGAAGCTCTCCACCGCTGCAATCCCGCGGCCGACGCCTGCCGGCAACGGTTTTCCCCAGTTGGCTTTTTCTGCCGCAACTTCGAGAGCGCGGCGCAGGCGGGGAGATCTCGCAAGTAAGTGTCTTCGATACTCGAACGGATCCTTCTTCGCAGCGAACGCAAGCTCGTCCATGAACGATTCGACAACGAATCCGTTTTGTGAAGGACCGACGGAGCGCCAGGCTCCGATTTGTACGCCGATATCTTCAATGTGGGAATCGACCACGAAATTCGGTATCGCGTAAGGAGGAGTCGATCCGCCTACGACGAGTCCACGCGATCCGGGACCCACAACTCGATGCAGCCAGGCAGCGGGCCAGCCTTCATTGTCGAGTCCCGCCTTAAGAACGTTGTACGTGCATGGCCGGTACCAGTCGTGCTGCATGTCGTCCTCACGTGTCCAGACGACAGAAACCGGGGCGCCGATGGCTTTGGAGACTCTCACTGCGTCTGCCGAATAGTCCGTTTGCAGCCGTCGGCCGAACGCACCGCCGATGAGCGTGACATTGACCTTTACCTTGTCAAGCGGGAAGCCCAGAATTCTGGCCGCTTCCCCCTGCACTTGCTGCGGCGACTGCGTTGGAACCCAAATCTCGCACCTGTCGCTGCGGACGTCGGCAACGCAATTCATAGGTTCCATAGGTGCGTGTGCAATGAGCGGCGCACGGTACACGGCCTCGACCTTCTTTGCCGCGGTCGTCAACGCACCTTCTGCATCGCCAGCATAGTCATCGATGGAACCTTTGGATTTCGATGCATCCTCAAACGACTTCCAAATTGCCTCACTGTTTTGGCTGGCGTATTGGCCTTCGTCCCATTGCACGACTAGGGCCTTGCGTCCTTGAAACGCGGTCCAGGTCGATGTCGCAATCACCGCAATCCCCGAATCGATCTGAACGACATCACGGACACCCGGGAGCGCCTTCGCTTTGGACGCATCGAAGCTGGCGACTTTCCCGCCGAAGACGGGGCAACGCTCGATGGATGCGAAGAGCATCCCCGGCACTCTGATATCAATGCCGAACTTCGCGCTACCGTTCACTTTCGAGGGAGAGTCGAGTTTCTTGAAACGCTTTCCCAGGATCTTGAAATCCTTCGGTTCTTTCAGTCGTAAGGATGTGGGGACATGCATCGTCGCGGCCTTGGAGGCCAGTTCACCGTATCCGAGTTTCTTGCCGGAGGGATGAACGACCATACCGTTCGCCGCCCGGCAGGCCGATGTCTCGACGCTCCAGATCTGCGCCGCGGCGGCTATGAGAAGCTCTCGAGCGGCTGCCCCGGCATTACGCAGCGTTTGCCACGATCCGCGCACACTAAAACTTCCGCCCGTCGACATGCTACCGTATTTTGTCGGGTGAGAAATCGCCTGTTCCACCCGCACGTTTTTCCAATCTGCTTCGAGCTCTTCGGCGACGATCATTGGCATCGAGGTCAGCACGCCCTGGCCCATTTCCGAACGGGCAACGGTTATCGTCACGATCCCGTCAGTGTCGATCTTCAACCATGCGTTCGGTGCGAACGGTGATGCGTCAGAGGCGGGTCCGAGTGTTTCTCCCTTTGAAGGAAGATAGAAACTCAGCATGAGTCCGGCGCCGGCAGCGGAAGATACTTTGATGAAATCGCGGCGGGAGAGGTTCGTCGGAATGTTCATGACTTGCCTCCTTTCTGCGTTGCCGCTTTGTGGATTGCCCGGCGTATCCTTGGATATGTACCGCAGCGGCACAAAATCCCTTGCATCGCTTCATCGATTTGCTGATCGGTGGGGTGGGGATGTGTCGCCAACAATGCAGCCGCTGCCATGATCTGACCCGATTGACAGTAACCGCACTGGGGCACATCGTCTTCGATCCAGGCCTTCTGCAGCGCGTGGGTCGAATCTGCCGAAAGACCTTCGATCGTGGTGACTGCTTTCCCCTGACAGTCGCCGATTGTCGTGACGCACGATCGGATGGCGTCACCGTTGAGCAAGACCGTGCATGATCCGCACTGGGCGGCCCCGCATCCGTACTTGGTTCCGGTCAGGCCGAGCGTGTCTCGCAAGACCCACAAAAGTGGTGTGTCCGAGCTGACCTCAACGGTGTGTCTCTTCCCATTGATGGTGAGCGTAATTAATGCCATAGCGAAGTTCCTTCTCAGATGATGAGGAATGGCAACGTGTCACATTCGAATCGGGGTCAGGGCCGTTTCTCTCCTATTCTCGGGAGAGAGCGTTTCACCAACTGTTGAGGCAAGGCGGTTCGGGGAATGTAGGAAAAGGAACGATAAAAGAAAAGAGAGGGCCGGCCTCTCTTCCAGTACTCTCATTGCCATTCTAAAAAGGACTCCTTACATTGGCGGAGTCAACGTGCAAGGGGTTGTTCCAGCCGAAAGACCGTGCCTTCCGATGATCGACTGGTGTGGAGCGCCTGAACAGGAACACATCCTGTCCCTTCAACAATAACTATCCAGAGAGGGTCTGCCATGTCAGTCGTGAAGGAATTCAAAGAGTTTGCGATGCGCGGCAACGTGCTCGACCTTGCCATAGGTATCATCATCGGCGGGGCGTTTGGAAAAGTAGTTAGCTCGATGGTCAACGACGTCTTGATGCCACCTATTGGTGTCCTCATAGGCGGTGTCGATTTCAGTTCCTTTGGCTTGACGCTCAAGGAGGCGGTCGACAAGACGCCCGCGTCTATCCTCAAGTATGGGGTGTTTCTTAACAATATCATCGATTTCACGATCGTTGCATTCGCGGTGTTTCTCATCGTCAAGGCAGTGAACAGGATGAAGAGGAAGGAGGTCGCTCCCGCACCGGCGGCAACGACAAAGCAGTGTCCCGAGTGTTCAATGTCGATCCCCCTCGATGCAAAACGATGCGGGCATTGCACCACAAAGCTTTGATGGTGCTTTATCGACAATTTCATTGATGACAGAAGAAGAGGAAACTCATGAAGAAGCTTGTTGTTGCCATCACCGTATTCTTCATCACCTGCGCTGTTGCGCAACCGCAACCTCAGGGGGAAGCGCCACCGCCGCCCAAGTGGGGTTGGAAACACTCCGTTGTCTCGAGCCTCACGATGACGCAGGTCTCGTTCAGAGACTGGGCGCAAGGCGGCGAGGATGCTCTGGCGTGGACGGCCAGACTTGATGGGAAGAGCACCCTTGACGACACAACGTACTCGTGGGGAAATAGCTACAAGATGGTCTACGGTCAGGCAAAGATCGGCACGACAAAATCACGCAAGACCGAAGATCGCATCGAATTCGAATCGGTGCTCACCTACAAGCTGGGCACGTATGTTAATCCCTACGTCGGCACAACGCTCAAGACACAGTTTTCGGCAGGCGTGACGGTGGATGCCAATGGAAATGAAACTCCGGTTTCCAAGTTCTTCGATCCCGGCTATCTGACACAAAGCGCGGGCGTGGGTTATCAGCCTGCCAAAGAAGTGAAGACACGGTTTGGTGTTGCGCTGCGCGAAATTGTCACGTCGGTATATTGGACCTATGCCAATGATCCAAACACGCCCCCGCAAGACAGGGTCAAGACTCGCGTCGACGGTGGTCTCGAGTCAGTGACCGACATCGATTGGAAACTTGATGACAATCTTCTCTTTCGGTCAAAGCTGGAATTGTTTGCACCGATCAAGAAACCGAGCGATGCGACGCTCAGGATGGACAACACTCTTACGGCGAGTGTCAGTAAGTACGTGGTGGTCATCCTCAACGTGCAACTGATCAACGACGAAAGGGCTTCAACACGGCTTCAGGTCAAAGAGGTTCTGTCGCTGGGGCTCACGTACACCCTCTTCTAGCCGATGGAAGGAACAAGAGCGAGTTCCATATAGATCGCTCCGGGGTGCGGGTTGATGCGGTACGCCTCGGTGGGTTGGAATCCGAGCGATCGGTACAAAGCAATCGCTTCAGTCATCACTGGTAGCGTGTCAAGTCTCATAGCGGCATATCCGGCTGTGCGTGCCTCCTGGATGACCTTCTCAGCCAGGTGCCGGCCGATGTGCTTCCCACGAAACGCCGGGCGGACGTAGAGTCGTTTCATCTCGCACGTTCGCCCTTCAATTTTCCGCAGTGCTACACAACCACCGACCGTATCGCCGACAAAACTGAGCAAAAGCCGGCCCTCCGGAGGAGCGTACTCTCCGGGAAGGTTCGCAACTTCCTTACTGAAGTTCTGAAAGCAGAGATCAATCCCGATGGAACGCTGGTACTCGAGAAAGAGCTCTCGTGCTATCTCGATGTGCGCTGGTGTCTGAACCTGTATGTCGGTGAGAGGGTCCATGCAATGCAGGCGATCGACGGGTTGCCCGGAACTGTCTCCGATACTGATGAAGAAGCCGACAAGACCGGGGGATGATGTCCCCTTCTCATCGGCTCCGTATGTGAAACCATGATTCTCTGCTGAACGCCGGGCGGTCAGGCTCTGTTCGCGCTTCCGAGGACGTTCACAACCTTATGTTTGTAAAGTTCTTTGAGCTGCTCGCGGGCTGGGCCAAGGTACTTCCGCGGGTCGAACTCCGCGGGGCTGTCCGCGAATGTTTTCCGGATCGACGCCGTCATGGCCAGCCGGCCGTCTGAATCGATGTTGATCTTACAGACTGCAGAGGCTGCTGCGCGGCGGAGTTGCTCTTCTGGAATTCCAACCGCATCCTTCAGTTTCCCGCCGTTGCTGTTGATGATCTTTACAAGCTCCGATGGAACCGACGAGGCCCCATGAAGCACGATGGGGAATCCCGGAATCCGCTTCTCGACTCCTTCCAGGATGTCGAAACGAAGCGGCGGAGGCACGAGAATGCCCTCGGCTGTTCGCGTGCATTGCTCGGGCTTGAACTTATTTGCGCCGTGAGACGTCCCGATGGAAATTGCCAGCGAATCGACGCCGGTTTTCTTGACGAAATCCTCAACCTCTTCCGGCTTAGTGTAGTGCGTGACGGCACTCGAGACTTCATCTTCGATCCCCGCGAGCACGCCTAACTCGCCTTCAACAGTCACATCATGCTTGTGAGCAAACTCCACCACCTGACGCGTGAGCTCAACATTCTTGTCGTACGGGTGATGCGAGCCATCGATCATCACAGATGAGAATCCCGTTTCGACGCACGATTTGCACAGCTCAAACGTGTCACCATGATCGAGGTGCAGCACGATTGGAATGGCGTACCCGAGTTCTTTTGCATAGTCTACAGCGCCCTTTGCCAGGTACTTGAGGAGCGTCTGGTTGGCGTATTTTCGTGCGCCGCTTGAGACCTGCAGAATGACCGGCGACTTGGTTTCGACGCAAGCGCCGATGATCGCCTGGAGTTGCTCGAGGTTGTTGAAATTGAAGGCAGGAATCGCGTAGCCGCCCTTCACTGCTTTCTGAAACAGCTCTTTGGAGTTAACAAGTCCGAGTTCTTTGTAGTGAGTCATGACCTTTTCGCTTTCGTTTTGTTGTTGCACGTCTTCGGGATACTTGCAGGTGCGAACCCGGAGGGGTATCCCCGTTTTGACCCTTCACCATTTCAAGATACGGAATATTCCGAATAATTCTAATCAGTGCAAAAGACGGACGTTAAGGAGAATCGGCCGGCGAGCGTTCATTTTGAGTCTTTCATCTCGTCCAGAAGTTCTTGCTTCAGGCTGGCCGACGAAAACAGGACAAAACCTCGGGCTTTCTCCCGTTTCGTCAACTGTATCTGACGAAGAACTCCTGCGGCAGTGTTTTGATTATGGGCTGTGAAAATACCGATCCCGGCGGATACCTGCCCGTGAGACTTCGTATGTATCAGACTGCGGCGCAGGTACTTCACAAAGAGGGTGTCGTCATTCGTGTAGAGCATCGGGCAGAACAAATCGACAAGACCCTCCCGAGCCCATTGTGCCCAATCTTGACCAATGAGGACTTTTGATATCCCGGCGTCGGGGAACACTGCAGCTGATATCTGAACCGGACGCTCGATCGCCCTGAGCGATGCTTTGAGTTCTCTCATAAATTTTGTGACTTGCTCTCCGTCCCATTCGATCCATTCATTCCAGATCATGTTTCCTGAGTTGTTTTGCCTGATGCTCAAAGGGTCCTCACCATACCGAAGCTTGAACTGGTCGCGCGTCTCCTGGTCAAAACTGAAAAACGGCTCGTTCGGCTCGCATGGGTAACGAATGTAATCACAATGGATCCAATGGACCGGATACATTCTCACGAACTCCATGATGATGCTTATTTCGTACGAGCGAATCTCCCGCAAGGAGGGATTGACAACGCCGATCGGTTCCATCGTTCTACTGCGGATGAGCCACTCAGGATGGTCTCGTATGATCCCTGCTTTCGCAGCCTCCGTGAATACGCAAAACCAAGGATGGACGACCATGTCACGCTTTTGCGCCTCCGTCAGGAATGTGCCGACAAAATCCCAGTTCCAGGCAGAATCAATAGGAGCGATGGTACTCTTGAAGCACACACGTCCCGATGTCGTTTTGACAAGAAGCATAAGCGTGTTGATACCTGCAGCCCTGTACTTGTCCAGAGTCCGTTGGATGTTCACCGTCGCCGAATCTTGAGCCGTCCCAAAGTACGAGGGGTGAACCCACACACCGCGAATCTCTTTTTGAGGAACCGGTTTCCTGAGCTGGGCATCGGCAGAAGACCGGGCAACGAGTGAAGCCAGGGCGCACGCGAGAAGCAGCCGTGTGAGTCTGAAGGAGAGCAACATGCGACGATGACCAGAATTTGGCTCGTTCATGGAAAGACCTCCCGCATCAGGAATGCATGTGCTTCGCCCCGGCAGTCGCGTGAGAAGTCGGACATCATGCTTAGACTTCATCAGGCGATGGCAGGTTTTTGTACCACGAGAAGTACAGAACAATTGACACAACGAGGCAAATACCCGACCAGATCCATACCTGAGTCCATTCCCTGAGGAACATATAGAAGGGTATGATGCCGAGCGTCAGCTGGAAGACAGACGCGATGACCGCGTTCAGCATGTCGATGCGAGGCATCCGGTCGTTCGGCGGCACCAGGCCGCGCCGTTCAGCTTCGAGCCGAATTGGTTTCCAGAATCCAAATGGCCGTACCCTCGCGTAGAACTTCACGAGCAGCTCCGTATCAGCGGGCTTCGTCAGGAATGTAGTGATGACGGTGAGGATGAACGAGGCCGCGATGCTGACTCCGATCGCGGTGTAGATCGGCCATGATGCGAAAAGAAGTTTCTGTGCGAGAGCGATACAGCCGGTGCCGATCATGCTCAACACGAAGGCACGTGGGCCAAATCGCCACCAATGCCACCGAAAAGTCCCGGGGAGGAGCATCGTCGTAAGAATCACGAAGATCATGAGCTCCCAGATAGAGATGATCTTGTCGTAGAGAAAGCTGAAGGAGAATGCGAGTGTGATGGTGATTATCGAGGCCGCCATCCCGAGTCGCACGAGATTCTTCTCCGGCATGTTCCTGGCGAAGTACCGTTTCAGGAAGTCGTTGAGGATGACCGAGCTCGTGACATTGACCATCGCGCTGATCGTTGACATCAAGGCAGCAAGAAGGACAGCCATGAAAAGACCCGACAAGCCTATGGGGAGCTTTTTCATGACCAGTGGCATGATTTTTTCGGCATCGAAATCCGCGGCGGAGCCGAGGTAGTAGATCCCGAGGAACAGGAACGAACCGGCCAGGAACCATCGAAGTGTATGACCGACTGTCCACATGCCCGCGGCCAGCGAAGCTTCCCGCGGATTTTTCGTTGTGAGAAAGAACGTGAAGTCCCAGACGATGGGACCCGCCAGGATTTTGAACACAAGCCAGCCTAGTCCCGCAAGCATAATAGGCCCGAACCAGAAATAGTGCTGGTGACTCTCGGGGGTTTGCTGCAGGTACGACGGCCAGAGATTCCAGGTCGGGGCGAGGGAGCTCCAGGCCGGATCTTTCAATGCGAGGATATTTGCCGTTTCGGGTATCTGAAATACCATCACTGTCAGGACGATGGTCCCGATGGCAATCAGCGTCGTCTGAAAGATGTCTGTAAGTATAACGCCGAAGAATCCGCCGACAGTGACATACACTCCGACCACGGCGAACACGAGGAAGGTGGATGTTCCGCGCGAGAAGGGAAGAAATTCTTCAGCGAATTTTCCCGTGCCGACTGCTAGGTAGATCAGGTTGAAGATCATCAACACAAGCAGGAATGTGGCGGTGGCAAGTCTGACCGCTTCGCCTTCCCGGGTCAGGCCGAAGCGAGTCTCGTTCCATTCAGCGAGGGTCATCACGCCCGACCGGCGAATGTACTTGGCCTGGAAGGCCATATAAAACGCCATCATGAAGAATCCCCAAAAAATGTGCGTCACCCAGACTGACTTAAGCCCCACATAGAACATCATGCCGATAATGACCATGGTCCCGCCGATGTCGATGTAGCTCGAGCAGCCTGAGAGCCCGAGCATCCACCACCGGATGCTCCGGTCGGCAAGGAAGTACGATTCCAGTTTTCGCATGGCCCGATGCCGGACGAGGAATCCGAGAGCAAGAGTGATCAGCATGTAGAGTGCGATAATGGCGAGATCCATCGGGTGTAAGACCATGATCGGATGCCGGTTGTGAGAGAGGAAGAGGCGGGATGTGTGGTCGCCAATGTAGAAACATCTCAATTGAGATTCAAGGCGAGAGCATGACCGTCACTGGTTGATTGCAGTATTCTCCGCGATTGCGTACTTTCACTTTGAGATCTGCCATGACCAGCCGCGAACGTATTCGCCGTATCATCGATGGTAAACCAGCCGACCGTTGTGGATTCTGGCTGGGCAATCCGCATGAGAACACGTTGCCGATCTATCACCGGTACTTTGGGACTTCTACGCTCGGTGAGCTCCAGCAGAAAGTCGGTGACGATTTTCGGTGGATCACTCCACTCTTTATCGATTCCACGTACCGGCACCCCGAAGGCAAACGCCTGTTCGATCTCTGGAAGTACA
>Ga0315277_10005012_pt1 | contig 17539 bp, 16 predicted proteins | sample YL17G05_15_MG_FD_203695 | JGI IMG/M metagenome (GOLD analysis project Ga0315277, IMG submission 203695) | Sediment microbial communities from Yellowstone Lake, YNP, Wyoming, USA - YL17G05_15 | ecosystem: Environmental > Aquatic > Freshwater > Lake > Sediment | place: USA: Wyoming | collected... | reverse complement strand
GCAAGCCCCAAAGCCGCGTTTTTGACTCAAGAACGCGGATCAGTAACAGTCACAGCGCCTTAAGGAACCGCCATTCGCGGCTGTGCCCGTGCTTGCCGGGGGAAATGCGAGAAAAAAAATCAGGCCCGGCGGAGATTTTTTTGATTTTCGCATCCACATTCGGCCGTTGGCAGCCGCCTAGCTCGTGTGTAGTTGTGTGAATTGGCCCCTGAGGGCCGGAAAGTGAGGTCAAGGATGGGTATTGACAGTTCACCAGAGAATCTGATCGTGGTAAACCTGCCTCGTGAACTGGAAGGGCACGGCAACGACTTACAGGCCGCCGCGGAGATGGTCCGTCACACGGGCAACTGCGATGTGGTCGTTGACTTCTCCGAGGCTGATATCGTGGGGTCTGTGACATTCTCCCGACTCCTGGAATTGCAGCAGCGGCTGCGAGAGTCCCGGCACAAGCTGATTTTGTGCGGCGTCAGTCCGGCGACGAGGGCCGTCTTCTCGGTGGCCCTGCTCGACAAGCTCTTCGACTTTGTCGAGGACAAACCCGCTGCTCTGGCGAGCCTGTAAGGTTGCGGGACCCGGCCGGTGTCAGGTACTTCTTCCGGATTGAGGGGGCGGTGGGCCGTCCGATTGCCGATTTGGGATTGCAGAGTGCGGATTGGGCCGGGGCGGCCTCTGGATCGATGATTGAATCTGCGTTGCTAACTCGCAACAACTGAAAAAGATTTCCAGATCATTCTCACGCGTCGCTGTAAGCCACCAGAAGAAAAGGATTTATGTCTCGCGCGGAGACGCAGGGACGCAGGGTACAGAATGCGTTTTGGTCCCGTCCTTCTCTGCGCCTCTGCGCGCGGGAATTCTGGTTGCGGCCGAAGGCCGCGCCAAGTCAATCTGTGTCAGAAAGAGTGGCGGGCGGGGGCCGGCCCTGTGGCTATTGCTTTTTCTTTCCGCCGAGGAGGTCTTTGATTCCTTCGGTGACGGATTTGCCGAGGCTGTCCTGCTGCCGGCCGTCAGGCGTTTTACCGCCGGGGCCGAAGATGATTCGGCCGAGGTCGATCGCCTTATCGAGAATTCCGGAGATCTCGCCGATGGTTTCCTTGGGCAGGACGTTGCCGCCGTGCTCGGCGACTCCGGCGGCGACGGCCAGGACGACCTTGCTGATCAGGATCGCGGTGTCCATCTTCTCATCGCGGCCGAGGTCGGTCATCGTGATCGTGTCGAGTGTGAACTCCGTCGTCTGTGGCTGGCCCGGGATCGAGGGGAGGCTGACGTGCACCGTGATGTTGGTCATCTTCAGATTGTCGATGACCAGGCGTTTGCCGGTGGGCTCGTGCGGCTCTCGCAGCGGCTTGATCACCTCGTACAGGTTGTTTCGCAGGCCGTTCTGCTCGACGAAGACATCCACGGCGTCGATCTCTATGTCCCGGATCTGCACTTGCCGGCTCAGCAACGAGCGCGGGTCCGCCTCGACGTTCACCCATTGGAGCTTCAGCAGCGCCGGGCCCTGGTAGCCGGGGGGATTCGCCACGGTGATGTTCCGCAGGTCGAGGCCGCCGCGAAGAAGCGAGGCGTCCGCCTTGCCGACCGTGACGCCGACGTTCAGCGTCCTCGTGCCGGCCTTCTCCACAACCGCTCGCGCGGCCCGGTCGGCGAATATGGCCACGCCCACGGTCGCAATCGCCACCAGAAGAACCAACACGATGATGAGGGACAGGACCGCCTTGAGCAGCTTTCTCATCGTACTCCCCTCACAGAACTCCTCATAGAAGCCATCATCGACGCGATGGCCGCGCCGCGGCGCTTATACCGGCGGCCAAATCTCAATCGCTCAAAACTCTACTTTCCGCCCGTGCGACAGTTCGGCGATTCCCACGAAAATGGGCCATCGCCGCGCCGTCCGGCGGCGCCTGCCCTGTCGTCCATCCCCCGGCGCATGCGAGGTTCTCGCGCGGAACGGATTATATCGGTTCCTTCCGGGAATTTCGTATCGCCGGGTGGCATCGTCAAGGCCGCAGGCCTCGGCGATGGCGTGCCCCGGTCCAGAGAAAACCATCGCCAAGCTTCGCTTGACAATGCTACCCGGACTACTGCCCTTTGCCACGAAGAACTCAACCGTAGCCGGTATCAGACGGTGCCGCCCTCTTCGCGCGTGATCTTGGCGCCGGCGCGATTCAGCCGTTCCTCGATCCGCTCGTAGCCCCGGTCGATGTGGTAGACGCGATTGACCGTGGTGACCCCTTCGGCAGCCAACCCGGCGATCACCAGCGCGGCCGAGGCACGCAGGTCCGACGCCATCACGGGAGCGGCGATCAGCTTTTTGACTCCGGCGATAATCACCGCCGGCCCCTCCTTGCGCAGGTTTGCTGCCATACGATTTAGCTCGGCGACGTGAAGGAACCGATCAGGGAAGATTTTTTCCACGACGACGCTGTTGCCCTCGGCCAAGGCCAGGGCGGCCATGAACTGGGCCTGGAGGTCGGTGGGGAATCCCGGGTACGGCTGAGTGGTGATATCCGCGGGCTCGACGCGCGGGCCGCCGATGACCGTGCAGCCGTCGCCGTTGGGCTCGACCTTCACGCCCATGCCCCGCAGTTTGTCAACGACGGCCATCATGTCCTCAAGCCGGCAGTTGCCGATATGCAATTCCCCGCGGGTCGCGGCGGCCGCGGCCATGAATGTTCCGGCTTCGATTCTGTCGGGGATGACCCTGTATTGCACCGGATGGAGCCGGCTGACACCCTCGACGGTCAGCCGGGGCGACCCGATCCCGCTGATGCGTGCGCCCATCGTGTTGAGGCAGTTCGCCAGGTCGGCGATCTCCGGCTCGCAGGCTGCCGATTCGATGATGGTGCGGCCCTTGGCCAGCACTGCGGCCATCAGCACGTTGGCCGTCCCCAAAACCGTGGATCCGAACGGCCCGCCGAGGAAGATGCTCGCGCCGGTCAGGCCTTGCGGGGCCTCGGCGATGACGTAGCCGTTCTTGAGATGAATCTGGGCCCCGAGCTGTTGCAGGCCGATCAGGTGCAGGTTGATGGGCCGGTCGCCGATAGCACAGCCGCCGGGCATGGACACCTCGACTCTGCCACACCGCGCCAGCAGCGGCCCTAGGATGCAAATGCTCGCTCGCATTTTCCGCACGATTTCGTACGGGCCGACGGGATTGTCGATTCTCGTCGCGTCGATCGTCAGCGTGCCGTCCTCCAGCCTTTCCACGCGGCAGCCCAACTGATCGATCAATTCCTTGCAAACGGAAATGTCGGCAAGCTGGGGGACCTGGAGGAGCGAGGATCGCCCGGGTGCCAGGAGTGCGGCCGCCATAATCGGCAGTGCCGCGTTTTTCGAGCCATTTACGTCGACGTGTCCGGAGAGTTTGACCGGTCCTGCGATCTGAAACACATCCATCTTTACTTCTCGCGAGTTACCGTTACTATTGACTGACTACGCGGAGCCGGAGACCGCAACTGCAAGCCTCCTGCATCCACGTCGTCATAATACGTGCGAAAACGTTAATTGTAAAGCCAAAGCCGTGCCAGAGGGACCGGAACAATCAGCGAACTCCTTTGATCCGACGATCCTGATCTTCGTCGCCGGCGTCGCCGTTTTTGCCCTCTGGCTGATTCGCACGTCGCTGGGGCGTACGGCCCTGGTCGATTCGCCGCCCCGCCGCAACCGCATGGCCCCGTACCTTCCCTTTGTCCCATTCTTTATATGGCTCGTGGGCGTGGCCATTCTCCAGGACGTTGCCCAGCGGGTCACCGGCACGGCCGCAGGCTGGCGGGGCCTGTTCCTGGACAACCTCGCCTTCTCCGTCGCGGAACTCACGGCCGCCGCCGCAGCGATCCTCATCGCCCGGACCACCTTTGCACGGGGGTTGCGGGGCTTCGGATTGAGGGTCAAGACCATCCCCAGGGATCTGAAACTCGGCGCTCTTTACCTGCTGGCAGTCTGGCCGCTCGTCCTGGCGATGATCACCGTCACCACGGAGATCGGCAAGCGTCTGTTCGGCGAGCAGTTTGCGATCCCGCCCCACCCCGGCCTGGAGATCATGGAGTCCGGCGCGCTGCCCCTGCGGATCCTGATCGTCGTCCTGGCAGTGGCCGTGGCGCCGTTGGCCGAGGAGATGCTCTTTCGCGGCCTGGTCCAGACGGCCTTTCGTTCCTACACGAACCGCCCCTGGCTGGCCATCATCTTCACATCCCTGCTGTTCGCCACCTTCCACACCAACGGCACGCACTGGCCCGCCCTGTTCGTCCTGGGCGTGGGCTTAGGCTACGCCTACGAGAAGAGCGGCTCGCTCTTTCGACCCATCTTCATGCACGCCCTCTTCAACGGCATCACCATCGCCCTGACCCTCCTCGAGCCCCTCCCCGCCTGACCCCCCGCCACCACAATCATCAATCAGCCATCATCAATCATCAATCCAAAGGCCCGGAGTCCACGGATTCACATCGAGTTCAAACTGACCCCTGACCCCTGATCCCCGATCCCTGTTCCTCTTCCGCAGATTTCGCAGATTGACCCGGCCGTCGGCCGTCGGCCGGAACCAATTGTGTTTATCGCTTTGGGGCTGCCAGCAGGATATGTGAGATTCGCCCTCGCCGGCTTCTCCCCGCCGGCACCCCCAACGCGATAAACGCTCCCTTATCCACCAACAACGAACAACCAGCAACCAGCCGTCCACTGACTACCGGCTACCGGCAACCGGCTACCGTCTTTTTCCTTGTTTCTCCGGCTCCTGTCGGGCACAATACCCCGGCCTGACGAACGTGTGACAGAATAGTCGGGGGCCCTTGTCGGCCGGACATCTGAAACAATAACAGAGGAGTCGTATGAAAACGTCGACGAACCGATCCTGCTGTGTGCTCATCCTTTCAATCGCAAGCTGCTGTTTTGCCCCTGCGAGCGTCCGGGCGGAGGACTGGCCTCAATGGCGCGGGCCGAACCGGGACGGCAAGTCCGCGGATACCGGCCTGCTCAAGGAATGGCCCGCCGATGGGCCCAAGCCGGCCTGGAAAGCCACCGGGCTGGGCAAAGGTTTCTCCAACATGTCCGTGGCCGCAGGCCGGCTCTTCACTATGGGCGACAAGGATGATGCCGGATACGTGATGGCCCTGGCCCCCGCAGACGGCAAGATCCTCTGGGCCACGAAAGTCGGCGCCGCCGGCTCGCCGGACCCGGCAGAGTGGAACCATCCCGGGCCGCGATGCACGCCCACCGTCAGCGGCGACCTCGTTTTCGCCCTCAATGCCTGGGGCGAGATGATCTGCGTGACCGCCGCTGACGGCAAGGAGCAGTGGCGCAAGGATTTCCGCAAGGATTTCGGCGGCAAGCCCCCCACCTGGGGCTACTCGGAGTCGCCCCTCGTCGATGGCGACCAGGTGGTAGTCACCCCCGGCGGCAAGCACGGCGCCATGGTCGCGCTCGACAAGAAGACCGGCCGGCTGCTCTGGCAGTCCAAGGACTTCACCGACGATGCGCACTATTCCTCTATCGTCCTCGCCGAGATCGGCGGCACACGCCAGTACGTCCAGCTCACCGCCGCCAGCGTCGTCGGCATCTCCCCCAAGGACGGCAGCACGCTGTGGCAGGCCCCGCGCAAGGGCAACGTCGCGGTCATCCCGACGCCGATCGTGGCCGGCGATCAGGTCTACGTCACCTCCGGCTACAACGCCGGCAGCCACCTCTTTAAGGTCACGCCGGCCGCAGGCAAATTCTCCGTCGAGCAGGTCTACGCCAACAGGGCCATGGCCGTTCATCACGGCGGCGTGGTGAAGGTGGGCGACTACCTCTACGGCTATTCCGACAGCCGCGGCCTGGCCTGCCAGAATTTCCAGACCGGCGAAATCACCTGGGCGGAGAAGGAGAAGATCAAGAAGTGCTGCGTCTCCTATGCCGACGGCTCACTGTACTGCCGCGAGGAAGACACCGGCGCAATGGTCCTCTTGGACGCGTCCGCGGCCGGCTACAAGGAGAAAGGCCGTTTCCCCCAGCCCGACCGTGCCAAGGAGATGGCCTGGCCCCACCCCACCATTGCCAACGGCAAACTCTACCTCCGCGACCAGGACGTACTCCTGTGCTACGACGTCAGATGACGAGAACCGCGCGAAGAGCACAACGCCGCGCCACGGGCGAGAGCCGGTAGTACTCCGACTATGCTAAAGCTGTGGGTGGCAGCGGCAAGCACCAGCTTGCCGATGGCTCGTGTCTGCGTCTGAACGCCATCGGCAAGCTCCGAAGACTCCGCTTGCCGCTGCCACCCGGCATTCACAAAATTAACGTGGGCAGAGTAGTAGGGTGGGCTCCGCCCACCGCTTTCTTCCAGACGGCCACCCGGAGGGAGAATTTTCTTCCAAAGACGAGAAAACACTTGACGCGTGTATATCGTAGGCTATACTATACAATAAGTTGAAGATCCGAATAGGACTTGTCAGGAGGTTCGGCTGATCCCCGTTCACGGCCAGAAGGTGGATAGCGAATATGTCGACAAAATCAAAGCATTCTTCCGGGAACGGGAAAAGGGCCAGTAATCCCGCCGGGCCGTTCAGCCCGGCGATCCTGCGCAAGGCTCAGGAGATTGCCCGTGACTATCGCATCACGATCGAAAAGAGCGACCGGCTCGGCTACATCGGGACCTCCATCGAGATTCCCACCGCGTTTGCCGACGGCAAGACGCCGGGCGACTGCTACGAGGCCGCGCAGCAGGCCCTGACCGTCGCGGTCGCCACCATGCTTGAGGCCGGCCAGAAACCGCCGCAGCCGGCGGCCGCCATGAAACGAACCACCCAGGTCAACGTCCGCCTCACCCACGAGGAGAAGTCCATGATCGCCACCGCCGCCGCCAACTCCGGCTTCAAAGGACTCGCCGACTTCATCCGAACCGCCGTCCTCGACCGTGTCCTCTTCCGCCGATGACCTCGCACGCCAACGACTGACCCCAGGCCAGGCCCTTGAAGCTCTCAGATAACTATGTGTAATTAAAGACGCGGCCCCGCCTCCCCATTAGGGATTATAGGCTAAGACAGGTCTGCATCATCGTGCAGGAATTTGTAGCACTTCGCATCTTTATCGGGAAATCGTATTGCACATTTGACGGGAACGCCCCCACGCGATTGTTCTGGGCTCACTGCCCACTCTGTACAATATTCAACTCTATTCCTATTGGTGTAGTCCAAGCCGCAGCATGTGCCGCTAATCTTTTGTTTTGACCTCAACGTACCGGCAAGGGCTATTCGTTCGACGTTATCCTTGTGAAATCCGAAGCCAAGAAACAAGACCCTATCCGCCCATTTGAGCCACTCTTGGGCTTGCTTGAGATTCTGTTGTACGGTATCCTGTGTCCCCTGATGCAGTACCCTGATACCTTTGGCAGCAGCCAGAATCTCTCCATAGCCCTGTGCGCCATAATCGACTGCGCCCGTTGCTGACTGCCAAGGCAACGGTCCCAGACTGCCGTAGATATGGAGGAAACGAAACTGTTTAATTGCCGCTGTATATTCCTCATCTGTCATAGCCTGACTGTAGTAGGGTTTCAGGGACCAATAGAGGAAGTGTTCCAGAGATCGCTCATAGTTGAACGTGATTACGCGAAGTTCATCTTGGCCGAGTTCTTTGGGTCTATTTATCAACTGTGATTTTAGATAGTCATACCAGTGACCTTCTGTCGCATCACTCCAAAGTTGTGACTTTGACCTGCCTTCAGCCATCAATAGGCAAATGCTGATAACCAATCTGCCAGCGTTCACCATGTCTTCGCGTCGTTCCAAAAATTCGTCAATCGAACAAGTGCGGCACACTCCAAGTTCTCGGCACAGGGGTTTCATGTCATGACCAATCCCGCTCCAAGATGCTGCCTCGTCGCCAGCGTTCCTCTGTAGCCACTCAAGAAATGACCTACACCAGTTTTCAGAGTTTGCCAAACCCGCATAATCACGCATATCTCTGACCAGTTTACTACCGATGGGAAACCCATACGGCTCGCTTGCCCCTGCTCCCAACACTAGTACAGTCTTTGTGGTAATCATTTCAATTCCTTACGCCTAACCGCTCCACAACAGTCTACTTTTACTGTCGTGTGTGGCTTCAGTCCTTATGATCTATCATCCTGACAAGACGTGAAGCTGCTCGCGTAAACACAAATATCGGGTCGCCTCTTGAGTTCTGGTCTTGTCTCAAAAACCCAAGGTCAACCAATGTAGCCAAATCATCGTCCATGAAACGCGCATCGGTGTATGTCAAATGCCCTTGCGCATGATCCAAGAATATGTACTCGGTGGAATCGTTAGTCTCGACTTGGAGAAACCGGCTTGCTTCACACTTATCACACTGGCGCAGTATATCAATCGCCTGTTCGGACAGCACGCCTTCCGGGTTGACACTAAGGGCTATTGGCCCAAATCCTTCCATACGTCCTGCCAGCATAGTGAGCAGTCCGTCCATTGCCTTCAGTTTCGCCAATAGGACTTCCTGATTCCCATTTAAGAGTGATTGGATACCTTGCAAGGCTTGGCTATTAGCCTCAAGAAGCTGTTTTAGTGCCTGATGATGATTCTCTTCCAGCCATGTGAGAAAATCCTGCTTCTGTTCAATTCTGCCAAATGACCGTTCAGTCGTGAACGTTCCCAACAGACTCACGATCTGTGCGAAGATCATTGCACCTGGCATCAAGTCCATGTCAACCTCCAAGTATCCTGTGCATATCCTCAGCGTGTGGTGTCTTTTCCATGTTTCCTAAATGACCTCTGCCACTCTGGGCCGTACTCTGCTTTCAGGAGCCTTTCCAATTCATCATGTGCTTCTAAGAACTCCTTGAAATCGAGGGACGTACCCTGTTTTCTTTTCACATACTCACTTGCTGCTGGCGTTTAGAATTGTCAGACCGACGATGTCTTTGCCGTCTTTGCGGACGAGGATATCTGTGTCCAGCTCAATCGTCTCAGTGGCTCTCTGAGGCTTGCGGAAGCTCACGTAGAGCACATCGGCCTCTTTGTCGTAGTCCAGCCACATGTGCTGAGCGGGGAGTTTCAGCATCTCCATCGCCAAGGCCACGCACCGGCCGGCAAAATCGCCCGTTTTCTTTGCACTCACGCTCACCACGCCCCTAGTATACCACCGGTAGGCTTATCCGACAAGAAGCGACACAAAGAAAAGGCCTGGATTCCCGCCTCCGCGGGAATCACGTTATCGAAATCCGTGTCCATCCACATGAATCCGTGTCGAAAAGATATCCGGGTGAATTGTGATTCGCCCCTACGGGGTCTTCTTACGGCGTCTCCGGTCCGCGTCCGCCGCTATTCTCTCTGCGGCGTGCTCGATGCGGAATTGGGCTCGGCGGTCGGGGGGCCATTCTTCGGGGAAGTTCAGGCGGGCGAACTCGCCGAAGTACAGGACGGCGGCACGGTCGTACGCCCGGGCGGCCTCGACCTCCAGGTCGAAACAGCCGAGGAATTGTTTCGCCTTTGCGAACTTGCATTCCGCGCACCATTTGCCCCTTCGCTTGTCGTAGTAAACGCCTTTGTACTGGGAGCACGTGCCGTGTTGTTTGCGCGTGTTGCGCTGGTTCTCCGGGCGGGTGCAGACGCGGAGATTACAGCGGCAGTTGTTGAGCCTATTGGCATTGATGTGGTCCACGAGCTTCCCCTCCGGGGGCTGCATGATCTGGCGGTGCATGAGGATCGTCTTACGATTCTCGTTCCGTCCGGCGTATCCGCCATGCACATGCCATTTCCACCGGTTGAGCCACTCGTAGTCGGCGGCGTCGACGTAGGCGTAGAAGCCGTCGCCGAGCGGGATCATGCGGATATTGTCGCCCTGGGGCAGGGCGGGCTTACGGCGATAATTGCGGCAGGGGACGCCCGGAACGTCGTGCAACTGGCCCGGCCATTGGGGATGATTCGCACACCTCGGCACGATCAGCTCGCCCAGCCACAGCAATCGCTTCCACAGCTCCGGATCGCAAACCGAATACACGCAATTGTCACAGCATTTCCCGGCCATGAGTTCTCCCTTCCTATGCAGTTGTCCCGGCGGCGGGCAGGCACGGGGGCCTGCCCCTACGGGCACACCACGGACCGGCCTTCCGCCCCGCGCGCTTGTAGTGACGCCGTCAGGCGATTTCCCTATGTCGAGGGCGTCACGCCGTATGACATACGTGCAATCATACCTGCTGGCCGTTTGCTGTCAACTAAAAATCCTGGAATTTTGCTTAACATAAGGATCGGCGGGCAGAGCCCACCCTACCGGCTCTCGCCGTGGTGCGACTTCGTGCTCTTCGCGTCCTTCGTGGTTTATTCTCGATTCTCGCCCTCGATCAGGTCGAGGGCAGGCCCTGCGCGGCAATGACGTTGTCGAAATCCGTGTTCATCCGCGTGAATCCGTGTCGGAAAGAGCGGTGGGTGGGGCTTTTTTGCTACCCAAAACCGCGCCTGCGGCTACAATATCGGCCATGAAACAGAAAGAGCCGAAGATCAAGGTGGAGTATGGAAGGGACGTCACGATCGCGACGTTCGAGGAGGCGACCATTCTGCAGGAGCAGCAGATTCGCGAGCTGGAGGCCGCGTTGCTGTCGGCCGTGCAGAAAAATGAGGACAAAAAGCTCGTGCTGAACTTCGAGCACGTTGCGTTCATGTCCTCGGCGTTGCTCGGCCTGCTGGTGAAGGTGCACAAGCGCGTCATCGAGGCCGGCGGACATCTGCAGATTCTCAACCTCGACCCGAAAATCTACAAGATTTTCGAGATCACCCGCCTGACGAACGTCTTCGACATCGTCGCCCCGCAGCAGTAGAAGGGATTACTGCCAAAGCTTGTGCTGATCGGCGCTCTCCGGAGCGGATTTCTTGCCGTGGGGGCCGAGGCGGGCCTCGGCGATGTTGAAGGCTCTCGGGCAGACCGCCTTGGGGCACTTGCCCGTCCAGCAGTAGAGGCACAGCTTCTCCTGCGGCAGGCCGATGGCCTCGACCATGTCGGCCACCGTCTGATAGCGCAGGGTCGTGACGCCCAGGTCCCGCGCGATCCAATCCACCATCTGGGCATATCGCTCGGACGCCGGGTCCACGTACTCCGAGACATCGGCCACGTCGTGGCCCGCCAGGGCGCGGATCGCCTTGCGGGCCGCCAGCTCCTTGGTCGAGCGCGTGGACAGGTTGAAGATGCACGGGAACATCAGGGGCGGGCAGGCCGGACGGACGTGAATCTCTTTGGCGCCGCCGTCCCAGAGCTTTTTGATGGTGAAGTTTTTCAGTTGCGTCCCGCGGACGATGGAGTCCTCGCAGATGACGATGCTGTTGCCTTCGATGACCTCCTTGATGGGGATGAGCTTCATGCGGGCGATGAGGTCGCGGGTCTGCTGGGAGGGCGGGGTGTAACTGCGGCCGTAACCCGGCGTGTACTTGACCAGCGGGCGGCGGAACGGCTTGCCCGATTCCATCGCGTAGCCCAGCCCGTGCGCAATTCCCGAGTCCGGGACGCCCGTCACGAGGTCCACCTGGATGTCCTTGTCGCGCTTGGCCAGAGACCGGCCCGACCGCTCGCGGACCACCTCGACGTTGATGCCTTCGTAGTTGGATGCCGGAAAGCCGGTGTAGATCCACAGGAACGTGCAAATCTGCTTTATCTTGCTTTGTCCCGGCCTCTGCTGCACCAGGCCATCCTCATTGATGAGAACGACCTCGCCGGGTTCGAGATACTTGATGACCTCGAACCCGAGGTTGGAGAAGGCGCAAGTTTCCGCCGTGACGGCCCAGCCGTCTTTGTTTCTGCCGACGACCAGCGGCGTATAGCCGAATCGGTCCCGAGCCGCATACACACCCGTCCGGTTCAGCAGCAGCAGCGAGCAGGAGCCCTCGATCCGATCGAACATCGTCTCGATGCCGTCGACGATGTCCGTGCCCTGGCTGATCAGCTTGGCAATCAGCTCGGTCGTATTCACGGCCCGCCGGCTGACCTCGCTGAACGACAGCCCCCTCTTGAGCAGCTTGGCCGCAAGGTCCTCGTCGTTCTCCACCGTCCCGGTCGTCGCCAGGCAGAAGGGCCCGAACTTCGAGTTCAGATAGATGGGCTGCTCCTCGAAGGCGCTGACCACGCCGATGCCCTTGTTGCCGTGCATGCGCTTGTAGTCTTCGAAGAATTTGGACTTGAACTGGCTCTGGCTGACGTCGTGGATCTGGCGGGTGAAGTCGCCGCCGAGGACGGCCATGCCCCCGTACTCCGTGCCCAGATGCGAATGGTAATCGGTGCCGTAGAACAGGGTCTCGGCACAATCTGTTTTGGACACGACGCCGAAGATGCCGCTCATACCTTGCCTCCTGTGGTCATGTTCGACCTGGCGCAGTCGATACAGTCCGTTTTCCGACAAGCACAGCCAACCGGACCCATAGTGTACCAGACTCGGCGGCTCAATTCAACTGCTTGTCTCTGGTTTTGCGCGGCGGCTGCAAACGCGACTGGGGGCGCTACCAGATATGTCATTGCGAGCGAAGCGAAGCAATCTGCCACGCTGTGAATTGAGATTGCTTCGTCGCCGGGCTCCTCGCAATGACATGAATACGGCGGGTGGCAGCGTCAAGCGCAGCTTGGCGATGGCGACTCTCCCGGGCGCAGGACCATCGCCAATGCCTTCGGCCTTGACGCTGCCACCCTTCCGGATCGCCACTTTTTTCTCGCGCTTTGTCGCGAGGGCGGGTATGATGGACCCCTGCAGTCAGTTTCCGGGACCTGCGTGGCGGGCGACCGGCGACTGATTGCGGCGGCCTACGACCGGCAACTGTCTCCTGACTGAGTAGATCGAGGAGGACGGATCGAATGACAATTCACAGAGATTTGTGGCATTTGCCGCTCATGGCTCTCATCCTGTTTGCGGCCCGGGCGGCGGGCGGCGCGCAGGACCCGGGCTTGAATCCGCCCGTGCAGGGCTGGTTTCCCGTGGCCCCGCCTCTGCCTCAGCCGCAGGGCGACGTCATCGATGTCTCGACCGTCGAGGGGCTGGTCGCCGCCATCGGGCAGGCGCAGCCGGGACAGACCATTCGCATCGCCGACGGCCACTATTTCATGCCGCGCTACGTGGAGATCCGGGCCGGCAACGTGACGCTGCGCAGCGCCTCGGGACAACGCCAGCGCGTCGTTCTGGACGGCGCCCAAAGTCCGCACGGAGAGCTGCTGGGCGTCCGTGCCTGCTCCGGCGTGACCATCGCCGATCTGACGATTCAGAACGTCCGCTGGAACGGATTCAAAATCAACTCCGAGACGAACGTCCAAAAGCTGACGATCTACAACTGCATTATCCACAATATCTGGCAGCGGGGCGTCAAGGGCGTGAAAGTCCCGCCGGAAAATCGCGAGGCCGTCCGGCCGAAGGGCTGCCGCATCCAGTATTGCCTGTTCTACAACGACCGCCCGAAGCAACTCGCCGACGACTCCGCCGATATCGCCAATGGCAACTACATCGCCGGCATCGACGTGATGTACGCCCGGGACTGGGTCATCAGCGACAATGTCTTCGTCGGAATCCAGGGCAGCACGGGCGAGGGACGCGGCGCTATCTTCCTCTGGTTCGACGCCCAGCAGTGCACCGTCGAGCGCAACATCATCATCGACTGCGACGTCGGGTTGCAACTCGGCAATCCGCATCGCGCCGACGGCGTCGAATACCACTGCGTCGGCTGCATAGCCCGCAACAACTTCATCACGCGGGCCCCGGAGGCCGGCATCGTGACGGTCCATACGAAGGATTGCAGAGTCCTGCACAATACGATTCACGACCCCGGCAGCCGAATGAGCCGCCTGATCCGCACCGTCTTTGCCAATGACGGACTCGTCGTCGCCAACAACCTGCTCAGCGGCCCCGGAATGAGAAACGAATCGGACAGCAAAATCGAATTCATCGGTAATCTGATCAAGGATATGACGAGCGCCTTTGTCGATCCTGCGAACGGGAATCTGCACTTGATGGAAGCGGCGACAGAGGCGACCGACAAAGCCGTGCCGCTACCGGATGTCACGGAAGACATCGACCGCCAGCCTCGCGACAAGCCGGACATCGGCGCCGATGAGCTGCTGAGCAAGTAACGCCGATTACGTATGAGTCTTTCGTGGCATGTCATCCTGCTCCGGGTGGCAGCGGCAAGGCCGAAGGGCTTGCCGATGGCTTCTCTTGAGACATGGAGAGACCATCGGCAAGCTGGCGCTTGCCGCTGCCACCCGGGAAATGCGAAATAATCAGCCGGAATCGGTATGAACAAGACTCTGGACAGTGAGGAGTGCCTATGCGACGCGCGATTGCGACGACTTGTGCTGTATCGCTCTGTGTCGTTCTGTTCCAGTCTCAGGCGAGGGCGGCGGAGGTCCGGGTCGCCGACTCGCAGCAGTTGCGTGCTGCGATCCGACAGCTCTCGCCCGGAACGACGCTCTTGCTGGCCCCCGGCGTTTACGAGGGCGGCCTGTCCCTGGAGAACGTCGCCGGAACGGAGGATGCGCCAATCGTCATTGCCGGCGCCGATGCGAACAATCTGCCCGTGTTCCGGGGCGGCGGCCAGGCCCTGCGCCTGGCCGACTGCCGCTACGTGACATTGAGGAACATCCAGGCCGAGGGGTTCCCAGGCAATGGGATCAATATCGACGACGGCGGCTCGTTCGAGACGCCCGCGCATCACATCGCGCTGGAGGGCGTGACAATCCTGAGGACCGGGCCGCAGGGCAACCACGATGCACTCAAAATGTCCGGCGTGGACCAGTTCACCGTGCGCCGATGTCGCTTCGAGGCCTGGGGCGGCTCCGCAATCGATATGGTCGGCTGCCACCAGGGGGTGGTCGAGGACTGCACCTTCATCGGGCACGAGGGCTTCTCGCAGGACAACGCCGTGCAGCTCAAGGGCGGCACGACGGATATTCTCGTGCAGTGCTGCTCGTTCCGGAACGCAGGACAAAGGGCGGTCAACCTCGGCGGCAGCACCGGCCTGGCGTACTTCCGGCCGCGAGTCGGCGACTACGAAGCGAAGAACATCACGATCGCCGGCAACCGCTTCTCCGGGAGCGTGGCCCCGGTTGCCTGGGTCACCGCCGACGGCGGACACGTGCACCACAACACGATCCTCCTGCCCGACAAATGGGTCCTGCGAATTCTGCAGGAGACCGAGGACCCGCAGTTCAAGCCCTGTCACGGCGGCATCTTCGAGCACAACCTGGTGATCTACGACTCGCGGGTTCAGGTCTTCGTGAACATCGGACCGCAAACGGCGCCCGAGACGTTTGTCTTTCGCCGCAACGCCTGGTGCGACGTCGACGGCTGCCGCAAGCCCCAATTGCCCACGGCCGAGCAGGGCGGCACCTACTTCTGCGACATCGGCGCCGACGCCTACAAGCGAACATCAAAGCCGTAGCTCGAACTCTGTCGCAGGCGACCAACAGGTCCCACCGTCACTCAGCACATGAGACTATTTGCCTATACAGAAGCGGCTGAAGATGCGGTCGAGGACCTGCTCGTCGATGTGCTGCTGCTCGATCTGCGAGATCGACTGACAGGCGGCCCGGATCATCGTCACGGCGATCTCGTCATTGCCCCGCTTGACTTCGTCAATCGCCTGGCGGAGGCTCTCCATGGCGTCGGCGATTGCCTGCCTGTGCCGGGCGGTCACCGCCGCACCGCTTACGCTGCCTTCCACGTGCTTCCGCGAGCGCGAACATGGCGCCGGCCCCGCTACGGCCTCTGCGATCGTAGGGCGGGCTATACCCACCATGCCTTGTCCGCGCTCGGGAGAATCGGTGGGCATGGCCCACCCTCCAAGGCTTGCCTCAATAGCATCCAGCAGGGAATCCAGGCCGCATGACGTATTTGCCGACACGGGCAGAAAGCCGGCGTTGAAGGCTTCGGCCATCGCCTCCATTCGCCGGGGCAACTCGTCGCTTGTCAGCAGGTCGGACTTCGTGGCGACGCAGATCATGTCCCTCGGCTGAATCAAGGTGCGGATGGCGATGTCCTCGCTCCAGTCGGGCTTCGCCAGATCGACACAGAACAGGACCGTATGACAGCTCTGGATGGCTTCAATCGCGGCTTGCTGCGCCAACTCGTCGATATGACTGGGCGATTGCAGGTCGTGCGTCGTGGCGAGGGCATCCTGCCCTTGCGTCTTTACAATGGGGCCGGAGTCTGGTCCGGACCGGCCGAAGGGATAACCGTGCACGCAAGGGCGAGACGCCCTCGCCACAAACTCATTGGCGAGCGGGGACGGCGACCCCAATCGCGATGCACCGCGATTGGGAACCCATGCTCGCCCTGCGCGGAGCGCGGGCGCGGTGGAGATCAGTCCGGCGCAGTCGAAGAGCACGCATTGGAACCGGTCCGTGGTGAGCACGCCGGACAGGACATCCCTTGTCGTCTTGGGCTGCTCCGAGACGATGCTCCTTTCCCAGCCGAGCAGGGCGTTGAGCAGGCTGCTCTTGCCGGCGTTCGGCGCCCCGGCGATCCCCACCGCCGGCAGGTCCATCAGAGTCTCGTAGCGGATGCTGCCAGCCAGTAGAGACGCAAGATTTTGCGTCTCTGCCTCAAGAGGCGCGAGCACCTGTGCCCGGGAAGATGAGACATCTTGCGTCTCCTCCGAAAAGTCGAGCCCCGCCTCGATCAGGCTCAGGACATCCAGCAGGGCGGATCGGATCTCGTCGGCGGCTTTCGTCAGCCGTCCGCTCAGGAGTCTCTCGGCGGCGTCCAACTGCAGCCGGTTCGAGCTGGTGACGATCTCATTGACCGCCTCGGCCTGGGCCAGATCGAGCTTCCCGTTGAGGTACGCGCGGGCCGTGAATTCCCCGGGCCCGGCCGCCCGGAGTCCGGCGGCGAGCAGGCCCTGCACCAGAGCTTCGACGACGGCCGGACTTGCATCGACATGAATCTCCGCGAGATCCTCGCCGGTGTACGAGCGCGGGGCGAAGAACACGTAGAGCCGGGCATCGATGGCCAGGTCCGGGCTGACGTGCACCGAACCGGACAGGATCGCACGATTCCAGATTTCAGATTTCAGATTGCAGATCGGGAAATCTGGCAAGGACACGAAAACCCGCTCACACGCGGAAACCGTCTCCGGCCCCGTGAGGCGGATAATGGATCGAACGCCGCCGCTCGCAGAGCTGACCGCGACGATCGTATCACTCAGGCCGTAACTCATATCAGACCATCGAACAGAATGATCCTTACGATGTCCCTGCTTCGCTCTTCATTCTACCGAAGGCCGTCAGAACCTGAAGAACGGCTTGGGCTTCTTCTTCTTGAACTTTCCGCCGGTCTTGCTGGTGGCGGCTACAGTGCCCTTGGCCTCATCCTGCTCCTTGCGGCTGATATGCTTTTTAATGACGTACTGCTCGATCACGCCGGCGAACGTGCTGGCCATGATGTACAGGTTCACGCCGGACGGCGCGTTATACAGGACCAGCGGCATCATCAGCGGCAGCATGATCATCATCATTTTCTGCTGCTGCGCCATCTGGGGGCTGGTCGTCGCCGCGGCCTGGGCCGGCATGAGCTTCTGCTGGAGGTAAAACGCCACGCCCATGAGGATCGGCAGCAGGT
>Ga0315277_10005011_pt1 | contig 17541 bp, 15 predicted proteins | sample YL17G05_15_MG_FD_203695 | JGI IMG/M metagenome (GOLD analysis project Ga0315277, IMG submission 203695) | Sediment microbial communities from Yellowstone Lake, YNP, Wyoming, USA - YL17G05_15 | ecosystem: Environmental > Aquatic > Freshwater > Lake > Sediment | place: USA: Wyoming | collected... | reverse complement strand
TGATTTTTCAGGGAGATAGAATTTTCCCGCGGTTGTGACTCGATCTCAGTTACGGCTCCAAACGATAGTTCGGCGCTTCCTTGGTGATGATGACGTCGTGGACGTGAGCTTCGCGCAGGCCGGCCGAGGTGACGCGCAGGAACTGCGCGTTCTGTTGCAGCTCGGAGATGGTGCGGCAGCCGGTGTAGCCCATGCCGGCCCGGAGACCGCCGACGAGCTGGTAAACCCAGTCGGCCAACGGGCCCTTGGAAGGCACGCGGCCCTCGATGCCTTCCGGCACCAGCTTGCCGCCGGGATCCTGACCGTAACGCTCCGAGCTGCCCTGGGCCATCGCGCCCAAAGAGCCCATTCCGCGGTAGCTTTTGAACGTGCGGCCCTGGTACAGGATGGTTTCGCCGGGGCTCTCGTCGGTTCCGGCCAGCAGGCTCCCGATCATGACCGAAGCCGCGCCCGCGGCGATGGCCTTGGTGAGGTCGCCCGAAAACTTCACGCCGCCGTCCGAGATCAGCGGCACGTCCGTGCCGAGGGCTGCGCGCGCACACTCGGAAATGGCCGTGATCTGCGGCACTCCGACGCCCGAGACCACCCGCGTCGTGCAGATCGAACCGGGCCCGATGCCGACCTTGACGCCATCCACGCCCAGGGCGATCAGGTCGCGCGCGGCTTCGTAGGTGGCTACGTTGCCCGCCACCAGGTCCACCTCCGGAAGCGCCCGCTTGACCCCGGCCACGGCTTCCAGCACCCGCTCGGAGTGGCCATGGGCCGTGTCGATCACCAGCACGTCGACCTTCTTGCCGACCAGTTCCCCGGCGCGCTCCAGAAAATCGCCCGTCGCGCCGATGGCCGCGGCCACGCGCAGGCGGCCCTGGCCGTCCTTGGCCGCGTTCGGGTACTTCAGTTTCTTTTGGATGTCCTTGACCGTGATGAGCCCCTTGAGGTTGTAATGCTCGTCCACCACCAGGAGCTTCTCGACGCGGTGCCGGTGCAGGATCTTCTCGGCTTCTTCCAGGGTTGTGCCCACCGGGACGGTGATGAGGTTGTCCTTGGTCATCACGTCGTCGATGGCCAGATCGTGCCGCGTTTCGAATCGCAGGTCGCGGTTGGTGAGGATGCCGACCAGCTTGCCGCTCTTGACCACCGGCACGCCGGAGATGCGGTAGCGCTTCATCACCTCCAGAGCCTCATAGATTCTTTGTTCCGGCTCCATGGTGACGGGGTCGACGATCATGCCGCTTTCCGAGCGCTTCACCCGGTCGACCTCTTCGGCCTGCCGCTCGATGGGCATGTTGCGATGGATCACGCCGATGCCGCCCTGCTGCGCCAGCGCGATCGCCAGGTGCGCTTCGGTCACCGTGTCCATCGCCGCGCTGGTGACTGGAATGTTCAGCGGGACGCGGCGCGTAAACATGGTCCGGGTGTCGGTGTGCGTGGGCAGCACCGGACTCCGCGCCGGGACCAGCAACACGTCGTCAAAAGTGAGGCCTTCGGGAATCCGGTCGGGGATCATATTTCATGGTAGCGGACGGCCGCGAGCAGCCGCAACGGTGGGAACGTGGGGAACGTGGGGACAGACGGGACGTTCCCCGGTTTCCAAACCGGGGAACGTCCCGTCTGTCCCCACTGTCGTCCCCACTGTCCCCATGTGAACCAGGTCGGAGAGCGAACGCGGAGAGCCGGGCTCATAGCGGACCAGGACATCGACGTCGCTGTCCGGGCGAAAATCGTCGCGCAGCGCGGAGCCGAACAGAGCGAATTCGGTGTTCTTCCAGCGGCGGCAGAACTCCGCGATCCGTTGGCGGTCGATCTGGATCCGCGCCGGCATGGCCTCTCTCATAACGATTGTACGTGCTGAGCATGATCATTCCCTTTTTCCGCCTCAGCCAGTCTTCGCCCAAACGTGATGGACCACTACGCATTCAACGGCCTTGACTGCGTGTCGGAAAGCAGTCTTTACTTGTTCAAACAATGCCTTCACCTTTTCCTCGACGCGGCCCGAACATCCAGAACTCCTTACGCCGAACCTGGTCGCCGACAATCAGGTCCCCCTTACCAGCACTTGCCGATGCTCACGCTCCCACGGGGAAAGCCCAGAATGATGTAGTTCTTGGTCCACACTGCAAGGCCCGTCTTGGTGTTGATCTGATAAATTGAGATATTCTCGCCGAGTGGTCCAGCCCCGCCTTCAAGCAGCATGATCCCCCCGTTGGACGACAGCTTGAGCAGTTCAGCCTCGTGAACGGGGGCACCGACGGTCAAACCCTTCATGCGAGGTGACTCCGTGCTGAGCGCCGCGAAAGTCATGATGATCGCTTCGCCCTGATGCTCTGGCGCACCGTGTTCGATCACTTGCCGGTTCAAGCCAGAAGTCGACACGTACTCGAACTTGCAGGTAATTTCCTCCCCCTTAATCGGGCTTGGCTCCCATGACTCCGATATGGTCTTGTTCAGTGGCGGGCTTTGTGCTTGTGGAGGCCGCTTGGTCGGCTTGGCACTCTGGCTGTGCGTGAATTGAGGGAGGCCCATAACGAGAACGACGGAAAGGGTGAATCGAGTAGGAAGGCATCGCATGGCCTGAGTATAGCTCTCCCCGAGATTTCAAATCTGAGTTTCCGACCGCCCGAGAGCAAACACCTGACGGCATCCCTTTGGAACGGACTCCGCCGGGTTTCCGGCGAGACCCATTCCGCCGTCAGTGGATCGACTCCCGTTTTGCCGTTCCTCCCGTCGTTCCTGTTTCTGCGCCCCGCGAGGCCGGTGTCCCAGGGCTTGGCCGTCCGCTGCTGCTGCCCCACCACGCCCATCCCGCCCTGCCGCTTGCCACTTCCCGAGTCGCATCCTCCGGCCCGGCCGCCATCCCCAGCCTCGCTCCCAGGAGGATAGGCAAGTGTGAATGATGCACACTCTGGGCCGGAAATACCCGCCGGTAGTGGAATGATGGCGCAGAGCAGCCGTGCGCGGCCCACGGCACGACGGGGGTCGGGGGTGGGCCGGAGGGCGAGCGACCTGCTCAAGAACCGCTGGCCGAATTGTGGCAGGGCAATCCGGGGGGCCCTAAGCGGGGCCGTCGCACACCGTGGGTCGGTCGTTGGTCCAGGTACAGGAAACCGGCTACCGCAGACTGGTATTTCCGGTATCATGGGCGAGGATGGAACTCGGGACGGCGCCTTCGTCAGCACCTTCCTCCATCCTTGAACCTACTAAAGCACCGAAATGGGATTCGTACTCCTGGAGGAATGACTGATGTTCGACGCGGCAGCTTGGTTCGACCGCTGTGAAAGAGTCATGGCTGACCACCCGGAGGTCCCGGATGTAGACATGGCCCCCCATTTGCCCGTTCTCGCGCCCAATCTGGCCGAGCCAGAGATCAGGACCGTCATCCGGTCCGCCCTAGAAGAGCACCTATTGGAGCGGGATGAGTGGCATTTCAGATTCGCCGCTCTTGGATTCTACTGGAGGGTGATTGAAGTAGCCCGGCAAGACGTTGAGATGGAAGCGGAGGCATTCACCTCGGATACTTCCATCAATGGAAGACCATCGATAACGGAGAACGAACTATTCGATGCGGCTCGAAAGGCGTTCGCCGACCTTTCCGATTTCCTACCGCTTGACTACCTAAGCGACGACAAGCGCCTCAATTGGGAACTGCGGCAAGCGTGGCTGGGTGGTCACACATTACGCATCGAGCAACTCTGCAACCGCAAAGCTGAGTGCGGATACGCAACAAAGGAAGAGGCAAGTCGCCAGGCCGGATGGATGATATATCTCTCCTGCATGCGTGATGCCTTCCCGGGTGTATGGAAGGAGTACCTGTCTACCGAGAATGCCGTCCACCATTTCTTCGCGCTGCGGTGTGTGTTCCGGCCTCCCAGAGAACTCGACACGAAGTCGATTCACAAAGCCGCGTTTCTCTTGGAGTCAGGGCTGCGGAATTCGGAGGGTGTTCCCGATGCTTATTACGCCGCCCTCGGAGACTGTTACTGGCGACTTGATGATGACCTCAAGTGCGCCGGCACGTGGGAGACGCGAGGAGTGCATTATCCGGATCCTATGGCTGATGATTTTCTCCAGTATCTGAAAAAGACGTCCAAGCCGGGCGAACCGGAGGTAACGGGGCCAAAGGAGCATCCCATACTTGTTTCAGCCGAGATCATCGTTGGCATCGCTGATGCCTGGGATCGCAGTGGCAACTTTGATCGGGCGGAGAAATGGCTGAAGAGAGCCATTGAGAGAGGCCCGAGAACGAAGAATCTTAATCGGCGGCTGGCTGAATTGCTTGCACGGGAACACCGCCCCGATGAGGCGGGTGGCTATTTCTTGGGCGAGATGAAGGTCAATTCAGACTTGTTGAACGACCCGGGCACCCAACTCACAGCCCTGCTCGCACAGAAGCTACAGGAACTGAATTCCCTGGAACATGCCCAGGCTCTGGCCCGAAGTCCGGAAAGCCGTGCGCAGCGAACTGCAATCGAAGGGGTTCTCCCTCTTCACTGGCCAGCCTACGCACAGCTAACTGCGGAAGCAAGAGAACACTGGTTAGATGCTTTGATGTTCCATAGCGGACCGGACCCAGGCATGTCAGATGAGAGACGGAACTTAAGCGCGGCTTTCTTCGCCGCTCTCGCGGCTGAGGTGGAATTACGGAACTTCGTCTTCAAACCGTTCCGAAAGAACTTGTCTGAAGAATCACGTCGCTTGACCGACAGGTGGAAAGATGCCAATCTTCAGCCTCTGCGTTTATTCCTGGGGGGAATCCGTACGCCCTCATTTGGTCAGATGCTGGACTTATTGTGGGTGGCGGAGTCCCCGGCGGACGAGTTGCAGAAGGTGTTCGCTCGGGAAGTGCAAAGCAGACTTGGCTCAAACCTCAGGAAATTGAGGGAGGCAAGGTGGAAAGACATCATCGCGTACCGTGCCGACGCGGTTCATGAGGGATCGATTTCTGCTAAAGCGGTTGACCGGCTTCTGGCATTGGCGAAGGAGTTCCTGGAGACACTTCACGCGCAGTCAGCGCCTTCGGGCGGTGCCGTACGGGGGACTCCTTCGCCAGGAACGCCTATCCGACGATGAGGACAGTTTGGTTCGACAGCGGCTGCGGAAACTCCAGCACTTCCAGATTAGCGGAGGCCTGTGCCTCACCAAACCCGAGAGACCATTGGCGAACCTGTTCACCATCCGGCTTGGCCCGAGCGGCGGGTCCAGTATATGGCGGAAGCAGCCCGGTCGGCGTACGATGACGAATCGGAGGGAACTTCAAGGAAGAATCTTCCGGGCCGCGAGAAGGATGTCCAGCAGCCGGGCGTCATCCCGCCACATGAATCGCCTCGGCTGTCGAGAGGATGTGGCGCCGCCGGATGTAGTTCTCGCTCGACTCGACCGCGCGGCGGTCCACCAGGTCAACTTCGCGGCCGAAGATCACTTTCAACTCGTCCTGCATGTGAACCAGGTCGAAGAGCGAATGAGGAGAGCCGGGCTCAAAGCGGACCAGGACATCGACGTCGCTGTCCGGGCGGAAATCGTCGCGCAGCGCGGAGCCGAACAGGGCGAATTCGGTGATCTTCCAGCGGCGGCAGAACTCCGCGATCCGCTGGCGGTCAATCTGGATCCGCGCCGGCATGGCCTCTCTCATAACGATTGTGGCACAAGCCCGCGGGTGACTGTCCGCGCGCGACCGCGCTTCAAGTTTTGACCGGCGGCGCGCCGGTCATGAGCGCCTGCTTGTAATCGGGAGGAATCTGGAACGTGGCGGGCGGCGGCTCCGCCGATTCGGCGTAGCGGCAGCGGCAGGTCTGCTCGCCAAAGCTTCCGGTGGTCTTGGTGAGCACCGGCAGTTTCAGCTTCGTGCTGGTCCAGACTTCGGAAGTCGTGAGCGGCGACTGGGGCGGCTGCGGCAGTTGCACTCCCGGGATGGCGGGAGGCTGCGGGACGGCGGGCAGCTTGGGTGCATCCGGCGGCTGAAATGTGTACCGCTTGCCCTCCACTTCGTGACCCTCGATGATGGACTTGCCCAGTTCCTGAATGTTCACCAGGCGCGGCGCCTGGGGCGGAGCGACGGGCGGCGGTCCACCGGGAATGGGCGGCGGCCCCGGCGGCGCAGGCATCATTGGAATGATGCTGGCCTCCTTCTTCAGGTGGTCCAGAATGATGGTCTGCTGCTTGGACGGGTCGCTGATCACCGACGTAGTGCCGGAATCGAAGCGCGTCCGGCCGTCGAAGGAGCGAAACACCTTCGAGGCGGACTGCTGGGGCTCGGCGCCGGCTTGCGCCAGCTTCATGGTTGTCACGCACTCGCCGATCGCGGCGGGCAGGGACTCGGGAGGCTGTGTCACGGCATCCACAGCTTACCACGCGCGCCGGCGGACCGGCGGCCGGGGCCTCCCCTTTGTTACAATAGGAATCTGCCGGTAGGGCCCAATCCCGACAACTAGAGAGCCGGTTCGAAAATGATTTCATCGACACAATTGCGCCCGGGAATGGTGATCAAGTTCGAGGGCGAACTGTACTCGATCTTCAGCGTCTTTCACCGCACGCCGGGCAACCTGCGCGGCTTTGTCCAGGCCAAGATGCGCAGCCTGCGCACCGGCTCGATGACCGAGCACCGCTTCTCCTCGGAAGACCGCGTCGAACGCGCCGTGCTGGAACAGCAGGAAATGGAGTACATGTACGACGACGGCGAGTACTTCTACTTCATGAACATCGAGAACTACGAGCAGATGCACCTGACCAAGGACCTGCTCGGCGACGCCGTGCTGTACCTGATTCCGCAGCTCAAGGTCAGCGTCGAATTTCACGAAGGCAAGCCGATCAGCGTCGAGATCCCGGCGCAAATCGCGATGAAGGTGGTCGAGACCGAACCCGGGTTGAAGGGCGCCACGGTGTCCAACGTGACCAAGCCCGCGAAGATGGAAACCGGGTTGGTGGTTCAGGTGCCGGCGTTCATCGGCGAGGGCGAATCGATCCTGGTCAACACGGCCGAAGGCACTTATCAGGCGCGGGCCTGATTCAGGGCCGCCTCCAGCGCCGCCTCTTCCTCGGGCAAGACGGTCCGCAGGTCGATCAGCAGGTGATTGTTTTCCACCCGCGCGATGACCGGCGGCTCGGCCTTGCGCAACCGTTCTTCGAATTCGCTCACCTTTTCCACGCGAATCACGATCAGCCAGGTGGGAAGCCTCTGATCGGGCGTCGAACCTCCGCCGATGACGGATTCGCCCGGCACGGTGTCGGCATCGAACTTGTCGAGCCGGAACGCCAGCGCCCCGGCGCGCTCGCGGATTTCATCGACGTCCGCGCGAATCATGGCCAGCGCCGGAATCTCGTCCCAGCGTTCGAGCAACCACCGCCGCAGCGTCTGTTCGAGCGCCTGATAGATCAGCTTGTCGACTCTCAGCGCGCGGAACATCGGGTTGCGGCGCAGGCGCGCGACGAGGTCCTGGCGGCCGGCCAGGAGCCCCGCCTGCGGTCCGCCCAGCAGCTTGTCGCCGCTGAACGAAATTAGGTCCACGCCGGCGTCAAGGCTTGCCCGCGCCACCGGTTCATGGATGCCGAAGGCGGCCAGGTCCGCCAGGCACCCGCTGCCCAGGTCCTCGTACAAAGGGACGCCGCGCTCGCGCGCCAGCGCGGCGAGTTCCTTGAGTTCCGGCCGCGCGGTGAACCCGAGGATGCGGAAATTGGACCGGTGAACGCGCAGGATCAGCCGCGTGCGTTCGGTGAACGCCGCGCGGTAGTCGTCCAGATGGGTGCGGTTGGTGCAGCCGACTTCGCGGAGCACGGCGCCCGAATGCGCCATGATGTCCGGGATCCGGAAGCCGTCGCCGATCTCGATTAACTCGCCCCGCGAGACGATCACCTCGAATCCGGCGGCGAGTTCGTGGAGCGCCAGGTAAACCGCCGCGGCGTTGTTGTTGACCACGATCGCGGGCGCGCCCAGCAGGCGCTCGATCAGCGCCGAGACATGGACGTCGCGTTTGCCGCGCCGGCCCGCCGCCAGGTCGTACTCGAGGTTCGAGTAGCCCGGAATCGGCGCCAGGCCGCCCAGCGGCGCGCGGCCCAGATTGGTGTGCAGCACGACGCCGGTCGCGTTGATTACCCGGCGGAGGGAAGGTCGCGCCAGCGCGCCGAGCGCCGAAAGGACGCGCTTCTCGGCCGGTTCGTCGCAGGCTCCGCCGGCGCGGATCTCTTCGCGCATGGCCTCGAGCGCGCGCCGGATTTCGCCCACCACCAGGTCCCGCGAATACACGCCAACCGCGTCGCCCAGGCGCGCGAGCACCTGGTCGACCGAGGGCAACTCGCGAAGCTGTTGGTTCGGGCTCATGGGCGGGCTTGTAGGACAGGGGGGCGCCCTCTGGGCCCGGCCTGTCTTGTTCGGCGTATCGGAATGACAGGCCAGGAGGCCTGTCCCACTTTTTCCGCAAGGATCTTCGCTGCGTCAGGGGGCCTTTTCATGGAGCACCAATCCCTCGCGGAGGACCCTCCCTACGAGATGGGTTCGAATACCCGACCAGTCCTCGAACTCCTCGGGTGTGTACCAGACTACATCCACAGTCACACGTAAGCCCCAAAGAGAACGAAGAATCGGCATTGCGCGGCGATGCTTGGCCTCTTGTGACGGTTTGATCACCAGCAGATCGAAGTCGCTGTCCGGACGGTTGTCGCCGCGGGCACGGCTGCCGAACAGAATGATCTTGTCCGGGTCGACCGCCTCGACGATCCGGCGGACGATCTCCGGCAGCAGACTCTCCTGGCTCACTGCACCCGGCATGGTTTCATTATCGCGCCACGGGGCGCGGATCACTTGGCCAACGGGAACAGCCGCTTGAGCTCCTGCTGGCTGGGACGGCGGCCGTATTCGCAAAGCTCGAACGCCTCGGCCTGGCGGACCTGGTTGCCGCGTTCGGCGCCGTACCACTGGATGAGCGCCTGGCGGATGGCGGGCGTCACTTGCCGCTTCTGGCTCTGCTGGCCGAGCCACTTGCACCGTGCCGCGGGTTCCTTGGGCACTTGGTCCAACCGCCCGTCCACCCACGGCAACCACTCGTAGAACTGCGAGACGTGCGCGTCCATGGCGTCCAACTTCTGTTCGAGAACGCTGTCGATGGCGATGGCCACGTCGGGGCGGAACGGGTTGGGACGCTGGAAGCCGTCCCGGAAATAGAAGAACGCCGGGTTCTTCTTGAGCGGCGGCGTGTCGGGGCAGACGTTGGGCACCACCACCATGTAAGCCGCATCCTGCACCAGAATGCCGGTGTAGCGGTGGTCGGGATGGTAATCGTTCGAGCGGGGAGAAATGACGACGTCGGCGTTCCATTGCCGGATGCGGCGAATAATCTGCTGGCGGACCTCGAGCGACGGCACCAACTCGCCATCGTGGTTGTCGAGCGTCTCGTATTCGGCGATGCCAAACCGCCGGCCGGCCTCCTGGGCCTCGGCGCGCCGCCGTTTAGCCAACGCGCCGCCGCCCATCGACTGGTGCCCTGCGTCGCCGTTGGTCACCGAGAGGAACTTCACCGCGTGGCCCAGTTTGGCGAGCTGGATGGCCGTGCCTCCGGCGCCCAGGTCGCAGTCGTCCGGATGCGCGCCGATGGCGATGACGCGGAGCTTGTCCTGCGCCGCCGCCACGGCGCAAAGAGCCAGGAGAACAAACGCCGCGCGGGTCAAGCTCCGAACACGGTTTTCCATGCCGCCTCGCGTTTGGTGTAGATGGCCGTGCGGCCGAGAAGCGCGATCATCGTGCTCAGCGCCGAGCGTTCGGCCACGTTCTCCGGATTGTTGGTGACGATGCGCTCGAGGAACTGCTCGATGCCGTCGAAGGTGATGTCGCGCTTGGAGTCCATGGTCTCGGAGTTGCCCGGCCCCTTGTAGTGGATCATCCGCGCGCGCGAGGTGGCGATCGATCCTTTGGTCCCGGTGAACTCCTCGCCGATGCGGTTGAAACCCGGCGGCGTCAGTTGGTTCGCCTCGAAGTTGACGTAAATGTTGTTGGGGAACTCGAAGGTCAGGTTCAGGTGATCCAGAATCTCCATCGTGGTGCGCACCTTGCGGCCGCCCCAGCCCACGGCGCGGATCGGCAACCCGCCCAGGAACCAGTGCAGGACGTCGAAGTTGTGGCAGTCCTGTTCGATGATGAAGTCGCCCGAGTAGTCCCTGTAGCAGAACCAGTTGCGCAGTTTCTCGACTTTGGGGTCCGGGTACGGCAGGCGTTTGAACGGATCGTTTGCGATCCAGGCGGCGCGCGCCGTGGCCATCTCGCCGATCTGCCCGTTTTGAATGCGCTTGTAGGCTTCCAGGTACACCGGGCCATAGCGCTGCTGGAAGCCGACCGAGACGCACTTGGCCGGGTCGGCCTTCTTCCCGGCGGCGATGACGCGCTTGACGCCGGCCACGTCGACACCCATCGGCTTTTCGCAGTAAACGTGCTTGCGCGCCTGGATGGCCGCTTCCAGGTGCTTGGGATGTTCGAACGGCGGCGTCGCGATCAGCACGGCGTCCACGTTCGACGCGAGGAGTTTCTCGTAGTCCTTGAAGACCGCCGGATTCTCGAGCTTCAGTTTGGACTTGGCCACCTCGATGCGGTCGTCGAACAGGTCGCACAACGCCGTGACGTGCGCGCGGGGATCGTTGTGGACGATCGTGGCGTCATAAGTGCCGCGGTTGCCCGAGCCGATCAGGCCGAGCGAGATCTTCGAATTCGCCTGGGTACCGCGCACCAGAGCTGGGCTCACGATGGTGAACGCGCCGGCGCCGAACAGACTTCTGCGGGAAAGCGGGGTATCGCCGTTCATTTTCTTAAGAGAGAACCTCCTCGGGAATTATAAGGTATTCAGGGCGCAGGCGAGCCGGCCGAACAACCGCGCCGGGCGGGACTACCTGCTACTCGTAGCGCAGCGTGATGACAGGGTCGATTCTGGCGGCTCGCCGGGCCGGGACATAGGATGCGACGAGCGCAACGAAGATCAGCAACACGGACACGGCAACGTAGGTTCTGGCGTCGGTGGGACTCACGCCGAACAGCAGCGTCCGCATCAGGCCGGTGAGGGCCAACGCGCCGGCCACACCGCAGATGACACCCGTACCAGCCAGTACCAAGGCGCGCCTGGCCACCATTCGCAGAACGTCTCCGCGCAACGCTCCGAGCGCCATGCGGATGCCGATTTCGCGCCTGCGCTGCGCGACCGAGTACGACATCACGCCATAGATGCCGATCGCGGCCAGCACCGCGCCCGCCAGGGCGAATATGCCAAGAACGAACATGCTGAAACGGGGCCGTGCCAGGGCCAGGTCGACGACCTCGTCCATGGTCCTGATCTCGGAGATGGAGAGTCTGTTGTCGTGCGACCATATCTCGGTCTGGAGCGACTTCAGCAACGCGCCCGGATCGCCCTGGGTGCGCACGGCGAGGACCAGCCTGCGCCAGCTATTCTGCTTGTGCGGGACATAGACGTTGTTGACGATATCCTGGTCCTGGCTCCAGTACCGGACATCGGCCACCACTCCCACGATCTCGCGATACAAGTTCTCGTCCCGCCAGGAGCGGATGCGGCGGCCGAGCGGGCTCTGACCCGGGAACATCTGCCGCGCCATGGATCGGCTGATGACGATCACGGGCGTCGATCCTTGATTGTCGCGGTCGCTAAACGCGCGGCCTTCGACGATCGGGATGCCCATGACGCGGAAATAGCCGGGCTGAATGACGCTCCACTGGCCCTGCGTGTCCTTTGAGACCGGAGGTTCGGGTTGGCCTTCGGTAAGGAAAACGCGGCCAAGATAGTTGCCGCCGCCGCCCAGCGGCAGAGAGCTGGTAGCCACCGCGTGCACCACGCCGGGGACGCGGCCAATCCCTTCCGCGATCCGTTCGAAAGCGGAGGCGACCTGCGGCGGGCCCGCATAGCGCGAGTTGGGCAGGGTGACCTGCATCGTGATGAGGTTCCGGGTAGGAAATCCGGGATCCACCTGCTGAAGCTGCCCGAGACTTCGGACCAGCAGGCCGGCGCCGGTGAGCAGAACGATGGCCAAAGCCAGTTCGGACACCACGAGCAGGCTGCGGAGCCGGCCGCTGCGCAGACTGGCCGAGGAGCCTCTGCCGGCCTCATGGAACGATTCGGCCGGAGCAAGCCGCGCCGCCCTGATCGCGGGCAAGACCCCGGTGAGGATCGCGGTCACAAGGCACAGCCCGGCCGAGAAGGCGAAAACGGCGGAGTCGATCCCGACCTGGTCGAGCCGGGGCACGCCGGGTGGCGCGAAACGGATCAGTCCTTTGAGCCCCCAGTAGCCGAGGACGATACCGCCGATGCCTCCCGCCGCGGCCAGCAGCAGGCTTTCGACGAGAAACTGGACGGCCAGCCGCGTCCACCCCGCGCCCAGCGCGCTGCGGATGGCCACCTCTCTCTCCCGAACGGCGCCGCGAGCCAGCAGAAGGTTCGCCACGTTGACGCAGGCGATCAGGAGCACGAACAGCACGGCGCCGAGCAGAACCAGCACCGTCCGGCGGAGCGCCGGCCCGACAATCCATTCATCGAGCGGATGCAGCTTCCAGTTCGTGTCGGCCCGGTTGGTTTCCGTCTGCGCGATGCGCGCTCCCATGGCGGTGAGCCTGGCCTGCGCCCCCTCGAGAGGGACGCCCGGGCCCAGGCGCGCGAGCGCTTGAAAGACGTGGTTGTCGCGCCGCAGAACGTCCGGGGGCAGGGCCCCGCCCAGACCCAGCGGCCGGAAGATCTCGGCATCCTCCGGCCATGTGGAGTCCTTCGGCATGACGCCGATAACAGTGCACGGAACACCGTTGAGTTCGATGCCGCGGTTCAGGATCTTCTCGTCTCCGCCGAACCGCCGCATCCACAGCCCGTGGCTCAGTACGGCCACGCGGCCCGCGCCGGGAAGGTTCTCTTGCGCGGTGAAAGGTCGGCCGAGAAACGGGACCGCTCCCATCACACGGAAGTAGTCTTCGTCGACCCGGAGCCCGCGCAGGCGTTCCGGGAGCGCATCCGCCCCGGTGATGTCGTCGTCTGCGGGAGAGTAGGCGGAAACAGCTTCAAAGAGGTCCCTCTGGGCCTTCCAATCGAGGATGTCGGCAAAGGCGACGGTCGCGCGGTCGGTGTCGAGGCGTTTGACAATAGTCGCGGGTCTGACCAGGCGGTCCGGATTCGCATAGGGAAGCGGCTTCCGCATGAGGCCATCCACAACGCTGAAGACGGCGGTGGCGCCGCCGATGCCCAGGGCCAGGGTCAGGACGGCGACGATGGTGAAACCGGGACTCCTGAGGAGCAGGCGCGTTCCGAAGCGCAGATCCTGTCCCAATCGTTCGAGCGCCGTCCATCCCCACGCTTCGCGCGTCGACTCTTTGGCCAGCGCGACATTGCCGAAGGCGCGACGGGCGGCGTAACGGGCCTCACTGGGAGAACTGCCTTCCTGTTGCCGCTCCTCCGCCTCCAGCTCGATGTGAGCCTTAAGCTCGCGATCGAGATCCTCCTCCCGGTTCTTTTTTCGGAACAAAGCCATCTCAGCCCTCCTCGGCCGGCCACATCACGCGCCTGATCGCCCCGGCCATCTGCTTCCATTTCGATTCCTCGGCGGCGAGCTGTTTCCTGCCGGCCGGCGTGAGCCGGTAGTACTTGAACTCGCGATTCCGGTCCTTGGCCGTCTCCCATTTCGAGACCACCCAGCCTTTGCGCTCCAGCCGGTGCAGGGCGGGGTAGAGCGAGCCGTGCTCGACCTGCAACACGTCCTCCGTCGTCCGCTGTATGTGCCTGGCGATCTCGTGGCCATGGGCCGGGCCGAACAACAACGTGCGCAGGATAAGCATGTCCAACGTGCCTTGCAGCAGTTCGATCCGGTCTGTCGATTCCCTTGGCATAGTGTGTTGGTAGACATTCTACCATGAAACGCCGCCACCAGGGTAGACAATCGACCATCGCCGGATGGACCCCTGAATCGCGAGGGACGGGTCCAAGGCTAGAATACGGAGAATGACCCGACTGGTCCTCACACTCGTTTTTGCCGCCTCCGCCGTGGCGCAGACGGCCCAACTCACCGCGGAACTCGGGCGCACCGTCCTTTATGAGGGCGTGGCCCTGTCGCCGGATGGCAGGCGCGTGGCCTGGGCCCAAACCACGGCCGCCCGGCAGGCGCCGCAAATCTTCCTCGCCGCGACCACGGGCAACTCTCCAGGCGCGCCGGTGCGAATCGGCGTCATCGGGCCACGCACCGATTCCGATCCGGCATGGTCGCCGGACTCGAGGACCCTGGCGTTCTTTTCCACTGCCGGCGAAAAGGAACAAGCCCAACTCTGGACCGTTTCGGCGGATGGCGGCAACTCGCGGAAGAGGACCCATCTGAAAGGCCACGCCGCGCGTCCGCGTTGGTCCCGCGACGGCAAACGCATCGCCTTCCTCCATATCGAGGGCGGCGGCGGCGGACCGCTTCTGGCGGCGCCCGTCAGGACCGGGGTGATCGACGAGCAGATCCTCAACCAGCGCATCGCCGTATTGGATGTGGGATCGGGCAAGGTGGAGATGGCGTCGCCCGCGGGTTTGCACGTCTACGACTACGACTGGTCTCCCGACGGCGCGGTCTTCGTCGTCACGGCCGCGCCCGGTCCCGGCGATAACAACTGGTGGATCGCCGGGATTCATACGATCCGGGCCGCCACGGGCGAGGCAAAGGCGATCTACAAGCCTGCGCTGCAGGTCGCCGTGCCGCGATGGTCGCCCGACGGAAAGATGATCGCGTTCATCGAGGGCCTCATGAGTGACGAGGGATTCCACGGCGGCGACCTGTTGACGATGCCCGCGGCTGGCGGCACTCCGGTCAACCACACGCGGGACCGCCAGACTTCACCGAGTTCGCTGTTCTGGACCGCAAACGACCGGATTCTGTTCACCGAACATGCCGGCGGCGGCAGCGCCATCTCCGAACTGGATCTCGGCCGGGCCTCCATCCGCACTCTGTGGCGAGGCGCCGAGGAGGTCCATGCGCACGGAAACTTCCCCAACTTCGCCCTCTCCCCAGACGGCGGAATGAGCGCCGTGGTGCGGAGCGACTGCCAGGCCCCGCCCGAGGTGTGGGCCGGCCCTCCCGGCCAGTGGACCAAGCTCACCAGCAACAATGCCTCGCAAAAGGCGATGTGGGGCCCGGCGGAAAGCCTCGAATGGACCAACCAGGGGATGCGCATCCAGGGATGGATCCTGCGGCCAAGGGAGGTTGAGCCGGACAAGCGATATCCCATGATCGTCGTGATCCATGGCGGACCGTCCGGCGTGGAGAAGCCCTCCTGGCCGGGGGCATCCTCCGTGCCGGCGATGCTGGCCGCCAACGGATACTTCGTCTTCCTGCCGAACCCGCGCGGCAGCTACGGCCAGGGCGAGGCATTCACGCAAGCGAACGTCAAGGATTTCGGCGGCGGGGACCTGCGCGACATCCTTGCCGGCGTGGATCATGCACTGGCGCGATACCCCATAGATCCCAACCGCCTCGGCGTCACCGGCTGGAGTTACGGCGGGTACATGACCATGTGGACGGTCACGCAGACCAACCGCTTTCGCGCCGCCGTGGCCGGAGCGGGGATTGCGAACTGGCAAAGCTACTACGGGCAGAATTTCATCGACCGCTGGATGATCCCGTTCTTCGGGGCTTCGGTTTACGACGACCCGGCGGTGTACGAAAAGAGCTCGCCCATTCGCTTCATCAAAGCCGTGAAGACACCCACTCTGGTGCTCGTCGGCGAACGCGACGCCGAGTGTCCCGCTCCGCAATCCTATGAGTTCTGGCACGCCCTGCGCACGCTGGGGATCCCCACCGAGCTGGTGGTCTACGCGGGCGAAGGTCACATGTTCGTCAATCCCATGAACCGTGTGGACGAGCAGGATCGCACCCTGGCCTGGTTTGAGAAGCGCCTGAAGTAGAATGCGGCTGCCGGAGATCCGGGGCTATCGGTCACCCACCGGCGGGGGAGTTTCGGGCCGCGGAAAGGTTGGCCTTGGCCTCCAGGTGTAGTTCGCCGATTCTGGACTCGGTGATCGCCAGTGCGATGAAGCCCACCACCAGCAGCGGCAACGTGATGACGCCCCACAGGATGAGGGAAAAGCGCTTCGCCACTCCGGTGTCGAAACCGAAAAGGCTGAGACTCAACACCACCAGCGCCTGAAATGTGCCCAGGTTCCCCGGCGCCTGGGGAATAACCGTGCCCAGCCGGAGGATGACCAGCAGCACAAACGCGCCGCCGAGCGACGAATCCAGATTGTAACCGCGAATCAGCGCGTAAACCGGCACCACCTGCAAAAGCAGAAACGGAAGGCTGACCATCCCGGCCAGGTAGAACTGGCGCGAGTTGCCGATCGCGTGCAAGTCTTCGACCAGCACCCGAAGGCCTTTCAGAAAACGGCTGTTCGAGATGGCGGCGTGCGCGTGGCGCTTGCGGAACATGACCCAAGCCAGGATCGCCGCGGCCACCGCCAGAATGATCAGCAGCAGCCAGCCGCCGTCAATCAGGTACCTGGGGAGGGGCACGAAACGGGTCGTCAGGAAGAACAGGAACACGAGCCACAGGCCGTCGAAGATGCGCTCGATGACGGCGCTGGACAGCGTGACCGAGAAGGGCAACTCGCTCCACCTGGCCTGGAGATAGCAACGGATGACTTCGCCCGAGCGCAGCGGCAGAACTTCGTTGGCGAACAGTCCGACATAAATCGCGCGAACCGACCGCCACACCGGCGTCGGCGCCACCGGACTGAGCAGCAGGCTCCACCGGTATCCCTGCAACACGTAGACCAGGATGTCGGAGACGACGGCGACCAACACCCACCCCCAGCGCATCTCCTTGATGTCTTGGACGAGGATCCTGAGATCCATGTCGTGGAAGACCCAAGCCAGGCAGGCGATCGAGACGATGTTCGTGAAGAGGATCAGCGTTCGCCGGGAAAACCACCAGCGTCCGCCAGCCCCGGAACTTTGGAGCATGCCGTCAGCTACTATCTTAGCGGATCGATGTGGGACAGGCCTCCTGGCCTGTCTTATCGGAATGACCGGCCAGGCCGGGGCGCCCCCCGGTCCCACTTTCAGACCGTTTTCTCTCTGCGCTTCGAAGTCTGGGCTCCGGGCCTTCCGATCTGCACGCCGCCGTTGGTGGTGGTGAACCGGAGAAGCGGGCCGCCGTTGCCGATCCTGGTCGAGACGCGCTTGCCGATTTCACCCGTGACGGTGACTGGGAAGCCGAGGTGCATGCCGCCGTTGGTGGTGGCGGCCTCGAGCTCGGCATTGTAGCCGTCGGGAACCTGGACATGGACGCCGCCGTTGGTGGTGCGGACGTCGAGGGAGTCGCCGCTCCAGCGGTCGCCGGCCAACTCGACGTTGACGCCGCCGTTGGTGGTGACGCCCTTGACCTTGCCGGCGAGGCGGTTGATGTGGATGCCGCCGTTGGTGGTCGAGGCGTCAATGACGCCGTCGAGGTCGCTGACGGTGATCCCTCCGTTGTGCGCCCTGGCGGTGACGCCGGTCTTGTGGGGGGCGAAGACCTCGAGGCTGACCGCCCAGCCTTCCCTTCTCAGGTCCGACAGACCT
>Ga0315277_10005008_pt1 | contig 17544 bp, 14 predicted proteins | sample YL17G05_15_MG_FD_203695 | JGI IMG/M metagenome (GOLD analysis project Ga0315277, IMG submission 203695) | Sediment microbial communities from Yellowstone Lake, YNP, Wyoming, USA - YL17G05_15 | ecosystem: Environmental > Aquatic > Freshwater > Lake > Sediment | place: USA: Wyoming | collected... | reverse complement strand
GAAGCAAAAGCATGGTACCATAAACGAAATGCCAACCAGAAAACTGTGGACTGGCAGTTTACAACGGATAAAGCAAGAATTAAGTTGAAAAGACTATATCCACAAGTTCAAATGTTATGAGGCACTATTTATCAGTATAAACATTGATCTGAAATTTTCAAAGTGGGTTTGTTTTAGCCGAGAACCTCCTTAAATCGGGTATTTCGGCCAGCGCGGCCTTGAGGGTTTTCAATTCGGCGGGGGTGGCCGCGCACAACGGCGACCGCGGCGCACCCACCGGCCGGCCCATCAGGCCGCACGCGGCCTTGACCCATTGCGTGTATTTGCCGCCGCCTTCCATCAGGTTCAACAGCGGCAGCATCTGGAAATAAAGTTTCCGGGCCGCGGCGAAATCTCGCTTCTCAACCACCAGCCGATACAACTCGACGTGCGAGCGCGGCACGACGTTGGCCACGCCGCCTACCCAGCCGACGACACCCAGGGCCAGGCTTTCATAAGCCACCGTGTCTCCGCCGCAAAAGACGCCCAGCCGATCGCCGCATCGGCGGAGGAGCGTGCTGATGCGGCCAATTTCGCCGGTGCTCTCCTTGACGAAGCGGATGCGCGGCATCTCGGCCAGTTGCTCGATGAACTCCGGCGACATGTCCACGCCCGTCCGACCCGGGTAGTTGTAGAGCATGATGGGAATGCCGATGGCGTCGTTGACCGCCTTGTAGTGCGCGCGAAGTTCATCCGGCGTGGGCAGTGAGTAATACGGCGGCGCGAGCATCACCGCATCGCAGCCCAGAGCCTCGGCCTCGCGGCTGAAGGCGACGACGTCCCTGGTGGAACTGGCGTTGGCCCCGGCGACGACCGGCACGCGGCCGGCGGCGACTTCGAGGGTGGCCTTGATGACATCCGTGCGTTCCTGGGGCGTCAGGGCGTAGAATTCGCCGGTGCTGCCCAGCGGGATAAGCCCGTGGATGCCGGCGGCGATCATGGCGTCGACATGCTTGGTGTAGGTGTTGAAATCAATTTCCGAGTTCGCCTTCATCGGGGTCACCAAGGCCACAAGGACGCCGTGCAATTTCGTCTTCATAGTTGTTCCTCCAAATGAGTTTGTTCAGGGTCGATGAGATCTCCATTAGGCCAATTGCATCCAGATGGTCTTCAGCTCCGTGTATTGCTGGTGTGCCCAGATGGATTTGTCCCGGCCGAAAAAGCCGGATTGCTTGAACCCGCCAAAAGGCGTGGTGATGTCGCCTTCGGAGAAGCAGTTCACCGAGACGGTGCCGGCGCGGATGGCGCGGGCGGCGCGATGCGCCCGGTTCACGTCTTGCGTGTAGAGCGACGCGGCCAGGCCGTAGTTCGTGTCGTTGGCCAGTGCGAGGGCTTCCTCCTCGGTCGAGAACGGGATCACCGAAAGCACCGGGCCGAAGATTTCTTCCCGCGCGATCTTCATCCGGTTGGAGACCTCGTCGAATATGGTCACCTCGACGAAATAGCCGCCGGTCTTTTCGAGGATGCACCGGCCGCCCATGACGAGCTTGGCGCCTTCGGCTTTGCCCGCGGCGATGAAGCCGAGGACTTTTTCCAGGTGCGGCTTCTCGATCATCGCGCCGAGCCGGTTCCTCGGGTCGAGCGGGTCGCCGACTTTCCATGTCTTGGCAAGCTTCGCCACTCGCTCAACCATCTCGTCTTTGATCTTCTTGTGGACGATCAGCCGCGAGCCGCAGCTGCAATTCTCGCCCATGTTCCAGAACGCCGCGCCCACGGCGTTGTTCGCAACCTTGCCGAGGTCCGGCGCGTCCTCGAAGACGACCTGGGGACTCTTGCCGCCGCACTCGAGGATGATGCGCTTGAGGTTGGACTCGGCGGCATATTTCAGAAAGTAGCGGCCCACTTCGGTTGAACCGGTGAACGCCACCATGTCCACGTCCATGTGCCGCCCGATGGCCTGGCCCGCGGTTTCGCCCAGCCCCGGCACGACATTGAACACTCCCGCCGGCACGCCGGCCTCGGCGGCAAGCTCCGCCATTCGAATGGCGCTGAGCGAAGTCAATTCGGCGGGCTTGAGCACGACGCTGTTGCCGGTCGCGAGAGCCGGGCCGAGTTTCCACGCCGCCATCTGCGCCGGGAAATTCCATGGAATCACGCAGCCCACAACGCCGACCGGCTCGCGCAAGATCAGCGCGAGATTCTCCGGGCCGGTCGGCGAAACATGGTCGTAGAGTTTGTCGGCTGCCTCGGCATGCCAGCGAATGCAATAGATGGTGTCGGGGATGTCCATGGTCGAGCAATCGCCGATAGGCTTGCCAGCTTCGAGCGTGTCGAGCAGCGCGAGTTCGTCGGCGTGGGCTTCCAACCGATCGGCAAACTGGAGCAGGATCTTCTTGCGGTCGCCAGGTTTCAGGCGCGACCACACGCCGCTCTCAAACGACTTGCGTGCCGCTTTCACCGCCCGATCCACATCGGGTGTCTCACAGGCCGCGATCTCTGCCAGCGGCTTCCCGGTGGCGGGATTCTCGGTGGTGAAAGTCTTTTCGCTTTGAGCAGCGACGAATTTGCCGTCAATGAACGCCTGGGTGCGGAACTTGAGTTTCGCTGCCGTCTTTTTCACTTCGGAGTATTCGAGTTTCATGTGTTTGTCTGGTTGTGTTTGTTTCATTAGTGATTTCCCATATTAAACGCTTGGCTACGCCGCCAAGCGTACCAATGTTAAAATTTTATTATAATCTTCATCTGATTACAATGATTTCAGGCATTTTCCTGCTAATTTATTCACTAATCTAGCCAACATCCAACCGCTTGGCCTTAAAAATATCGTAGAACGGTGATTTTGGGCAGACCTCAACGGTTTCCCTCATCAAAAAACCCTGTATTTCAGCTATTTTCAGAATTATCCGGATCCTGATGGTTTCACAAGCAACCGCCTTATCCGCCAAAGGGTTTCACAGAACAAAGCCTTCGGCACCGCCACCTCTGCCATCTGGAATATCACGTATCCCGAATGCCTTACCAGTTTTGCTCCGATTTTTATCAGTTCCTCTTTGAGCGTCCTCAACGACCAGTCTCTTATCTTCTTGGGTAAAGCCAAACGTCTTAAAAAGTTCCCAAGATTATATGCTAATGGTGTCTCTGTAGAACATGGCAAGCTGATTCTCAATGATTGTCCAGGTCTTGGTGTTAGTAAGCGACCACGCCAATAACATGCCATAATCAATAGTGTCGGACAGTAGGATGTCACTGAGCAAAGATTCACTTATTCAGGATTTTCCTTTCATGGTTCGGACGGTTGTGGGAGATGGTGGGTGGGGATCTCGCCCCAGCCCGCGTAGCCGTGCCAACTAGGCACGGTGAAGCCGATCATATGATTCACCCGCGCTGTTCATGTAGGCCACGGCCATGCACTGGGTACTGGTTCGTAACATGCGATCTTTCTTTCAAATTGATTGAATTGTCTGTGCTTAGCGAGGAATTTCTTTACGTTCATGGTCGTGTGTCTGAAGATCATATCAGGCGCATGGGTATTGATTCGTTCAAGCGCCCAGCTCGGGAAGTCCCGACCGGATCAGGGCACGGTCATCTTCCGGCAAGGCCGCCAGGGGGCAGGGTTGGTCTTGCGGACGGGTTTGCTTTTGATTGATGCGCCCCAGCAGGCTCCAGTTGCGGCCCAGATCCTGCGGTTCGCGGGCGGGCAGATCATATCGGGTGAAGTCAATCACGGTTTCCGGCGATGACTTCTCCCAATCATGCAGCAGCGCCAGACGGAACTGGCGATTCATGAACCAGCGGATTTCGAGGTTGGCATCGCTGCATCCAAAGCCGGTGCCCCGCTGAACGAAGCGGTAGTCCAGATGGGCGTTGTCGGGATAGTGCCGGCGCCACCGCCCCCCGAATTCGCCCTGGGTGAGGCATTCCGCATTGGGCCAGCGGCTGCGGATGCCCTCGAGCCAGCGGGTGAGCACCGGCAGGTTCTTGACCTGCGGCACGAGCGAGATTTCCCAGCAATTGGTCACCCACGCCCACTGGTTGAGCTTATAGCTGGCGTCGAAGTGCGCCGCCGTGCAGGACAGCATCTGCTGCAAACCTTTATCCGGCCCGTACCAACCGATGGTCTCAATGGGCCCGACGCCGAACCGGCTGTTGTAACCCTTCTCTTTCTCGCCCACCTTGTATTTGCCCAGGCCGAGCCGGCGCGCGGAGATGAAGTCCACGGTCCAGCCGTCTAAATTCACGCAATCAATGAAATCCTTCCGGCCTTGGGCGGGTTTGCAGAAGTGTTCGGTGGACGGGTAATAGGGATAACTGATGGAGCCGTCGCCGTCGCCGTTATCAATGCCGAACTGGCTCCAGATGTTGCCTTGGCAGACGTGAATATTCTCCTGCTCGGCCAGGTATTTCTGGTTGGCGGCCGAGAGGAAACCGGCCACCAGACTCTTCGGGCGAAAACCGCCGCCCATGAGATCGCTCACCTTGGCCAGCGCCTCGTGGATGTCGCGGTTCACTTGTTCGCGCGAATTATACATGTTGGCGAAATAGGCGCCGGGGATGAAAGTCACATCGTCGCCATACTGATCGTGGAACTCGCGCACCAGCCGGCGGGCGGCCTGGTAGTTGGGCCGCGAGTCTTCCAAGGCCCGCCAACTCAACGCCCAAGTCATCGGCGCCCCCGGCCAGCCCGCCGCAAACGCCGCCCGCAGCGCCTTGATATTCTCCGGCGTGTGGCGGTCATACTCGTCGAAACCTTCGTTGCGGGTGCGGGTGACCTCGATCTGGTTCACCCGAATGACCGAGTTGAAGGTGAGAATCCGCCGACCCGAGAGCGGTCCGGTGGCCGGGAGACTGGATTCTGCGGCCAGCGCGGGGATGACCTGGCCAATTGGTCCAGGCAAACAGGCGCTGAGAGTAGTCAGGCCCGCAGTCTTAATGAAAGTTCTTCGCTTCATGGTGAGCATCGGCACTTGTTTCGTCTTCTTTCAATCGCCGCTCGGAGGAGTCGCCGCGCCGCCCCATTCCTGGCGGGTCGCGATCGGTACGTAGCCGGCTTCCTTGCCCTTGGGCGGAGTCAGGATTAGAGCCGGGTCCAGACTCGCGAGCGTGCCGACCTCGGGCGGGGCGAGGTAGTTGCGGTCTTTGGTCCATATGCGATGCAGCATTTCCACCCGCTTCTGCACCACCTCGCGCTCCTCCGGCGTGAGGTCGGCGTTGAGCATCGCGGGCTGATCGGCGAACCGATACCAGTAGTAAGTTACCACGCTGCCATCGCCGAGGCGCGCCTGGAACGGGCCGGCGGCAGGACCGGGTTTCTTCCAGCAGCTCGCGGGATCGTCCGGTGTGGTGCGGGGTTCCTGCGGCTCTTCCTTCGGGGTTTCAAAGCGGTATTGGATGAGGCCGAGTTCAGGCGGCACATCCTTGGGCGAGACGACGGACCACTGGGGTTTCTTGCCGTCCACATCGAGCCGATAGTATTCGGGCAACGTGACGAGCGAACCGTTCTTCCGCGTCAGTTGCTCGTCCCAGCGATAGCCGAAGGTGATGGGATTCGGCGTGAAGGAAGTGGCGAAGGATTTCCAGGGCAGGGACGCCTTCTCTTCGCGCGGAGTATTCGGAGGATAAATACTCCAACTGGAGCCGCCGCCCTTGCCAAACGTATGCACGGTGGACGCCTCGGTCTTGATCAGGCCAGTGGCTGGAGCGCCGCCGTCGAACCAGCGCTGCACGTCGTCCCACAGCGCCGCTTTCTTGTAGGCGGTGATCCGGTGCAGCACGGTCGAGTGGCCCTCGGGACTGACGGGAAACGAGGTCGGAGCGATGCGGGCGTAAACCCTGCCGACCGCGCTCGTGCTCAGAATGGCCGGGACGTGCTGCGTTTCCATCTGAATGGGCTTGTTCGGTCCTACGGGCTGAGCATCCAGCATCAGCCCGGCCCATTCCGGATTCTCGAGGGTCGCCTGCGACCAGAAGAAGGGCGTGAAGAAGGCCGCCGGGCCTTTGAAGTTGGCCGTGTTGAGGAACAGCGTCCAGCACTGGTTGCCGGTCGGCACGTTCTTGCCCGCCGTGGTGGCTTTCGGGTTGGTGAGCGGCAACGGGAGGTAGCCGTAGCCGAAGAGTTCGCCGCTCGTGCCTTGTTTCAAGTTCAGTCCGTCGAGCGGAAACAACAGCCACGGGCTGAGTTGCGCGACGCCATATTGACCACGCGGTTTCTCCCAAGTGCCCGCGCCGTAGCCGGGGCCGTTGGCGATCCACCTAAAGTTTGGCCCCACGCCGCCCATGATGAACTTCGGCGTGGTAGTCGGGAAATGCGTGTCGCGCCACCAACCGAGGCCGCCTTCGACGTCCGTGTAGCATTCGCCCGCGGGCTTCTTGTCCGGTTCATACTGCGGATGCATCCAGGTACCGCACAGCCCGGTTTGGAATCTGTGGCCGGGGTAGGTTTCGACGAGAGGCCACGCCGCCGCATAGAGCGAGAAGCCGCCGTTAAACTCTTCCGGCACCTTCTCCGCCGGGCCAAAAAGGTAGCCGGCCATTTCGCCTTGCTGAATTTCCGCGGCGCAAACGACGGCGGGAACGACCAGCAGTGAAGCCGATAGGAATTGGATGATTGTTTTCATAAATGCACCATTGTGATGAGCTGTCAGGGGCGCCGGGACTCCAGCATCTTGAGGTTGGCCTCGGCGAAGGCTTTGCCCATGAGGGCGAAGGTTTTCGCGCAGCCGAGGTAGTGGTAGCCGGCGTTGGAGGCGCCGCGTTTCCAGAGCGCGGCTTCGGCAGGCGTGATGAGGTCAGCCTCGAACTTCTTAACAAACTCCCGCTTTTGCTCCTCCGTCATCTTTCCATCCGCGTTGGCATGGTCCTTGTGCTTTGAATCGAGAAAGTAGCGCATCTGGCGGACCTTCTCGTGCTTCTTGTCAATGGCTGCAAGCTCCTCCGACCAGAACGGCGCGGTTTGCACAGCGACGACATTGCCCTTGAACTCGGGCATGGCCGCGGGCGCTGCCATCGCCCGCCGGAAAGCCACCATATCCACTGACTCGTCCTTGAGCCCGCCAACCCCCATCACGCCGATCACGAATGGCAGGTTGGGAGCGGCCAGATCCTTGCGCACGTCGCGGATGAAGTGTGCGAGCAATTCCGAGTAGAGGTCGAAGCGGTCCGGCTTGTTATGGTTCGGATAGACGTGGCCATCGACCATGTCATTGAATCCCTGAAGCCAGACAAAGCCCCCGAGTTCGAAGCCCTGTGCGGCATCGTAATTCGGATAGACCCGCTTGACATCGTCCAGCACCTTTCTCACATGCCCGATCATCAGGCGGTAGTAGTGGCCGGTCGCCTTTGCCTTATCGGCTTTCCACTGCTCGAAATCCTTCGGGATGCCATGCCCTTCCTGCTTGGGATAGTTCTCCCGCTGGAACGAACTCAGTTGATACGGCCCCGCGCCCGGCGGGCGGAAATCCGTGTGCAGGCTCTTGCCGCCCCACGCCGCCTTGATGATGAGCACGGGTTCATCCAGCGCCGCATCCATCGTGAGGCCAAAGGTGAACTCCGGGCCGATTTTGTCGCCGGGCTTGGTGGGGTCCAGCCCCCACATGGACCCATAGCCTGCCGTCAGTTTGCCGGCGACTTCGAAGTTCTTTTCGTCGGCTCCGGTCAGATACGAAATCCACGCGCCATCGCACACCGCCGGCTTCCCGTCGGCACCCCGCATCATTTTCAGCATCGGCGCGGTCGCCGGGTCGTCGCCAATGTAGTCAAAGGTCGCGACGCTCGCCGGTCCTTCCATGTTCGACTGGCCGGCGAGGATGAAGACTTTGAGCGGTTTCGCTTCCACGCTGGCGGCGGCGAAAAGCACGGTGCTGAGGAATGCGGCGATGTGTTTCATGGTCCGGGATTTCCCATTTGACTTCATAAACGCCATTTCTGCACGCTTTGACATTTTTACTGATGCACTCCAATGAAATTCATGCCCTATAATACCAAAACCAAGCCGTAATTTCAACGAGTTTCCTTAAAATCCAGCACGATAAGTCCCATTGAACACAAAGAAAGCCGCTTGTTTACGGAGAAAAACGACTTTTTGCTATTGTATTGGCATACAGCCACCAATGACCTCCATTCCAGACCCCGATTTTTTGAGCAATTCGCCACATCATCCCGGCCTCGCTGGTATTGTCAAAAAATGCAACCGTCTGATCCGGTCAAGTATTTCCCGAAAAAGTATCCTCGGAACAGTCACCTCTGCCATTTGAAATATCACGTACCGCGAATGATTGACCACCTTGGCTCCGATCTTGATGAGCTTTTCACGCAACGTTCGCAGCGACCATTTCTTCACCGATTTGGGCAGTACCAGACGCCTCAAGAAATTGCCGAGGTTGTAGGCCAAGGCAAATAGTTGCAGACGAACCTGATTATCATCAAAATCATGGCAGGAAAGCCGTGTCCAGTTCAAGGCGTATTTGCCTTCCTTAATCCAGCGGCAGTCCATGATGCAGTAGGGCAATCCTGTCTGTTCATTGTTCAGAATGATCAGTCCTGAAATCTGCAGGACGTTAAACCTGAAATTCTCCGGGTAGGCACCGATCCATTTCATTCCGACAGTTCCGGTTGAGCGGACGTATGCCGGCATGGCATGGATGAGTGCATTCGGTCGGGTATGGACACCAATCTTCGAAGGCATCTCAACATTGCCCCGACCCTTCTGGCGATAGACCGTCTCGATCGCGTCAATGATTCTCTTCATGTCGACACCGGCTTGCTCGACATCTTTGGTCGCAAGATACAGGATTCTATTTTGATCCATTTAGGCCATTCCCTTTTCACTTTGATACGACTATTCGACCATCAGGATGGATTTGTACGGAGTCCCCATCGTGAAGTTCGGCGAAATCCTCCTCTGAAAGGAGCAAGACTGGTACGCACTTTCCATAGAGTTCATCGGCCACAATCGATCCCAGCGCCATCGCAGAATCAACAAGAGAGTTTATGATGGCGGCCGGAGCGGTACCTGCGCGGATACACTCCAGTAGAATGGCGCTGGAAGTGCTTGAGCCTCTGCCGTTGGGAAAGGCAAATATTTTTCCGGTGATAATCTCGCCGGACTTTTCGTGTCGGCGATCGATGATTTCCCCCGTTTCCGTACGGACCCCACCCCAGAAACTCAAAGGCGAGGTTGTAACTAAAGCTGCCCCTTGAGCAGCGCCCGGGATGATGGCTCTGGCTTGAAGATGAATCGGTTTGCTGTTATCTAACATACGCATCCCTTCACTGCCGAGTCCACGCACTGTTGCATCGAGCCGAACGCTACCTTGACGCCGAGTTCGCCCGGGGCATAGTAGGCACACTTGCCAGAGTTGGTCATTATCACCTTTGTATCCGGTTCAAGTATAGGAGTGTGAAACACACATGTGTCGAGTGTAATCTCAATACCGAAGCCTTCAAATAGATCGAGCATCTCATTTTGTCTGATCAGTGAATAAGACGTGCGACTGGTCTTCACGATGAATCGTGTCGCTGGACCTATGTGTTTGGCTTGGCTTGTCGTAATGCATTGCGCGAGCTGGCGGAACTCGTCGAAAGAAAAGTGCGGGCAACCGAGAATAACTGTATCAATAGGATCTGCTTTGACAGCTGTGGACAACTCTTTCCGAGCCAGTTGGATATCCTGCAGAGTAACCTCAACAACCCGCTGTGGCTTGTCCCCTTGGCATGCCTGATCGAGAGTAGCTGCTTCAGGGGTAATGCCCACCGCGTGAAACAGCATTACAGAGCCGGAAGACGCCGCCGCGGCGCCCAACGCCTTGAGATTATCGCTTGTCACATCTGTAGGCATTCCGTCAATGACGGGTATCTGGTTGAGGGTTCGGATGCCAATCAGGTACCCCAGAGCCGCATAGAAATCATCGCCCTGCATTTGATCGGCTTGAATACCTGTTAGTTGCAGCAGCACCTGGCCCTTGCGATTCTCTTGCAGATGCAGGCCGCACATGGGAACCCTGCCGGTGATTGCTGCGCAAATATCGTGGAAGTCCGCATATCGGTTGGTTCTCGCTCCAAGCACCGAGTTGGCATAGACGACCGCGTTGGATTCGCCCCATGCAATCTGCTGGCCGAAACGCGGGGTCAGATAGCTCTGATACGGAGCACACGTCCAGGTGGGTATACAACCCATTGACTCATAGGCCCGCCCCTGACGTATTGCTTTATCTGCATGGGACGGATCAATGTTGAACTTCTGCCAGTTCTGAAGGTCGAGCGGTCCCATGCTCAACGTGGTTGGTATTGAAACCTTTGCGCCCTTGCCGGCGAGCGTCTCGGCAAAGAACAGGCTCGATTCGCTCAGCAGGCCGCATCCGTCGATATGGGCCTGTGTCACATCCATCAATTCAGTTACGCCACATGCCTCGGCAAGACGCACGACAATCCGCATCGCCATTTGGCAGCCGGGCCCGAAACGCCCATCCAACATCTGCTGATCATTTCTGCTAAGATGAACCGTCAAGTTAGACTCCCAATCATACTTACGACGTCGCACAGTTTAGTCTGAGAACCTTTGCTTTTCAACGTTTATCCTCGCTGGCACTGCTATGCAGCAACAAATAGCACACATCTTCCGTTATGCCGAGGAGAATTCGGATAATCCGGCCTGGCATTCATAGAATCGCATTATTCTTATGTCTATGAGTATCCGAACTAATTAGGGTCTATTTCTTGGCGCGTTACGATGGGAACATATCCGACCTCGAGCCCCTTCGGCGGCATCACGAGCAAGCCGGGATCGAGCGAGACGAGCTTCCCTCGCGTGGGCGGCGCCATGTAATCGCGATCCGTCGGCCAGTTCGCATGGAGTTTCTCCACGAAGGCCTGGAGCTTCGCCTTCTTGTCCTCACTCCAGTTGTATTGCTGGAAGGACGGTTGATCAACGAAGCGATACCACGAGTAAGTCACCACCGAACCATCTACGAGTCTGACCGTGAACGGACCGAGTTTCGGGCCGGGTTTGGCCCAAGCGCCGACGGTGGGCGAAGTGTAGGGCACGCCCATCTTGGCGAGCTTGAATTCCTGAGTGAGCAGTTTGGTTTCTACCGGCACGTCCGCTGCGGGCACTGCGACGCGCTGTTCGCCGACGTGCATGTAGTATTGCGGGAATAGTCCTTTCGCAGCGATGTCATTGGTGAACCACTGCAAGCCCCACACGTTGCCTTCGAAGACGCGCGTGTCGAAGGCACGTTCCACGCCGACAATCTTCTTGCCGGCCTGGTCGTAGAGCGTGGTGTGCGTGTTGAGCTTGGGCCTGAAGGCGCCTTTCTCGTCGAAGCGCCCGGAGCAGGCGGCACCGCCATGCCGCCAAGCATTGAAGGCGTCATAGAGCGCCGCCCTGGAGTAGTAGGTCACACCCTGCACCAAGAAGGCGCGGCCTTGTTCGTCCACGGGAAATTGCAGTTTCGGCAACTTCGAGTAGGTCGTGCCATTCGCGTCCTTGCTGTCGAAGCGCGGCACGGTGTTAATCTCCATCGCGCCACCACCGATGATGCCGGGACGCGCGTCAAGTCCACGGCCGTAGATGAAGGGATAGTTGAACAGCTTCCCGATCTTGCTCCACGTCTCCGGGATGTAGTAAGCGATGGGACCTTTGAAATTGGCGGCACTGAGGAAGCAGGTCCAACTCTGGTCGCCTGTCGGCGGGTCGCCGGTGGTCGCATCCGTGAACGGCAGCGCCATCCAGGTGTAGCCGAGGAACTCGCCGTTGGGATTGCCCTGAAATGGCAGGGCGTCGGGAGGGATGAGCAGACGGTTGCTGAGTTGTGCGATGCCGAGGCGATTATCCGGCAGCGCTTCGTTGCTGTAGAAGAAGGACCAACCCGGCGAGCCGACCTCGTAGTCGTAGCATTGCGGCGTGGCATTCATGCTGAACTTCGGTGGGCCGTAGCGGAAATGGTTGCCCGCCCAGTAGCCCAAGCCGCCTTCCACAGTCTGAAAGACGCTGTTCCAAGTGGGACCGCGCTCCTTCCAATTTCGGGCCAGCGTGCCTTCGGGCGCGAGCGGAGTGTCTTTATTGTCGGAGTTGTCCGGCTGAATCCATGAACTCGGCAGGCCGATCTGGAAATCCGCCAGCGGTTGGTCCACGAGCGGCCAGACGGCAGCGTAGAAGCCCATGCCGGCGGTGTAGCCTCCTTGAGACGGAAGTTCCTCGTGACCAAAACCGATGTAGCCGTGCAGACCTTGCGAGTGCGAGGTGACTTGGCCGGCGGTGGACTTGGGCGGGGCTTTCAGCGCGTTATCCTGAGCGGCGTAAGCTGAAAACTGAAGAGCTGCGCCCAGGATGGACAGAAGGGTGGTTCTCATAACTGTTTGTTTCATTTTGTTCTTTGGCCTAAACAATCTCTTCCCGCGCCGCATCCCACCTCACCAGGCGCTTTTCCTGCTGAGCCTTGAGCGACATCAGGAACGTTGCGGTTTCGATGAAAGCATCATCGGTTGAGCATTTCGGCGTGCCGCGGCTTTGGATGCAGTTCACCCAGTCCTCCATGTGGTTGGGCTGAGCCGGTGTCCTGCCGCGCGCGTAGCCTTTGGGCAAATCGGCTTTACTGTTGTGACCAGCGGGGATGATCTCAAACGTGTTAACATTATGGGCGATGTCGTCGAACCGCAGCGTGGCGTCGCGTCCGCAAATCGTCACGGGCTGATTATCGGTAGTGTTCATACTGCCCTCGAAGGTGACCGTGCGGCCCAACTTCTCGAACTGGTAGGTGGCCACCCAAGTGTCCGGCACTTCGCGGTCGTCGCGGAGCAGGGCAATCTGGCCAGCGCAAACGCAGTTATCGGGGATGCCGTGGCCCAGGAGGTATTGGACGAAGTCCATCTCGTGCGACAGCAAATCGCCCGCATAGCCGGTGCCGTAAGCGTAATAACAGCGCCAGTGCCAGAAGTGTCGTTCGTTCCAGGGAATCTTGGGCGCTGGCCCGAGCCACAGGTCCCAATTCACTTCCTTCGCGACCTTTGCCGGGTCCGGCCGGTCCCACTGATCGTAATAGCCGTACCAGCGCCAATTTGGATGCCCAGGTTCGGATGCTTTGAAGCGGCCCGTGCGCACGAGAGTAATGGGGCCCAAGATGTCCTTGACGAGCAGTTCCTTCGCCTGCAACGCACAGGCGGCCTGGCGCGCATGGTGGCCGAGCTGGAACACCACCCGGCTCTGTTTCAACGCGTCGCGCATCAGCTTGGCTTCGGCCAAGGTCCGCGAGAACCCCTTCTCGCAATAGATGTCTTTGCCCGCCTTCACGGCATCGAGCACAATCTGGCAATGCCAGTGGTCGGGCGTTGCGATTACCACTGCATCCACATTCCGGTCGGCCAGCAGTTCACGGTAGTCGACGTAGGCTTTCACCGCCGGGTTGAGGCTCCGCTCAATGCCTTTTTGCCGATGCGGTCCATAGACATCGCAGACTGCCGTGACTTTGACGTTGGGGGCATTCACGACCGCGTTGATAAGGTCGCCGCCGCGGGTTCCCAACCCGATGCAACCCACACCAATCGTCTTGCCTGGGGATGAAGCGGAGAGAACTGCCGGAGCGAACGTCGAGACGGCCGCCAGCGCCGTTGCGGCCTGGCCTGTGGTGCGGAGAAATCGTCGGCGGCTCAAGTTCGAGTTGTTCTTCATGAGTTCGGGCCTTTCTATTGTCTTTTCCAATAGAGCAAGTGCAACCTTGGTGCTTTCCACGTTAAACCGACATTTCCCATTTGACGTCGCCCGGCTACATCGTCGAGCCGTCTGCCGTCATCTGGGATTGCCTATATAACCTTACATTTTTTCGCTCAGCTACGCCGCTGAACCTCATATTTCAATCGAATATCAAATTTGCCCTGATAAAGCAAAAAATTTCTTTTATCTGAAAGTTTTTTCAGTCAAAAATACTCACCAAAAGCGAATTTTGACGACTGATTATCATTTTTTGACGTACCCAACCTTCTGTTAAGTTTCGCACTTTTTTATGAGAAAATCATTAAAAAACAAGGGTTTACGCGTAATTTTGAATTTAATGCATGTTCGATAAACGGCGCGAACATTACAAAAATAATTATATTGTCGTGAAAAACCGTATAAACCCAAATTTGCCCAGATTAACACCTTTTGAAAACTGCGAAAGTTAACCTTCTCTCTCATCTTCCAATAATCTTAAACTGATTACTGTCATTGCTCGTTAGCTTGACGTCATTTACAAGTGTAAAGTGCTTATCCCAGTCTTCTGAGCTAACGCTGAGATCAATTAGGTCCTCGGCGGTAGCGATTCTGTATGGGTCGTTTGGCTCACCAGTTCCACCGCTGTATCTGGCCTCAGCAAAACTATAGGCCAGTAGAATGATCATCAGGCTGATGATCATTGAATGACTTTTCACTTTCTGCCTCCTTAAAATTTTTCTATCGCAAGAATTATACTCCCTAATTTTGATGAATATTATACAGTTATACATTTGTCAATAGTTGTCCGATAACCATTTTATGAAGTTCGACGTTAAATCAGTTTTGACAGATACTTATGAAAACTGGCCAAGAACCTGAAGTGTGCTAAAAACCAGTTTAAAAACGAGATTCGTGCGCGCGCACTGGTTCGAATATACTGGCAGGACTGATCCAAAAGATTTTGTCTTAATGGCATTATATTCAGGTCAATGCTGCTCCACAGTTAATCCTGCAATTCCATGGTCGATGTCTCTAAAGCCCACCAGATGACCACCATACCGATGGAATAGATGAGGCCCATCATTGCGCCCACTTTGGCAAAGTCGCCGCCAAACCAAGTGACAAGTGTACCGGCAACAAACACCCCACCGGCGGCGGATTTAGCTTGCAGTATATACCGAAAAATTGTAAGAATGAGATGAATTAACTGGGTGATTTTGAAATCGCCCATACCTGGGTGGGTTTAAAGCACCCCGTTACACACTTGAAAAAAGGCAGTTTCACAATAATATTATTAACAAAACGGAGCTAGATTAGAAATGTGTCTTTTATTAAATTGGTCCACTTTTGGAAAAGACATATACGACCCCGTCAAGCCCGCCGACGCGTACAAAAGAGGTGGGCTAAAAGTCCTTCTGCCCACCTACCCGCATTACGAAGCTAACTGTGCCAAACTCGCCGCCATCGTGCGCGAGGAGCGAATGACCTCTGTTTCACTCAGCGACGATCTATTCGTGGCTGAGACGGTTCTTCGAGGAGGAGACATGCCATGAAAACTGACCGCCGCAAATTCCTCATCAATGCCGGTTCTGCGCTGGCCGCGCTTCCGCTGGCTGCAACGGAAGCTGATTTGCCTTCACCCATCGAGAATCATGGTTCACACTTCATAATCGACTGCCAAAGTCACCTTTTTTGCCCTGAAATCGTAGCCATTATGGAGAAGCGAGATCGCGATCCCATCGTACGGGTGAGGGATGGCCAGCGAGTCGTCATAATGGGCGATTGGGTGCGCAAGTTCATGCCGCGTCACACTGATGTGGACTCCAAAATCGCAGATATGGACGACGCCAGCATCGCGATGACCGCTCTGAGCATCAACGATCCCGGCCCCGAGTGGTTCAACACAGACGGCCCTGCCATGGCACAACTCCTTAATGATTTCATCGCCGGCATTGTAAAAAAACATCCTACGCGTTTTCTCAGTCTCTGCGTCCTGCCCCTCCAGGACGAAAAAGCCGCGCAAGCCGAACTGGACCGCTGCGCCCGCCTGCCCGGAATGAGGGGGATTTTGCTCTACACGAACCTCGCCGGAAAATTCCCCGATGAACCGCAATTCCGCTGGCTCTTCCACCGCGCAGTGGAACTTGACTGGCCGGTGCTGCTCCATCCCGCCTTGCCCGTCACAACACCGCAGGTGAAGGGTTATGAAATGATATCCACTCTCGGCAACATGTTCGACGACACCATCGCCCTCACGCGCCTCATTCTCTCAGGTATCCTCGACGAATTGCCGAAGCTAAAGCTCGTATGCCCACACCTTGGTGGCACGCTGCCCTATATCATCGGGCGGTTAGACCACCAGACACAGGTGCTAAAGCGAGGCCCGAAAAACCTCACTCGTGCGCCCAGCGAATACCTAAAGCAAGTCTGGCTCGACATCGTCTCACCGCTCCCACTAGCCATGCGTTTTGCCTATGACCTGCTTGGTGCGAACCGCCTGCTCTACTCCAGCGACCACCCCTGGGTGGACCCGAAGCTTATCCGCGACATGCTAATCAGCCTGAAGCTCCCCGCCGTGGACGAAAACCTCATTCTGTTCGCTAACGCACGCCAATTATTCCGTATTTGAAAAACCAAAACACAGAAATAAAAAACTGAAATATTTTACCTTCTTTTTTAGCACTAATAGGAAATGTACAAACTGCATCCTTTGCTATGGGCTAACGAACAAATATGAACGATGGCGATTTAGAAGAAGCTTCAGGAGCATTGACTTTGAATGCAGTCTTAGCTTCTATGACGGTCGCCAGCGCAGTCATTGGCTGCATTGTTTTCTGTCAATGCATCTCCACAGTTAGTCCTGTAAGTCCCTGTTCGATGTCTCCGGAGCCCACCAGATGACCACCATACCGACGGAATAGATGAGGCCCATTATTGCGCCCACTTTGGCAAAGTCACCGCCAAACCAGGTGACAAGCGCACCGGCAACAAACACCCCGCCGGCCGTGGCGAAACGCCCCACATTGTATGCGATACCGCTGCCGGTGGCGCGTACCTTCGTTGGAAATAGCTCCGGTAGATATAACGGGAGCCAGCCGAAGAACAACGTTGCAATGAATCCCTGCGCGAAAACCATCCACAGAAAAACCGGTTGCAATGGAGCGGTGAAAAGGAAAAGACTGCAGGTCAATGCCGTTGAACCCAGACTTATCAGGAAATACGAGAGCCGTCGGCCGAGCATGCCGGCGAGATGGGCACCAAAGAAGCTGCCGAGCACGGCCCCTAATGCCCAGAAACCTTGTGTTATTGCTTTATAGCCCGGATGTGTGGCGCCGCCAATCTTGTCTGCCCAGGGAATCATCCACTTGCTTGCGGCCCACGCGCCGATCATAGGAATCGAGCCTAAGAAAATGCCGAGAAGAGTAAGCCGCAGCAGTGGAGGGCGAAAGAGTTCGCGCAGCGGTGTGTCTGTTCGCGTAGCAACCCCTGCACGCGTGGACAACCACCTTGGTGACTCCGGCACGAAGCACAGTGATACGACTCCGAGCAAACCGGGCACGGCGCTCCACCCGAAGAGCCATCGCCACGAGTCCGGTGTGATGTGCCAAATGCGAGCGATTTGGGAAAGCAGCAGAATGCCAGTGTTCAAGCCCGCACCCATAATACCGGCCACCATAGGCCGAGACACATTCGGCCAGCACTCCGAGACAAGCGCCACGCCGTTGGGCCACATACCACCGATACCAAGGCCCACAAGGAACAGGCTGTGTTGCAATTACAGTTCAAGGTTGATTTCGTTTTTTGGTCGATATGTTATAATACGGCAACCCATAAGAAAGGGATTTCACTATGGCATATCGATACGGAGACCGAAGGCAAAATAT
>Ga0315277_10005007_pt1 | contig 17546 bp, 31 predicted proteins | sample YL17G05_15_MG_FD_203695 | JGI IMG/M metagenome (GOLD analysis project Ga0315277, IMG submission 203695) | Sediment microbial communities from Yellowstone Lake, YNP, Wyoming, USA - YL17G05_15 | ecosystem: Environmental > Aquatic > Freshwater > Lake > Sediment | place: USA: Wyoming | collected... | reverse complement strand
CTCCACGTCCCAGACGATCCGTTTCAGATCCTTCAGATTCACCGTGCTGCGCCTCGGAAAAACCGCCATGTTAGACTCCTCTCTGTACGACTCGCCGTGCCCGTGACTCCGTAGCGTCCTGCTTCATCCTCGCTCACCGTTCCTGTTTCTGATTCTAAGTACCGTGACGCCGAGAAGGAGCGCCCGGCGCACCATATCCTCTGTGCCCCGTCCGCCTGGGAACGCGACCACTAGCGTCGGCTTCCCCTCACGGAGCATCACCTCGTTACGAATCGGTCCTGCCGCACGCCCATTCGCCACCCAGTCTGCCAGAAACGCGGTACTTGCCGCGCAGGCCGATCGCGCCCACTCGGCCGCCAGTGAATCGGCACCACGCGCCGCTCCGTGGATGACCATGCCAGGCTTCAACTCGGTGAGCACCGAGAACATCCGCTCTCGGTCCGCGTAATCTCGTCCTCCGCACACGAGTAGGCGGACAGAATTGACCGGCGCGGTAGTCGGATAGACCAGTTCGGTGCCCTGCTTCATCTACGCGCCCCAATCTCTCCACCTAGAAATGGGCACCAGGCCAGCGTCCGCCACGCCGTGTCCCCAATGGGTCGCTGGCCCACGTCTGGATGCTCACACCGCACTTCCCACCCAGAATCACCCTGGCACTGGTATCGCTTGTTACAGCAGTATACGCAGTTCACGCAGGAGGCTTTCACCTCTACTTCAGGCCCTTGATTCATAGGCGTTCGCTCCTGTTCTCGCGAGCTATCCGCTCGTCGTCCGCCGCCACGAGCGCAGCGATGCGGCGAAGGGCTTCATCCTTCGTCATCTCGCCGCGCTCGCACGCCATTGTGATCTTGCCCATCTCCCGAATCGCAACGCGCTCGGCGTCGGAAAGAGAATAGACCGGCGCCGTGCTTGCCGTAATCACCGACCCCGTACTCTCGTCTACGGTACCGGGCATCGTTGGATCTGCCGTGCATCCGTGCTTCATTCCGAACTCCCATCCCGATCTTCGCTGGGCGTGTCGGCGAGGATCTGAATCTTCCCGTACCCCACTCCCCGATCTACTCGAAGCGCGAGCTGCCGAGGGTCGGCGAGGTGTCGGGTGTGCCACACAAACCAGGCGTACTCGGTCGCGTCCGTCGTCGAGCACTGTACCTTCCCATCGCACCACGGGCAGCGCTTCGGCCGCTCGTCCTCGATGGGCTGCGTCACGCGCCAGGGGCACGTCGAGCCCGCGTGCTCGCCCGTCGTGAGCATGATCTTGGAGACGCATCGGATCGATGCGGCGAAGCTCGGCCGGTTCGGCAGGACGTACACGTCGGGAGGGTTCTGCCGGAGCCAGGGCGTGCGCCCGCTCTTCGTCCCCGAGCCCAGGAAATTGAGGCGCAAGAGGAGCGCGACGTGATCGGCCTCGCGCACGGCCTTCTGAGCGAACTCGAACGCGAGCGAGAAGGGAGGATTCGTGATGATCACGTCGTAATTCTTCGCCGTCACCGCGAGCAGATAGTCGCCAATGAGCGGAGCTGGGCGCGTTCGGGAGCTGCCTGCGAGCGCGGCCCTGAGAGGCTTCTCGTACTCACGAGCGATCTCAATCGCATGGATCTCGTCCGCGTACTCCGCGATCTCCCGCACGATCACTCCCGAGCCCGCGCACGGTTCGAGCCACGAGCCTCGCGGCAGCTCGATGGCTTCGAGGAAGCGCCTCACGGCCCAGCCGGGAGTCGGGTAGGAGTCTTGCGGCACGCGCTCGGCTCCGCGGTTTGTGGCGCTCATGACGCCCTCGCGATCTTCGCGAGCTGAAGCGAGGCTTCTTCGATGAGCGCGCGGCACTCGGGACCGCTCGCGTCGCGGTAGCGGTTCGGATCGTCCGCGAAGGCGTGCCGAGGCGTGACGCCCTCGCGAGCAAGAAGTCGCGCGGGTGAGGATGACTGGTTCCGCTTCGTGCAGAGCGTGACGGTGAGCCCCTCCACGTCCGAGCGGTGGAACTGCCCTCGCTTGCAGGTGTAGGAAGAACCCATCGAGTAGACGTGAGAGACGCGCTCGGCCATGAAGACGGCTTCGCTTTCGAGCTTCACCCATCCCTCGCCAGTTTCTTCCTTCGCCCGAGCGTTCTGGATCTTCCAGACGAGGAGCCTCTCCTCACCCTCGTAGGGTCGGAGGAGGAACGTCTGAGAAAGATGGATCTCCGTATCGTGCATGGCCCCGAGGAGCACGCGCGATTCGAGATCGAAGCGATGATCGTGCATGAGGCCGGAGTCGTCCATTCCCGAGAGGCGAAGCGACGGGTGCCAGACGTGGATGCGCGTCTCCGTGTCGGGCGGGCCGCACGCTGGATCCCCGCCAGGGCGACCTTCGACGAGGTACGCTTGCAATAGGCCGATGCCGTGGTGTCGCCAGCGCAGCTCGGGCGATGTGAGGAGCTTTGCCGTCAGCGCGGCAAGCATGGGATCGGGAAACCTTGGCGTCGTGTGCATGATCAAATCCCTTTCAGTCCGTAGCGACGTAGTAGCGATCGTGAATAGTAGAACGAGCGTCCTGAGCTGGGCGAGAACGGCAAGATGACGATCGCCCCCTCGGGCGAGACGAGCTTGTAATGCCCCGAGCCGCACCGGGCGCACGTCCAGCCCGCAGCCTTCGCGATCTCAATGAGACGTTCCACGTCCTTTCGAGCGCCGCTCATGTCCCCTCGTCTCCCTTCGTCCACTCCGAGCTGAGATCCGAGATATCCCACGGGCGCGAGGTGCCGTTCGGATTGAAGAAGCGCTTCGGTCGCACGACGTTCCGCATCCCCTTCGAGAAAACTTTCTCAAGAGGCTGCGTGCGCCCCGAGCGAAGGTTCTCGCGGATACGCACCATGCGCTCGATCTCCACTTCCTCACCCTCGCCAAGTCGAAGAAAATCTTCGTAGGTGATCCGCGAGAACCCCTTGCCCTTCACGATCCTCTTTCCCTTGTCCGTGTGCATTGTGTACTGCTTCGGAGCTAGAAACACCGCGCCAGGTTGCAGATCGTAAGCACACTCCGAACACCCTCCGCGCGGCCCCCGCGAAGCATCGATCGCGGCGTCAGGATGACGGAAGCAGCGCTCCTCCGGTCGGAGGATCTTTTCGAGCTTGAGAGCCCCGAGCGCGTCTCCAGTCGCAAAGCTACTTCCAAGATCGCAGGCGAAGCCGTCCGTGTCGCAGTAGTAAGTCTCCTTGCATTTGTCCATGTAGCGAAAGAGATTCCGCCTGGCGATTGCCGTGATGTGGGCTGCAAAGGGAACGTGCGCGTGCTCGACCTCGGACTCACTCCACGCAAGCCACACGCCAGGGGAGAGTAGATCCTTCGCGATGATCTTTGGGTCGGTGAAGAACTTCGCGCTCGGGTTGACGTGAAGAGATTGCTTCTCGCTCTGCTCCGCGAATTTCCCGTACAGACTGTTCAAAAGCAGTTTCAAGATCGTGCGCATCGGATCGGCATCGTCCAGCGGACGGCGCATTTCATAGAGCGTCATGGCGTAGTCGGCGAGATCGAGACACGGCTCGAACGTGAGCACCTCTTCGATGTTCTCGATCGTCCCTCCGATCTCTTGCAGTAGTTCGAGATCGACGTTCGTGAATTGCCCCTCCCAGGTGCCAGTGGGGAAATAGATCCGGTGGTCGGGCGTGCGATACGGGATAGGGGGCAGAAAGCGATCGGGCACCGTGATCGTCGCTTTCGCGATGTAGAGTGCGGCCTCACCCTTGGGAAGCGTGCGCCTCATCGAGAGAAGCCTCCCCGGTGCAGGGAGGGTCATGGCAAACGGAAACGAGCTGTTGATATCGAAGTAGTTCGCTGACTCACACGTCTTCGAGAGCACCTCGACGCGGCTCGCGATGTACGCCTGGCGCGCGATCTTGTTCACCCCGTCGCGCGTCTTGATCGGACCCTTCAGAAACCTGCGACGGAAGAGCACCATCGCCGAACTGGCGAGGGTCATTTGTAGCTGCCCTCCCAGATCGAGAAGATTTTGCTGGAAGAGCGCGATGGCTTTCCACAGGATCTCGCAATCGAGACGGTTGTACTCCGTCAGCTCGGGGAGCGGCGTGTCGCGGTAGTACGCCTCGATCTCGTCTCGCGTGGCCCCCTCGTTCGGGTCAAGTCCGCCCTTCTTGATCCCCACCATCTTCTCTCCGATCTCTCGGAGTGGAGCCTTGAGGAGCCAGTAGGAGTCAAGGAAGTACCAGCAATTCTTCCCCTTCCGGATCTTGACGATGATCGCAGACGAGCCCGAGAACTTGGCATCGATCTCGTACTCGTCCCGACGATGCTGGAAGATGTAGTCGAAGACGAACTGAATGTCGTAGAGGCCGCCTGCGTGCGCGTAGTACCACTTGCCACGGTTGTCTGAGCTGAGAGCGAAATCGAGGAACGCTCCCATGTCATGAAACGCGCGGTAGCGCTCCCCGTCGTAGGTGCCGATCACGCGAACGTCGAGAGCGTGAGGGATCCATTCGAGATCGTAGGTCGCAAAGTTTCGGTGTACTGCGGGCCGATCTATCGGGGTGAGGCTCATTTTGAACCTCCCCCGTCCCCACTCTTGTCTCTCTGCTGCCGCTGAAACGCTTCCCACTCGATACGCGAGGCGCGCTCAACGCTCTCTACAGTCGGAAGATCCTCCCCCGTGCGGAGCGTGTGGAGCCAGGCCCACACGTCCTCGTCGCACGATGGCACGATCACGGCGCTCCCCTGCGAAGTCCCCGGTGACGAGTCGCCAGTGGGCACGACCAACCAAATCGGCTCCCGGTCGCTCATGACCCCTCACGCCCGCTATCGCCGTCTCCCCCGTCGTACACACCGCTCGCGTCTCGATTCAACGCCTCCGCGAGCTTCGCTTGATCGATCTCGGGGTAAAGCTCGCGAAGGGTGGGCGATGCGTTTCGCACTCTCTCCTCAAGCCGGACGAACTTCCGCTCTATCGCGTCAGCGATGATATCTGCGCCGACGATGAGCTTGAGCTGATCGAGCATGATGGTCACGTCGGCGATCTCTTCGGCCAGGCTCTTCAGATCGGAGCGTCCCCGCTTGAAGTGCGAAAGGCTGACGATCAGCTCTCCGCACTCTTCGATCGCCATGTCCACCTGGGAGCGCACTCCCCAGGCGCCGATGGCTCCCGCGAGAACACTTTCGCGCGTCACGCCCTATCCCCCAGAGCTAACCCGAGAGCGATCTTCTCAGCTTCGCGTTCGGCGTCTGCCGTGACGCGCGAGCGCGTCCAGTAAAACGTGGAGCACGATTCTTCGCGCAGCTCGTAAGTGTTCCCCGCCAAGAACCTCACGCTTCGCACCTTCGTTGCGACTGACGCGAGAGTCCAGCCCTCTCCAGGCGGACGCGGAACGCTCCCCGAGCCGACGACCTCTGTAACGTAGAGATCCGAACCTGGCGAAACGATCAGATTGATCATGCCCTAGTCTCCTCCCCGCCGAATCGCCATGTCTTCGTTTTCGCTCTTCTCGCGCTCGCGCTCGCTCTCGCGCTCGCGCTCGCTCTCGCTCTCGCTCTCCCTCTCGCTATCGATCGCTCGCACTCTCGCCTGCACGAGTGTCAGTTTCGCTCGAACCCTGTCCCCGATGATCGCGCGCCTGGTTCGGACCTGTCCTGCTGAGACAAGGGTGAGCACCGAAAACGCCTCGCTGTAAAATTGGCGTAACTTCGGTTGCAAAACCCTGTTTGGAAGATCGCCGATCTCCTCAATCAAGATGCGAGCCTCCGCCTGTGTGAGCGAGATCAGAAGCTCGCCTTCGTCCTTAATCTGAATCTTCACGAGCGCCTCCGAAGACTGCGCTTCACGCTCTTCACGCTCTTCACGCTCTTCGCACTCTTCACGCTCCTAGCACTCTCGCGCTTCGCGCTCTCCCCATCCTCGCGGAGTTTGAAAGCCGCGTCGTAGGAAGCATCGAGCAAAGGAATAAGAGTCTCCTTCTTCACGCCGAAGTCGATCGCCAGACGGCACGCGAAACCAAACGCGCTCGCGATATCGGAGATCACTTCGGCCGGGCTCTTCTTGGGGGGATTCGCGGTGCTCATATTCGGGGCCTCGTCGGGTGTTCGCCAGGGGTGGGGAGATAGCGCACGCGCATCACGATCGAGACGATGGCGCGGCCCGCCCTGAGCAGGCCGGGCAGAATGTCGTCCCGAGCGATCTGATAGGCGTAGGGAGTGTTCTCAAGAAAGTGGTAGTTCGTCGCGACGTTGTAAGTCATGCGCCCTGGGGCGATCTTGATCGGATACTTGAGATCCGCACCCTGGATACCTCGTGCATCGACTCGAAACAGAATCGTGACCCAGCACTTCCACGGGGCCGGATTCGCGCTCCACCCGTCCAGCTCTTCGAGCGTGATCAGCAAGAGGCGCACGTCGCTCTCGTTCGTGCCGGGAGGTGGCACGGGCACAACGATCTCTCCAGACACGGAGCCATCGCCCTCGCGGTGTGTGCGCACCTGGCAGGCCACGCGCTCGTCGCGAAGCCTGGCGCAAGTCGAGTGCAGCACGTCGGCGATGTACCCACGAACAAGGTGAGCTTCGTCCCGAATTTTTCGGGGCGGGATCTTCTTGACCGGCTTCGGCTTCGGCTTGCGCTTCGGCTTGCGCCTGGGCGGAGGTTTGCGCCTGGGCGGAGGTTTGCGCCTGCGCTTCGGCGGGGGCTTGCGCTTCGGTTTCGCTGGAGGCTTCGGTGGAGCCTTCGGAGGAGGGGGAGCTGGCGGCGGAGGCGGAGGCGGAGGAGGAGGAGGAGGAGGAGGAGGAGGCGGAGGAGGCGGAGGAGGTGGCGGCGGAGTCGAGGGCTTCCGCTTCGCCGGGGGCTTCCGCTTCGCCGGGGGCTTCCGCTTCGCCGGGGGCTTCCGCTTCGCCGGGGGCTTCCGCTTCGCCGGGGGCTTCCGCTTCGCCGGGGGCTTCCGCTTCGCCGGGGGCTTCCGCTTCGCGGGGGGCTTCCGCTTCGCTGGGAGCTTCTTGGGCGGAGCTGGGGGCCTCGCCGGAGGCTTCCGCTTCGCCGGGGGCTTGCGCTTCGCTGGGCGCTTCTTGGGCGGAGCTGGGGGCCTCGCCGGAGGCTTCCGCTTCGCTGGGAGCTTGCGCTTCGCTGGGCGCTTCTTGGGCGGAGCTGGGGGCCTCGCCGGGGGCTTCCGCTTCGATGGTAGCTTCCGCTTCGCTGGGCGCTTCTTCGACGGGGCTGGGGGCCTCGCCGGGGGCTTCCGCTTCGCTGGTAGCTTCCGCTTCGCCGGGCGCTTCTTCGACGGGGCCGGGGGCCTCGCCGGGGGCTTCCGCTTCGCCGGGAGCTTGCGCTTCGCTGGGCGCTTCTTCGACGGGGCTGGGGGCCTCGCCGGGGGCTTCCGCTTCGCTGGTAGCTTCCGCTTCGCCGGGCGCTTCTTCGACGGGGCCGGGGGCCTCGCCGGGGGCTTCCGCTTCGCCGGGAGCTTCTTTGGCCCACCCCGCTTCAATACTGGGCGCAGTCCTACCGGGGCGACCCTCCGCTTCGCTGGAACTCGAACCTTCGGCGGAAGACCCTTCTTTCGCCTGGCCCACGCTTCACGCGCGAGCCTCGCCCGCCGCGCAGCGCGCAAGCCCTCAACGGCCGATCGCAGCTTCCGAGCCTCGACCGCGCTCAGGCGTTTAGGAGGCTTCTTCGCCACCGCTTCCCTCTCCGCGTCCACCATCGAACTCGAAGGTCTCGGACTCGGAAGCGTCGGGCGCGGAGACCTCGGGCACGGAGACCTCGGGCGCGGAGACTCCCTCGCGCTCGGGAGCGACCTCGGGAGCCACCTCGGGCGGATCGGACTCTTCGAGGCTCGCTAACTCGACCCCCATGAGCCTACGAATCGCGCGGTGAAGATCGCCGATCACGCCCTCTCGCACCTCCACTGAGATCCGCTCATCGAGCTTCAGCGCACTGGCGATCCGGTGCAGAGTGGCGATATCGCGAGCGTAATCGTCGCGGGGTTTAACAGGGCGCATGGCGTCTCCAGGGGATCAGTGGGCAAGATAGAAGCCCCCCTTGCAGAGCAGAGGCGGGGGCGTACCTCTATCGCCAGCTCCGAGTACACGGAGCGAGCACTCGGAGCGATCGATCAGCCGAAGGGGATCACCCCGTCGTCGGCGCTCGGGCTCTCATCGTGCGCCGGGAGAGCCTTGATCGCCGCTCCTCGGGGGAGCTGCGGGCGCGGCTCGTTCGTCGGACGGGCGTGAATATCGAACAAGACGACCGTGCCTTTCCCACCCTTGATCTTGCCCTTCGAGACGACGTACAGCTCGACGACGTTCGGCATTTCGAGGAAGTCCGCGATCCCCGCGAGCTGCACGCGCTCATCGACAATCACGACCTCTCCCGCCTTCTGCTCGTGGACCGCCTTGTCGCGATCCACGGCGAGGCACGGGGCAGTCAGCTTGAAGGTGTAGAAGTAGCCGCGCTTCTCCTCCGTCGAATCGTGCCGCTCGTAGCGAGCGATCGGGTAGCCCTGGAGGGGATTCGAGCGCCCGTCGTGCTCGTGGATCCAGTAGCGCCGGTCGGCGCTCTGAACCTGCGTGAAGCCCGCCGGTACTGGCGGGAGGTTGGTGGAATTCGAGGGTGCCGGGGTGTTCTTGGAAGCAGCCATTTTGAGTATCTCCGTTCGTTTCGTTTCGCGCCCGGTCGAAGTGACTGAGCCGAAGAGCAGTATCCCAGGACAATAATGAGCTGGCAAGAGTTTATTTTCTTCAACGTATTCATGTAGATAGACCACAAACCCGAAAAGTATGCGTAAAAAGGGATGGAAAACTACTTGCCAGAATACTTGTACCGGAGGATAAGTGATCTGCCGGTGCGGCTTGCGAAAAGCCGCCTACCCGGCGCGGCCCGAAAACAGACCCCAAATACAGGAGAACGGGATCAATCATGACGAACGAGAACAATGGTAGTGCGGGTGTGAAGGTGTGGAACCAGTACCAGGCCGCGATCTTCGCGGACACGGCGGTAGGCGAAGGTCACACCTTCGTTTCCGCCCGAGCGGGGACGGGCAAGACCACGACGATCATCGAAGCGTTGAGCCATGTCCCCTCCGGCCGCTCTTCGCTCCTCATGGCGTTCAATTCCGCCATCGCGAAAGAACTGAGCGCTCGCGCTCCGAAGCAGACCGACGTGCTCACCTTTCACGCCTTCGGCCTTCGCGCGATCACGAGAGCGTTCGGCAGGCCCGAAGTCTACAAAGACAAGGTATTCGACGAGGTGGCTCGGAGACTCGATTTCGAGCGGCCCGAAGAGCGCGCCGTGGGGTACGCGGTCGTCAAGGGGGTCTCGCTCGCCAAGAGCGTCCTCGCGCAAGACGAGGAAGAGATCGGCGGCGTGCTCGACGCCTTCGGAATTCTAGATTCTGCCGACGTGGATGAGAGCGGGCGCGAGCGCGTCATTGGGCTCATCGTCGATATGCTGATCTGGAGCCGGGGCTGCACCAAGGTCATCGATTTCGACGATATGGTGTGGCTCCCCCTTTCACTCGGGCTCCCCCTCCCGAGCTACGACCATGTTTTCGTGGACGAGGCTCAGGATCTCAACGCGGCTCAGATCGCGCTCGCGCTCAAGGCCGTGAAGAAGAGTGGCCCGGGCGGAGCGGGCGGCGGCCGTATCACCGCAGTAGGCGACGATCGCCAAGCAATCTACAGCTTTCGGGGGGCAGACTCGGAGGCTGTGAGCAAGATCGTTAAGGAGCTGCAAGCGAAGGTGCTCCCTCTGAGCGTGACCTATCGCTGCGCCAAGCAGATCGTGGCTCAGGTGCGGCATATCGTCCCCGACTTCCGCGCCGCTGACACGAACGGCGAGGGCATCGTTCGTAGCGTCCTGGGCGAGAAGATGGTGGAGCAGATCGCGGGCGGCGACTTCCTTCTGAGCCGAACGAACGCTCCCCTCGTGGCCTACTGCCTGGGATTCCTCCGCGATGGTCGGCGCGCAAAGATCGCCGGAAAAGACGTGGGCACCGGCCTCGTGGCCTTCGTCAAGTCTCTCAAGCCGAAGGGTGTCGAGGGGCTCCGCGAGAAGGTGCTCGCCTGGCGCGAGACCGAGGTTGCCCGCCTGGAAAAGCGCAACAAGCCCAGCGATGCCGCCTCCGACAAGGCCGAAACGATCCTCGCCTTCTGCGACGGTGCCGAGAGCGTGCCCAGCGTGATCGCCAAGATCGAGTCGCTCTTCGCGAACATCACCGACGACAACGCGATCGTGTGCAGCACGACGCACAAGGCCAAGGGGCTAGAGCGCGAGCGAGTTTTCATGCTCCGCGACACCTACAAGCCGGGCAAGAGCGCCGAAGAGGATAACCTCTTCTACGTCGCCGCCACTCGGGCCAAGAACGAGCTGGTGTTCGTCTCGGGCAAGGGGGTGCAGCCGTGAGCGCCACGTCTTCTGCGGGCGCGAAGGGTGCCCGCCCCTTCGCGAACCATCGGAACGAAGTCGAGCGGCAAATCATCGTCACGCTCGTCGAGTCCCTCCTCGCCGCCCACTACCTCGTGGGCGTGAACGATGGTGAGGAGGAGGTGCTCAAACCGTGCTCCGATGCGGCTCGAATCTACACCGTCATGTCCACGACGGATGAGGACTACCTCCTCACGGAGAAGGAGGGCGAGAGGGATGGCTGGATCCGCCTCATCTACGGCAACCACTGTGACGTGATCAGCGACTACACCACGAACATTCCCGATTCGATCTTCGAGCGCGCGAACGCTCTCTCAGAGCACTTTGCTGGAGGCGGTTGGTGATGATCTTCAAGTCCTGCCCCTGCGGTCACGATCTCACTCTCAAGGAGTGGCTCACGCTCCCCCTGGTGGGCGAAATGCGCCATCCTGGGGAGCCCGTGATTCAGCTCCGAAACCACTCGCCAGGGTGTGACTCGACCATCGCGATCGAGCTGCCTGCGCGCCCCATGTCGCGAGTGGAGGTGACGCCGTGAGCGCCGCCTCGCGCGTGGACGCCGCCCTGACGAAGAACGCAGCGGCGGCGGGCTACGACTCCGACGCCCTGGAGATCGCCCGCGTGCTCGTTCGCCACTACGGCGACGAGGCCGAGGCCGTGCTCGATCGGATCCCCTCTCACCTCGTTCACGTCCGGCTGAAGAAGGTCGCCTCGAAGCGGTCCCCTCGGAAGGGGGGCGACGAGCCATGATCACAGCCAAGTACCGCCGCCCGACTCGCAAGAGGCCAGCACCTCCGATAGAGTGCTCTCTCACTTCCTCTGCCGCTTGGAGTCCTGCCGCGGGAGGGCAGGTCAAACTCCACTTCACGCTGATCGACGTTGAGGGGTCGGTAGTGAGCGGGGTTTTCGATCTAGGATCTGAAGCGGTGTGCGCTCTTGTAGAGCGATTGAACGCCCATCTTGCTTGCTTTGATTCTCGCCGCGCTGAGAGGCTGCCGTGAAGAAGCGTACAAAGAAACTCCCCCTTTCCGACGCGAAGATAACGAAGATTGCGGAGCTGGCTCGCGAGCGCGCCAAGAGCGAAGCTCGCGCTTCTACGGCTCCCAAGCAATCCCAAAGAGAGCCCGAATTTTCCCTCATGCCAACGCCGATCTCAAAGGTTGTCGTGTGGAACTCTGCCGGGGGAGAATTTCAAATCGACTGCATCGACGAGGATGGTGACACGGCTTGCTCTGTAGCCCTGGAAGACCGTTGCGAGGCCATGCTTACCGCTGCCAGGTTCGCCTCCACTGTCGGCTGCCCCTGCTATCGCTTGCGCCTCTCATGGCTCGTGATCGAGGAGCGCCTGGCCTATCTGCCCACGAGCATGAAACTTCTACACGCCGTAATCCAAAGCGAGTCGCTCGAACCTGTCTGGAACTGACGAAAAAGGAAACCATGACGACACCGAAGCCGAAGCCGAAGCCGAAATCAGCAACGAAGATCCACCCTGAGAACCCGAAGCTATTGAGACTCGCAGCGGGAGCGGGGGCGGGGATGGGGGTAGGAGTCAAGCGGGAGAAGGCCGAGCGCGACGCAAAGGCCAAACGGGACGCTAGAGCGGCCAAGGCCGCCGTCAAGCTCGAAGCTCGCCAGGCGGCCGTCAAGCTCGCGTCGGAAGCTCCGATCGGTCTGGGCTTCGATGGTGAGCCCGTCAACGTCATGTCCGACGACATGGCGAGATCGCTCCCGTCACGCACGATCCGGTTCGATCAGATCGTGATCGACAAGGATTTCAATTCCAGAAAAGACTACCGGGGGATCTCCACTCTCGCCGAGGATATCGATGAGAATGGTCTGATCTCTCCTCCGCTCGTCTCGCAGGATCCAAAGAATCCTGAACGATTCTTCCTGATCGCAGGCTTCCGTCGCACTCTTGCGATCTCAATGCTGCGCGAGGCCGCTCGGAAGGCTGGCGCGACCGAGCTACCCTACGATCAGATCGAGGTGAAGGTTCACTCCGGTCCAGAGATCGGGCGCTGGATCCTGAACCTGAGAGAGAACATGAGCAGGGTCGATCTCCACGTCTGGGAGATCGGTGATCAGTGCGTGAAGATCCGCGAGCGCTTCCAGCTCTCCGGTGCTCAGATCGGCGAGAAGCTCTCCTATCAGAAGAGCCATGTGAATAATTGCATCCGTGTTGTCGAGCGAATCGTCGCCGACGTGCAGAAGCAATTCCGAGAAGGCAACGCCGAGCCTCCGTTCTCGCTCCTCACCACGCTCGCGTCCTTGAACCTCGCGGACGGCTCGCCAGATCATGATCGGCAGCGGATCAAGTGGTCCGAGTGGCTCGGTAACAAGGGTGGAAAGGGGGGCTCCGAAGCTGGGGCTGGCGATGGTAACGAGGACGGCGACGAAGAGAGCCCGAGCGGAAAGATGCGGAGGCTTCGCGAGTGCGAGAAGCTCCTCGCGAAGATCGAGGATGGTCTGAAGGAAGCAACGCGCGAAACCGATCGCGAGTATTTCCGAGGCGCCATCGGTGTGACAAAATGGATCATGGGCCTCACGAAGAAAATCAAGCGGGTGTCGTTCGCGGCATCGGCCAAATGAGTGAGAAGGAGAAAAAAGTGGCAACAAAGAAGAAGCCGAAGCAGCCGAAGCAGCCGAAGCGGCAAACGATCGATACGACCGGCGAAGAGGTGGACGTGACCGCCGACACAAGCCCGAGCCCCAGTCTGACCGTGAAGGATTCTTCGGAGAAGTCGGGGAGTCAGGACGCCTTCGAGGTGGAGCGAGATCGGAGGCTCTCGAAACTGGATCTGCACGTCAATAGCGATCCGCTCTACGACACGGTGGAAGCTAATCCGCCAGCGCCCCCTCCCACGAAAGAGGAGATCCTCCAAGCCACCTACGCTATGGCGCAAGCGGCGGCTGAAGATCCGGAGGGGAAGGGAGCGCTCGCGCTCGGAGACAAGCTCGGACGCCAAGCGCTCATCGAGACAATCGCCTTTCAGCTCCCTCCCCGCTGGATCAATCCAGAAGTCGTGGCCCGACTGAAGACGATCGAAACTCCCGCGCTCGCCGTCGTTCTCTCGTGGCTGGCACTGAATTGGTGGGCCGGATATGAGGTGGGGAGGGACGATGCAATCAGCTCGATCAAGGTCGCGTTCTCGAAGCGAGAGCCCGACGAAGAAGCTAAGGCCACTGTGAGCGCAGTCGAAAAGCAAATCAGGGAAGATCGCGAGCGTACAGCTCGCGAGGAAACGGAAGACCAGTCATGACCACAACGCGATATCCAAATCAATTTCGGATCAAGGGCTCAGGGAGCCAAAACATTCTCTCGATCGGTGCCATCCCGAGGTGTCTCGGGCGGAGCCATTCGTGGGCTCTCGCCGCCTGGCTCGTCACCTACCTGGGCGACATGCCCAGCTTCCTGAACGTGCTGATCGACGTGTGGGCGTCGAGGTTCGGAGAAGAGCAGATCCCCGACTGGCTCCGAGCCGCCTGCCCCGACTGGACCCCGCACGAGCCCCCCGCGCGCCAAGTCGCTCCCCAGGTGGCTCCGCCTGCGCCCCCTCTCCCTCGGCCGGTCCACAACCAGAACGGGCAGACCCCCCAGCCGGTCCCCTCCGCCCTCTCACGCAAGGGGAGCGGGCCAGCGATCCCGCGCCTCACGCTGACCGATGGATCTGTCCTCGATGCCAGCGGCATCCAAGCTGTCGCCGAGGAAAACGAGCGCGAGATCCGCGAGCGGCGAGAAGCGGCACGCCGATCCTCGCCGGGCACGAGGCCCGCACCTTCGCCCTCCTCTTCACCTGACGCCGAGCGGGGGCACTTGCCTGTGCCCCTGCCCGTTCCGCTGGACGAGGGCGACGGCTCCGAAGTCTAGGCCGAAACGAGCGCGAGGTTCTTCCTTCCTCCGAAGGATCTCGCGCTCGTCGCTGCGTGAATCGCAGCCTGACGATGGCCGTCAGACAGAGCAAACTCGCATGAATGATCTTCCGTGCCTCCACTCGGGCTGCTTCTCGTCAGCGCGCTTCGTCGCTCGCGACAATCGAGCTGCGCTCGCGCACCTCTGCCGCCTCTGTTTCGCGGATCTTTCACTCGAAGAGCAGAGCTTCTACGCGGAGCACGAGCCCCGCACTCTCGCTCCCTCTGCCCCTCCGGATAGCGAGCCCACGAAGCCGAGCTTCCGGCGCACCATCTATCTCGTGCAGCCTGGCGACTCGCCATACAAGATCGCCCAGAAGTGCGCGCCCGAGCCGTCCCGCTGGCGCGAGCTGATCAAGGCGAACCCATCCAAGGTACTCACTCGGGACGGGATCTCATTCGCAAGTCTGAGAGTCGGCGAAGCGCTCATCTTGCCTGAAGGGTGGGAACCATGAAGAATCCTCCGCCTCATCCCATGCAGCTCCGCTTCCCCATCGGGACGCGGATCAAGTCGTCGCCTTCCTATCCTCCGTCGCGCACGCGCTCGGAGCCCTGGCGCGACACCGAAGACCTCGGACGCTGGCTCGTGCTCCTCGAAGATGGCCGCACGATCGACTGCACGAGCGCCGAGCCCCTCTGTAGCTGCCACGAGTGCGATAAGTGCAAGGGTGCCTGCCTGGCACTCAGAAGCGATATCACGCTCGAACGAGATCCGTTCCTCCACGAACTATTCAATGACGGGCGGCCGGTGTGGAGCTGCGAGCCGTGTCGATCTGCACGGGCGGCCGAGATTTAGAAAGGGAGAAACATGAAGACGAAATGCCACTCACACCCCCACCGCAAGGCCGTCGCGTGCGGCAGAGCCTCCCACAAGGGCTACTGCCGCGAGTGCTGGCCCGCGAACGCCAAAGATCCCGTTCGATCTGCCTACCTTCCCCCCTTCGACGCGACGATCTGGCTCGCCGCTCTCGTCGCCCTGGCGCTCGCGCTCGTCGGCGGAGTCGGGTGTGGCGGAGAGCGCTTCTCCTCGGCCGCCGGAACCCGCCCGACTGAGGATGCCGGAGCGGAGGGCTCTCTCGGGGGGTCTTCGGAAGCTGGAGGGAGTGCGACGGGGGGCGATGGGAGCCCGATGGGGCTCGGAGGGAGAGGTGGAGGCTCCGTAAGCTCCAAGGGTGGAGCTGGGGGCTCAGGGGGCTCAGGGGGAGCCGTAGCGCCCCCCGACGATGCGGCTTCCACCCGTGAGCCTGGCGACGCTGGAGGGGGTGGAGAAGCTGGCAGCGCTGGCAGCGCTGGCAGCGCTGGCGGCGCTGGCGGCGCTGGCGGCGCTGGCGGAGCAGAAGCGGGCTCGGGCGGGGCTGACGGGGCTGGCGGGGCCATCGAAGCTGGTGGGGCTGGCGGGGCCATCGGAGCTGGTGGGGCTGGCGGGGCCATCGGGGCTGGCGGGGCCATCGGAGCTGGCGGGGCCATCGGAGCGGGCGGAGCCACTACAGCGCTCTGCGAGGCCGCAACGTGCCCAAGCTGCGCATCGGGGCTTGTCCCTCCGTGTTGCTACACCTCTCACCTCTGCGGCTGCTACTCCGTATCGACTTCGCGCTGCTACGCAAATTGAAGAGTGAGAAGGAAAAGGGAAAGTCATGAAGAAGCGAAAGACGAAGAAGAGCGACCCCGCCGATAGTCAGTGGATCGCCATCGCGAGCGCGATGGCCGCGAACACCTCGAAGATGATCGAAGTGAACCAGCGCATCATCGAGCGACTCGATTTAGTCGATAGTGGCTTGGATAAGATCCGAGCGAGGCTCTCCGGGGAAGAGTCCGTGACGTGCTTCGTCTGGGGCATCATTCGCGTCGAAACGGAGATCCGCTTGCACGGCTTCCCAATCGAAGGGGTGCCAATGGAAGCCGTGAAGAAGATCGTCGAGCTGAACATCGCCGCCGCTCCCCAGAAGATGTGTGCGAACGAGGAAAAGCTCTTCCAGATCGATCCGATGATGAACGGCTTGAGCGGCGCGCTCTACATCGAAGGCCCGTTCGCGTTCGTGGACGTGCAGGTAGGGAGGAATTCGGCGTTTGCATCGTCCTCGCCGAGCTACGATGGAGATCCTCCGGCCGCGAAGAGCGTCGTCTTCGGGACCGTCCACGTCGGGCAAAGGATCCTGGCGAGAGTGCGGAGGATCGATCCGTGAGCGGCCTAGCAGGCAAGAGCGTGGCGCTCACCGTGCGGGGCAAGCTCGCCGTATCGAGCATCATCGAGCGCTCCCTCTCGATCGCGTGCCCGACGTGCGGAGCCGAGGCTCACGAAGACTGTGAAGTCGGAGGTGAGCACGACTCCAAATTGCTGAGTGACGTACACCGTGAACGTGTGAAGGGAAGTAGTAGACCATGATCAAGAAGAAGGAACGAGAGGAGCTGAAGAAGCTCGTGAAGGTGACGAAGGCGATTCGCGCCCTCGCGAAGAAGAACCCTGCGATCTTCAAGAAGCTCGCAGCCTTACGGGCTAACGAGCGGAAGCTCACTGAAGGGCTCAAGGAGAGCGTCCGCAATCGCGTCGTCGCCGAAGCGTCGAAGAAGGGCTACGTCGGCCCCAGTATGCTCAACGTCTACAGGGACAAGGAAGCTCTCGTGCAGGCCGTCGTGCGGCGCTCAGTGCGCGGCTTCGACGTGGGTACGGCGCGGGCTGAGTGGCCTCGGGCGATCTTTAATGCGTGCTCCTCGATCGATCCGAAGAGGGTCAATGCGCTCATCGAAGAGGGCAAACTCACTGACGAACTGGCGGAGAAGGCTCGCAGGGAGGATCGCGTTGTCACAGCCTCCGTGACGATCGCAATCATCGGGGAGGATCCGTCATGGTGACGGCTCCGGGGGCGCAGCCGACGCCCGAGCGGAGCGCCCAGCTCCAAGCGTGTCGGGACGTGGCGCTGGAAGCGGCCTACGGCGCGCTACCTGGCGTGACGCCGTGGGAGCTGTTCCTTGTCTTCGCGAGCGCGACGGCCAGTGTCGCGAAGAAGATCGGCATGACGAGCAAAGCGTTCCGGGTGAGCCTGGATGCGTTCTACGCTCGCGCTCCCGGCGGAAAGGTCGAAGGAAGGTCGGGCGGAAACCTATCATCGTAGTGAAAGTCAAGAACAAAAAGTCCCCGCCCCAACCCCACCCACCCGCCCGCCCTCCCAGAAAAACCCCAATCATTCCGCGCACATACGGAACCGGCTTTTCGCAAGCCACCTACCCGGCGCTGGGAGGCTGAGGGGGAGAGCCTT
>Ga0315277_10005006_pt1 | contig 17549 bp, 12 predicted proteins | sample YL17G05_15_MG_FD_203695 | JGI IMG/M metagenome (GOLD analysis project Ga0315277, IMG submission 203695) | Sediment microbial communities from Yellowstone Lake, YNP, Wyoming, USA - YL17G05_15 | ecosystem: Environmental > Aquatic > Freshwater > Lake > Sediment | place: USA: Wyoming | collected... | reverse complement strand
GGTCTTGGCTTACGACGCGGACGGTGCAGGCGGCCGGGTGGCAAGGGTCCTGCAAGGTGAGTGGTCGAGGCTGGGCATCTACGCCGAACTGCGACCCCTGCGGGGGCCGCAGCTCCCGGTCGAGATGCTCAGTGGGCTCTCGCATCTTGCACTGGTGGAGGCGCAACCTTGGAGCGGCGACCCGGCCGGGACCCTTGCCATGCTGGTCATGCCTCTGCGCGGCCCCGCGGTGGGTGCCTTCCGGACGGGATGGCGGACTCGTGAGTTCGACGCCTGGCTTGCAGCGGGGGGACGCCCTGCCACACCGGCGCTCGATGTCGTTCAAGCCCGGCTGCGGGAGGAGCTGGTGGTGCTTCCCCTCGTCCGGTTGCCCTGGGTGTGGCTGGCGCGGGCCGGTGGACCGCCCGGGGCGTTTCACCCCCGCTTTGGACCGAGCTGTGCAGTCATCCCGTAGCCCCGGCCCCGAGGCGGCTCTGGACACCGGCGCCAATTGCCCCACTCGGTGCTGGCTGTTGACCCCGTCGCCGGGTTATCCTTGATCCGCGGCCGACAACCTTGACGAACCCCGGGCACGCGTGAGCTCTCAGAATGACATCGTTCAGGCCCGTCCCACCCGAAGATGGAGCCCCGGCCGCCGATGGGGCTGCGACTCCGGCCACCCTGCTCCGACCTCGAATCCTGGAGACCAGCATGAAGAAGCTCGTCTGCCCGACCTTGCTCGGCACGGCGGTTCTGTTGATCGTGCTCGCGAGCACTGCTTTCGCCTCGACCATCCTCGAGCGCGAGTTCCGTTACGGCTCCGAGCGCTTCCGCCTCGGGCGGAACGCCGACGGGACCACGCGAGTGGAGATGAGCGCGTCCTCGCGTGACTACACCGCCGGCCAGCCCGATCTGCCCCTGGTGGGAGAGCAGGTCGAACTCCCCGCGGGCATGAGGCTCGTGGGGGTCGAAGTCGCGGAGCTCGTAACGGCCTCCCTCGCGCATGGGGTACGGCTGCCGAGCGCGGAAGTCCTGCGGCCGGGCCTGGGTCCGATCGAACGATCCGCCCCGGACCCGGAGGTCTTCGGGCGCGCGAGCTTCGTGCCCGGTGATCTGGTGCGCGTGGGCCTGCAGGGCTTCGAGCGCGGCCGCAGTGTGGCCTGCCTGATGGTGGCGCCGGCGCGCTGGAACCCCGCGACGGGCGAGCTGGAACGCATCGAGCGCCTGCGCGTGCGCATGGTGCTGGAGCCCACGTTGGACCGCCCCCTCGAGCGCGAGCGCGTCGTGCCGGAGTGGGAAGAGCCCACGGCCGGTGCCGTCGCCCCCGGCGCGCGCGTGCCGCAGCCCGCCGCGTTGACCGGGCGCGGGAGGGTGGAGCCCTTCAAGGCCACCCAGTTGCCCTCGGTGCTGGGCAGCCCAGTCGCCTACGTGATCATCACCAGCGATGCGATGGCGCCCACCTTCCAGCAACTCGCCGATTGGAAGACGCAGTCCGGCGTGCCGGCCGTGGTGCGCACGATGTCGTTCATCCAGCAGCAGTATCCCGGGGGTGCCGACGATGCCGAGCGCGTGCGCACGTTCATCCGGGACGCCTACACGCGCTGGGGCGCGAAGTGGGTGCTGTTGGCCGGGGACACCGACGTGATCCCTGTCCGCGTCGCGTTCACCACCTACTACACCCCGGGCGGCGACTACATCACCACGGACCTCTACTACTCGTGCCTCGACGGCAACTGGAACGCCGACGGGGACAGCTTGTACGGCGAGGCTCCGGTGGGGATCAAGGACGACGCGGACCTCCTTCCCGAGGTGTACGTGGGGCGCGCGCCCGCGAGCACGGTCTCCGAGGCGCAGCTGTTCGTGAACAAGAGCCTCCAGTACGCCAAACAGCCGATCAGCGACTACCTGGCGAACCTGCTGTTCTTCGCCGAGGTCCTCTTCCCGCAGGATTGGAAGCCGGGGGATGCCACCTGGCTGGACGGCGCGGAGCTGGTCGAGCAGGACGTGCTGCCCATCCTGGACACCGTGCCGTGGATCCGGTACGCGCGGCTGTACGAGAACTACACGGACGAGCGCTGGCGTCCCGGCGCGCTGCTGGAGAATCGGCAGACGGTGATCGACTCGCTGAACCGCGGCTACAACCTCGCCGTGCACGTCGGCCACGGCTACCGCAACGTCATGCACGTGGGCGACGACGGCCTCCTCAACGGCGATGCGATGGGGCTCACGAACGGCAATCGCCAGATGAATCTCTACGCCATCAACTGCACCTCGAATGCCATCACCTTCCCCTGCATCGGCGAGGCGTTCATGAAGGCGCCCGGGGGCGGGTCGGTCACGAACATCGGCTCGACGCACTACGATTTCCCGACCTACGGCCGCTACTACCAGGAGGAGTACTTCCGGCTCCTCTTCGAGGACAGCGTCACCGCCATCGGCGAAGCGCAGGCCAGGCAGAAGCTGCCCTTCGTCGGCAACGCGGGCTCGGACGGCGCCCAGCGCTGGACCCAGATGACCTTGCTGCTGCTCGGAGACCCCGAGCTGCACGTCTACACGAACACGCCCCGCACGCTGAACGTGACGCATCCCGGCTCCCTGCTCGTGAGCGACACGACGCTGGCCGTGCACGTGGAAACCGGGGGGGCGCCGCTGTACGGCGCGCGGGTCACGGTCTACAAGCCCGGCAACGAGCTGCAGAGTGCCCTGACCAACGGGGGCGGGAACGTGACGCTGCCGGTGCGGCCGGACAGCCTGGGCGTTCTCACGCTGACGGTGACGGCCTTCAACTGCGTGCCTTACCAGGCCACTCTCACGATCGCCTCCAGCGGACTGCCCGCCCTGACCGAGCGTCCCGTGCGGATCGATGACACCGGTGCCGGCGGCACCATCGGCAACGGGAACCGGGCCTGGGATGCCGGCGAGACCGTGGCCCTCTACCCGGTGGTGAAGAACACCGGCGGGTCCGCCGCGAGCACGGTGAGCGGGACGCTGAGCACCACGGACACCATGGTCACGGTGCTGCAGGCCGTGGCGAGCTACGGGACCATCGCCGCCGGGGACACGGCGGGCCCGGCCTCGGGTTTCCTGGTGCGGATTCCTGCCTACGCTCCGGACCAGCGCGAGGTCCCTTTTGCGCTGCGGCTGGTCGACGGTGCGGGGCGTTCCTTCCTCGAGCACTTCCAGTCCACCGTGCTCGCGCCTGAGCTGCACCACTTCGTCCACGCAGTCGTGGATCTGGGCGGCGACGCGGACGGCCGGCCCGACCCGGGGGAGACGGACACGTACTTCGTCAAGCTCCGCAACCTGGGCACGGGGATCGCGCAGGAGGTGAGGGCCGTCCTGCGGAGCCTGGACGGGCTGGCCACGGTGACCGACAGCACGGCGCTGTGGAGCCAGATCCAGCCCGGCGAGGAGCTGCAGGCCGATGGGCTGACCTTCGTGCCGACGAGTCTCGAGGCGAAGCTCCTGCTCGTGGTCTCGGACCTCTACGGGGAGCTCTTCCGGCAGACGCTGGATCTCTACTACCCGTCCACGCCCACCAACCTCTCCTGCACCGGCGCCGCGACCAGCATCACCCTGGTGTGGACGAAGGTCGCCGACGGGGACCTGTTGGGCTACAACATCTATCGTTCTGGGGCGAGCGCCGGCCCGTACACCAAGGTGAATCTCGTGCCCACGGACCGAATCGCCCACTTCGAGAACGGCGGGCTGGCCCCGCTCACGCGCTACTTCTACAAGGTCGCGGCAGTGGACTCCTCGGGGAACGAGTCCCAGCAGTCGGCCGCGCAGTCGGCCAGCACCAATCCTCCGCTGCACTCGATCTTCCCGCTGCCCACCGGCGGGAACACGCCCGCTCCGGTGGCGGTGGATCACATCTACCCCGGCTACGAGATGGACATCGTGGCCGGCTCCGAGGTGCTCTATCTGTGGCATCCGGACGGCACCTCCCCGGTGGACGCGGACGGCTCCGGTGCCACGCCGGGCGACTTCACCATGCTGGGGGACTACTACGCAGCGGGACCCTCGGTCGCTGACCTGGACGGCACCGGGAAGACGATCATCGGGCCGAGTTGGCACGACTCCTCGGTCTACGTCTTCGACTTGGCCGGACAGGTGAAGCCCGGCTGGCCGGCCAAGCTCCGCAACGGGCTCTGGTCCGGGGTGGCCGTGGGCGACCTGCTGGGCACCGGGCAGAAGACACTCGTGCTGGGATCGAACGGCCCCGAGATCTACGCGCTGCGTGCCGACGGCACCGAGTGGATGGATGGCGACGGCAACCCGGCGACGTTCGGCGTGTTCAAGGTACTGGGCACAGGCTGGGAGATCGGTACCCCCGCGCTCGCCCCGCTCGAGAACAACGGACAGCTCGCCATCGTCTTCGGAGGTCAGGACGGGTATCTGCATGCCTGGCGGGCGGACGGACAGGACGTGCCGGGCTTCCCGCAGCTGCTGAACGGCGGGGTGAGCGGCTCCGCTGCGGTGGGGAGCCTGGACGGCCCCGAAGGGCCGCTGAGCATCGTGGTGGGCACGGTCGCGGACTACCTGTACGTCTTCAACTCGAACGGCACGATCCGGTCTGGCTTCCCGAAGTGGGTCAAGATGGGCGGCACGAGCAAATCGCCGTCGCCGGCCCTGGCCGACATGAATGGCGATGGCTACCTCGACATCGTCGTCGCCAGCACCAACGGCTGCATCTACTGCTGGAACCGCGACGGGATGTCAATCCAGCCGTACAACGCGCGTTACAGCTCCATGACGACCGCAGCCGCGGAGTGCAGCCCCGTGGTCGCGGACATCAACGGTGATGGCCGCCCGGACGTCGTGACCGGCGACGAGACGCGCCAGCTCGCCGCGATCTCGGGGATGGACGGCTCGATGCTGCCGGGCTTCCCCATTCAGCTGCAGGCCGAGATCCGCGGCACGCCCGCGCTGTGCGACCTCGACGGCGACGACATGACCGAGATCGTGGTCGCGGGTTGGGACAAGAACGTCTACGTATGGGACTACGATTTTGCCTTCTCGCCGGGGCAGACCCCGCCGTGGCCGCAGTTCCATCACGATGCCATGCGCACGGGCTACGCCGGAACGCCCATGTACACCGGCGTGGAGGACGAGAAGAAGCCGGCGCCGCGTGCGCTCGAGCTGGAGGCGCCGGCCCCGAACCCGGCGCAGGGCGGCACGAGGCTCTGGTACGACGTGCCGGCCGAGCGCGCCGGAGGCGAGTTCGAGCTGGCGGTGTACGATCTCTCCGGTCGCCGCGTCCGGGTGCTGGGGCACGGCCGGGCGGAGCCCGGCCGCTTCTCCGCGGCTTGGGATCTGCGTGACGCATCGGGCGCACCCGCGGCGGCCGGCGTGTACTTCGCGCGGCTCGCGCTGGGCGGGGAGTCGCGCTCCCGGAAGCTCGTCGTCGTGCGGTAACTGCCCGGGGGCTGTCACCGGGGTCCGAACCGGGGCGGGGTCACCGACTCCGCCCGGTTCGTTTCCGGCCCCCGCGTGGTGCGCTGTGGTAGATTCGCGCGCACCAGATCCGCTGCAACGGGCGACCTGTTCGGGGGCAAGGGACGCGCCGAGCACGGCCGGCTTGCGGATGGGACCTTCTCCTCCGCGACCGCCCGCAGGGCATCCCGCCAGGCAAGCCACGACCAACCAGGACGCAAGCATGACTCGGACTCAGGACATGCCGGAGCGCCAGGACTTCATCCGCGAGATCGTCCAGCAGGATCTCGCGGCGGGAAGGTGCCGCGTCGTGGTCACTCGGTTCCCGCCGGAGCCCAACGGGTATCTCCACATCGGTCACGCGAAGTCCATCTGCCTGAACTTCGGCATCGCCCGCCAGTTCGGCGGCCAGTGCAACCTGCGCATGGACGACACCAACCCCGCGAAGGAGGAAGTCGAGTACGTCGAGGCGATCACGGAGGACGTGAAGTGGCTGATCCACGGCTGGGGCGACGACCGGCTGGGCCTGAAGCCCGTCGGCAGGACGCCCGAGGCGCGGACCGTGAACGGCAAGCCCGACTTCTACCTCGGTCCGGTGTTGCCGGCTCGGAGCGGCGGCGTGGCGCTGGAGCCCTTCTTCGCCTCCGACTACTTCGATCAGCTCTACGAGTGCGCGCTGCAGCTCGTCAGGAAGGGCAAGGCGTACGTCGACGACCTCTCGCCCGACGAGACGGACCGCTACCGCGGGTCGCCGGAGCGGCCCGGCAAGGACAGTCCGTATCGCGAGCGCCCCACGGCGGAGAACCTCGACCTCTTCCAGCGCATGAAAGCAGGCGAGTTCCCCGACGGCGCGCGCACGCTGCGGGCCAGGCTCGACATGGCCGCGCCGAACGTCTGGCTGCGGGACCCGGTGCTCTACCGCATCCGGCACGCGGAGCACCACCACACCGGCGGCCGGTGGTGCATCTACCCCATGTACGACTTCGCTCACTGCCTGAGCGACTACATTGAAGGCATCTCCCACAGCATCTGCACCCTCGAGTTCGAGGTGCACCGGCCGCTCTACGACTGGATCCTCGAATCGCTCGATCTGCCGCGGCCCCTGCCGCGACAGTTCGAGTTCGCGCGTCTCAACCTCACCCACACCGTGATGAGCAAGCGCAAGCTGCTGCGTCTGGTGCAGGAGGGGCGTGTGGGCGGCTGGGACGATCCGCGCCTGCCGACCATCTCCGGCATGCGGCGGCGCGGCTACCCGGCCGAGGCGATCCGCGCGTTCTGCGACCGGATCGGGGTCGCGAAGCGCGAGAGCATGGTCGAGCTCGGGCTGCTGGAGCACTTCGTGCGCGAGGAGCTCAACCGGCGCGCCCCGCGCGTGATGGCCGTGCTGCGGCCGCTGCGCGTGGTGATCGAGAACTACCCCGAGGGCCGGGTCGAGCCGATGGACGCGGTGAACAACCCCGAGGACCCGGCCCAGGGCGTGCGCCAGGTGCCCTTCTCCCGCGTGCTCTGGATCGAGCGGGACGACTTCCGCGAGGTGCCGCCGCCGAAGTACCACCGGCTCAGCCCGGGCGTCGAGGTGCGGCTGCGCTACGCCTACCTCATCACCTGCACCGGGCTGGTGAAGGACCCCGGCACCGGCGAGGTGGTCGAGGTCCGCGCGCGCTACGATCCGGCCACGGGCGGCGGCAATCCGCCGGACGGCCGCAAGGTGAAGGCCACGATCCACTGGGTGTCCGCGGCCCATGCCGTGGAGGGCGAGGCGCGGCTCTACGACACCCTGTTCACGGTGGAGAACCCCGAGGACGTGCCCGAGGGCCAGGACTTCACGCGCACCCTCAATCCCGGCTCGCTCGAGGTCCTGAGGGGCTGCAAGCTCGAGCCGTCGCTGGCCACGGCCACGGCGGGCACTGCGTATCAATTCGAACGGCTCGGTTACTTCTGCCTGGACCGCGAGGACTCGCGCCCCGGCGCGCCCGTGTTCAATCGCACCGTCACCCTCAAGGACACCTGGGCGAAGATCGCGCAGAAGCAGGGTGGGGGCTGAGGCCCGGGAGAGGCCCGTGTCCGTTCGCGTCCGCTTCGCTCCGAGCCCCACCGGCTTCCTGCACGTCGGGGGCGCCCGCACCGCGCTCTACAACTACCTGTTCGCGCGCGCGAACCGGGGCACGTTCGTGCTGCGCATCGAGGACACCGACGCGGCCCGCTCGACGGAGGAGTCGTTGAGCGCCATCCTCGACAGCCTGCGCTGGCTCGGCCTCACCTGGGACGAAGGGCCCGAGGCGGGCGGAACGTACGGCCCCTACTTCCAGTCGGAGCGCCGCGAGCTCTACCGCCGCCACGCCGCCGCGCTGCAGGCCGCCGGGCGGGCCTACCCGTGCTACTGCACTCCCGCGGAGCTCGAGGCGGCGCGCGAATCCCTGGCCACCGAGCGGGGACCGCTGGGCTACGACGGCCGCTGCCGCTCGCTCGACGCTGCGGCACGCGCGCGGCTCGAAGCCGAAGGGCGCCGGGCCGCGCTGCGCTTCGCCCTGGACCCGGCGGGAGAGACGGCGTGGGACGACGAAGTGCGCGGCCGGGTGAGCTTCCGCAACGAGGTGCTGGAGGATTTCGTGCTCCTGCGCTCCGACAGCTTGCCCACCTACAACTTCGCCTGCGTGGTGGACGACCGCGAGATGGCGATCAGCCACGTCATCCGCGGCGACGACCACATCTCGAACACGCCCCGCCAGCTCGCGCTCTACCAGGCGTTCGGCTGGACGCCGCCGCGCTTCGCGCACGTCTCGATGATCCTGGGGAGCGACGGCTCGCGGCTCTCGAAGCGGCACGGAGCCACGTCCGTTGCCGCCTATCGCGAGCTGGGCTACATCCCGGCCGGCATGGTCAACTTCCTCGCGCTCCTGGGCTGGGCCCTGGACGACAAGACCGAGCTGTTCACGCTCGGTGAGCTGGAGCGCCGGTTCAGCCTCGAACGGGTGAGCCGCAATCCCGCGATCTTCAACCTCGAGAAGCTCGAGTGGCTGAACGCCCAGCACCTCAAGCGGCTGCCCGAGCCCGAGCGGACGGCGCTGGCCCTGGAGTACCTCGCCGCGCGCGGGCACGATTTGCGTCTTCACTCCGAGGAGTGGTGGGCCGCGTTCGTGCGTGCGCTGGGCGAGCGCGTGAAGACCCTGGCAGATCTCGAGCGCTACGGGGCTTTCGCGCTCCAGGAAGCACTGGAGATCAATCCCGAGGCGTGGGCCGAGCTGCTCGAGAAGCCCGCGGTCGGAGAGCGCCTCCTCCGGCTCGCGGACCGGGTCGAGGGCGATTTGGCGTTCTCGCTCGAGAGCCTCGAGCGCGCGACGCGCGGGCTCGCGGGCGAGCTCGGGATCAAAGCGGGCGAGCTGATGTCCGCCGCCCGCGTTGCGCTCACGGGGCGGAAGTTCGCCCCCGGGCTCTTCGATGTGATGTGGCTGCTGGGACGCGAGACTTCGGTCGCGCGATTGCGGGCGGTCGCCGCGCGCTGGAGCGCGGAGTCAGCGCGCGCGCGCGGGTAGACGCGCGTTTGCCCGGTCGAATGGACGTGCGGTAGAGTCCCACCGCATCGCCTTGTTTGCCCGGTGGTGTAACGGTAGCACGACTGGCTCTGGACCAGTTAGTCGAGGTTCGAATCCTTGCCGGGCAGCCAATCTCGCCGCGACTGCTCCGGGCGCGCCTGATGGGCGCCCGTGCTGCTTGAGGTGGGGATCACGGTGATGAGTCGGCGGGCGGCAGTGGCTTGACGCTCCCTCCAGTGGCGGATAGATTCCCGCCCGCTTTCGTGGCGCTATCGTCTAGGGGTCCAGGACAGGTGGTTCTCAGCCATCAGACCGGGGTTCGAATCCCCGTAGCGCTACCAACTTAGCTTGCCGCCTTGGCGACTGTGCCCACTTCTGTGCCCGTTATTCTGGAGTTATTTCCCAGACGCCGGGCTTCCGCAGCCACGGCCCAGGGCCGCAACCGGCCATAGCGCTCTGTCAGCTTGACCGTGCTGTGCCCGAGCACTTGCTGGAGTGTCTCCACGGTCCCGCTCTGCTCAAGCCACTTCGTCGCGAAGGTGTGACGCAAGCGGTGCACGTGGAAGTCCAGACCCTTGATCCGCGCGTGGCGTCGGACGTACCGTCGAATCCACGACGCGGTCTCGGGCAGCCAGGGGAACACCGGCCCGGTGTGCCTCGACAGCGCTTCGAGCACGTCCTGAGCCTCGGGGAGAAGCGGCACCTCGCGGACCTTGCGGCTCTTGGTCGGCCCGTCATGCGACCGGCTGACCACCAGGTGAGCGTAGGGGCTCTCTCGAACGTCTTCCCAGCGGAGAGCCCTTATCTCCCCCCAGCGAAGGCCCGTGCAAGCCATGAGCCGCAGCACCGGCTTCCACCGCTCCGGTGCCACCCGAAACACTTCGGCAAGCTCCATCTCGTTCAGCGGTCGGGGAGCCGCTTCCGGCAGCGTCGGCAGGATGCCCCGTCGCCACGGTGAGCGGTCCAGCACTTCGGCTTCCTCGACGGCGTAGCGAAGCGTGCAGCGCAGATCCTCCAACAGCCGCCGCCGCGTCACGAGCCCCACGCCCCGGGTCTCCAACTCGGCGTTGAGCCGGCGGAGGTCCGCCGGTTTCAACTCCGAGAGGGGTACCTGCCCGAGGATCGGCCACAGGTAGTCACGGAACCGCTGCGCCGCCTGCGCCCGGCCGCGAGGGATGCGGCGAGAGGCGGCGTACTCGGCCAGCCAGCGGTTGGAGAACGCCTCCAGCGTCAGCGTGGGGGCTGCCGGCGGGGCCGGCGGGCCCTCTCGTTCGAGCCGGCGATACTCTGCCAGCGCGACGCCGTAGTCGGAGCCGAGTGTAACCCTCACGTCCTCACCGTTTCTCCGTGACCGCCAGACGTACACCGTGTTCACTCCCTCAGCCGTGCGCACTTTTCTTTTCCTGAGTCCTCTTGGGAGGCGCGGCACTAGCTACCTCCTTTCCGGTATCGCCGCGCGATCCACAAGTCCACATCCGATGGGCGGAAGCGTAGCCGGTTTCCCACGAGCACGGAAGGGAGACTGCCGCGCTCAGCGTAGGCCCGGACGGTGCTGGGCTTCAGCTTCAAGATCCGCGCCACGTCGTTCACGTCGAGAAGTTCTTCCAGCGGGGTTGAGGGGAGGCCGTTGCGGGCGCTCATGGTCGGCTCTCCAACTCGGATTTGGCGTCGCGGCGACCCTCCTCCTCAACCTGGGCCAGGCCGGGAGTGCAGCAGGCAAGCGACCGAAGCGACATGGGCGACCTATCTGCCGGCGCGCTAGGCATGGCGGCGACCCTCCGGCGCGAACAAGCGCTCACTCGGTCGGCCCCCTGTTTCCTGGCTCTCCGAAAAGGCCAAGCGGTGCCGCTCCAGCACGCCGGGACGGTCCCCCCCAGCAAGCGGAAACCGTTGACGGCAGGAGGTGCAGACTCGGCCGAAGGTCCACTCAAGAACGAGACCGCCGCAGTCCGGGCAGGGGCGCGAGTGCGTACTACCCAATGACGGTCCGGCGCTCTCTGGCTCAGTCATATCTGTCTCTCTAACTGCACTCTCTCCTTCACGTATACGTAGGGAATTGGCGTTGGAAACCACTCCGCTTCGGCCATTCATGGGGTTTTCGACGCCAACAATGGAGTTTCCAACGCCAGCCCGGTCGGGGGTTTCCAATGCCGGACTAGGGGAGTTACCGACGCCACGCGAGGTGGGGTTGAGAACAAACCGGCGAGAAGGACGGCCTCCGCGCGGCCCAGGGCGTCGCTCCTCGCAGAGACCGAACCCGGCGGCGACCAGCCCTTGCAGCGCCACTTCGGCAAGCCGAACAGACCCCCGGTAGCGCCGCGGACCAGCGTGCGCGAGTTCGTACGGCGTGAGCGTTCCGCCGCGGGACTCGATCAGGTCCGCCAGTTGCTGTTGCGTGGCGGCGTCGGGCGACACCACGGCCCATGGCTTTGCCGCCCCAAGTGCAGCCCGCCACGCGGTCAGGAAGCCGCCCGGATTGCTGAGGTAGAGCGCGGAGGGGTCCTTCGCCCCGAGCTTCACAAGCCAAGCCCGGTCGCGGATCTGGGAGGTTCCCAACCAGCGAATCACTGTCTTTCCGCCGCGATCAGGTTCGACCACGACATAGACCTTCTCGATCCCGTTGAAGTGATGAGCCCAGGTCTCGCGCCACGTGGCTGCGCCGGGAATCGCGAGGCACGGGATTCCGTGAAACCACAGCACCTGAGCATCTGACTCTCCTTCGACAAGCGCGCAGTAGCCTGCGGTCTGGGCCTCGGCGAGTCGCCACAAGCCATAGAGCGCAGGCTTGGAACCTTGCCGCCACCGGAACCTGTCCCCATCGAGCGACAGACGATATCGCGTCGCAATCTCGACACCCGCTCGATCGCGATATGGAATCTTCACGACCGTTCCGCCACGGTAGGAATCGGTGCTCAATCCGAGCCCCGAGAGGAAATCGGCGGGGATCCGCTTCGCGGCCGCGTAAGCGACCAGGTCGAGACTCGGTCGTGGCGTTGTGCCAGTCGGCGGACGCGGAGGCGTGACGAAGAGATCGCGGTACTTCAACCCCAGGCGTTCGAGGACTCTAGGCGTCGGGCAGCCCCCGTGGCAGTGAAGCAGTGCCTTGCCGGCGCGACCCTCCGAAACCTCGAGACTGGCTTGCCTGTCCGAGTGCGCCGGACAGCGCGATTGCCAGCCCCTCCCTATTCGCCGCGCCATGCAGCCCGCGCGCCCCAAGGCATCGAGCACGCGGGCGACCGGTGGAGACGCGGGAAGGGCGGTCATCCCGCACACCATCCGCCCCGTGCGAAGGCCGAGGGCGTGGCGGTCGGTTGCCTTGACTGCGCCGGACCTAGCGTGATGTAGCGCCCGTGCACCATGAAGTCTTCCTTCGTTGCGCGACGCCCGGCCCGCCAGCCGGGCGCTGCCTGTTGGTCCACCTCGGCAGTCAGGGGCTCGCTTCTTCCGAGGAGCCTGTTCGGTCTGCTACCCATCGCCGGAGCGCGTCGGCAGGCACACGGAGGTCGCGGCCTACCCGTATGCCAGGCAATTCTCCGCTTGCGATCATCTCGTAGATCTTCGACCTGCCAAGTCCGAGGACGACGGCTGCCTCGCTTGGCCGCATGAGAAGCTGCTCCATGTTCCCTCCTGTCATCCTTGGCCGGCCTTTCCGTCCACGCAGGAAACCAGGAGCAAGCCTAGGTAGTGGTGGACGGAGACGCAACGAGTAGGATATGATGTGGCTATGACGCAGACGAGACATGGTGGCATGGGGCGGAATGACGCCGACCTCGGCGTAAGCGACCCGGACCTCTTCGCTCCCCTCAGTCACACGAGGCTCGTTCATCCGGCAGCAGTGCGCCTCTTGCCTGGGCGGATTGTCTACTCGGTGCCTGCGGGCGTAGACCGGAACATCCGGGAGGAGGGCTACTTCGTCAGCGCTGAGCCCGGACCTCTACTTTGGGGGTTCTTGAGCCTGTTCGATGAAGCCGATGAATCGGTTTTCCTAGGCTTCGCCCAATCCTGGGGTGTCCTGGGGGTCTGCCAGCACGGCTGGTCTCTGGACGCGCATCGGACCTGCCAGGCAAGGCGACTCAGCAATAAGAGCCGGAGCGAGGGGAATGTCGAGGAGCATTGGGAGCCCATTGAGACCTGGCGCACACTCGCACGCCAAGCGGCTGCCCTCCTCGACGTGGGGCATCGGCTGCGCTCGGGCTGGAAAGTAGAACCAGCGTTGTTGGCCGACTTGCCTCCCGGGGCTGTCGTGTCTGCGCCGCGGGACGCAGTTCCCTCAAGAAAGTTGTTTGCCCAACTTCTCGGAGGATGGCTGTTTCAGGCGGGTGTCCGCCCGTGCACGCAGTGGGACGGTCACAAGTTGAGCATTCATTGGGGGCGTGGCGGTACGTTGGCGGCGGTTGGCACGCAACTGATGCTGGCGATGCACCAGAACATGGGCATTTGCTGGGGATGCGGAAGGGCATTCGAGCGTAAGAGGCCGCGGCGCTCGGGTCTGAGAACCTGGTGCTCCCAGTGTAGGAAGGCGTCGCGCGCGGCGGCCTCTCGAGACTACCGGGAGCGTAAAGGGGAAGCCTTGGCCCTATTCGCTCGTGGGATTCCGCCGGAGAGGATTGCCAAGCGGCTCGACTGGCCGCTCCAGAGGATCAGTGGGTGGATCCAGGCGGCTCGCCCCAAGATGAAGATACCTTCCCCCCGCCCGACGTCTGAGAAGTAGGCGCGCCTCCTACCCTGTCCCGCCCACGCGCCGGCCGGGCCTGAGCGCCCCCTTACGTGCGGGAAACGGCCGACCCTTGTGGTGCTTCCGCTCCAGCCGCTCCACCTCATGCCGTGCGCCGTCCTCGAGCAGCCGGGCCAGCGTGGGCGGCGGGTCCAGGACGCGGAGGGCGTAGGCGGCGTTGCGCGCCCGCTCGAGCAAATCCGGCTCGATCATGAAGGACACCCGAACAGGACCAATCCGCTCGGAAACACCTGCTCTCGGGATCTTCTTGATTGCGCTCATTGGCTCAGTCTCCCGTCACGGGTCATGCAGTCGGTCGTTCAAGTTCCCTTAGGGCCTCTGGGAGCTTGGCGCCACTCCAGTCCTTTGCTAGACAGATTTGATCTCGGGTCAGCCCCAGAGCAGTAGAGAGGTCCGCCCCGGCCAAGTAGGCTCCTGTCAGGGTGGCTTCCCGGAGGTTCGTCCCCATCAGGCGAGCTGACTGGAGTTTCGCATTAGCCAAGTCAACCCCCTCGAGGTTCGCGTCTGACAGGATGGCACTCTGAATCTGTGCGTTCGCCAATGAGGCCTTCCGAAGGTCCGCGCGAGTGAGGTCAGCCCCGGAGAGGCGCGCCTCCACCAAAGAGGCCTCTCTGAGGTCCGCCTCGCGCAGGTTGGCAGAGTCGAGTGCCGCTCGGTAGAGCCTGGCTCTCCGGAGGTTTGCTTTCCACAGGCTGGCTCCCTGTAGGTTGGCAAGGGACAGGTCCGCCCCGGGAAGTTGCAGTTCAGCGAGGTAGGCGCCGCCACGGAGCCCCCCGGTCAGTTCCACTCCGACAAGGGAAACACCGTCGTTGTGCAGGTCCTCAAGGGCAGTGCACCTTCCCCCACTCCCCGATTTCCCTTGGGCATCGCTGATGGCTTGCCAGGCTTGGAAGTGCTTTGCCTTCCGTTGGTCCTCTGCGGCTCGCCGGTATCGAATCACTGCCCAGAGGATAGATGCCAGGGTCAGCAACCCAACCACCCCCTGGAAAACCTGGGCAAGGTTCGCCCATCGTTGGAGCTGGGGATCTGAAAGCCGGGAACTAAACCAGACCACTGCGGCGGAGACGAGCACCACGGCGGGGAGCACCACTACCCAGACGAGTATCCAGCGCCACCCGATTGCACGCTTGCCGCTCCCGCCCTTCTGCGAGCTGACGGCGACGGTTAGCATCCGGCCTCCTTTCCGTGCTTTGGGCTCATTGTGCTCATTGTATGCGGTTGGTGGTGGACAGGATCAGGAGCCCGCCGGCGCGTCTGGCGGGCCATACATCTTGTCCCACAGATCCCTATAGCCTGCGGTGCGTTTGGCCAGCCACGCCTCGCGCTCTTTGGGTGCGTCTGGTATGTCCTCACCACCCAGGGTGATTTCGCCCCTGCGGATCTTCTCCGCGGTCTCGTCCCACTGCGCTTCTTGCCTCCGCCGCTCCGCCTGATTGCGCTCGCGCTTGATTGGCCCGGCCTGCGCGTCAGTGAGCAGCTCGTATCGCTCACAAATGCCTGCGAGGGGTGTTTCCATGCTGTCGCACGAGTCCGCCACCGCACCAAGGGCGCCAGGGATAGGCTCGAGTGCGCCCGCAATCCTGCCGAGCGCGGCCGCTGCCCCTATCGCCGCCGATGCCGTCACGGCGACGCCGGCGGCGATGATTACCAGCAGCAGGGTGTAGTCGGTCATTCGCGACTCTCCTTCCGGTTTGTGCCCATTGCGCTCATTGAGCGCTTAGATTTTCGCTTCGGGGCGGTGCTCGAATCCGGCCCACACCCACCGAATCGTGACGAGCAGCACGCCCGGCACGAGGAGACCGCCCAACCCGAACCACAGGCCCAGCATCTTGAGGGTGTAGCGCCATGGGGCGTTGGCCCTCTCATCCCGCGCTAGGGGTTCCCATGCGTTGACCCCTAGGTTGCCTAGCACGCTCCTCCGCGGGTGCCCCGATTTCAGGGCCGCCGCGAGTTGCTGAGCCGTGACGGTGGTGGGCTCCTGGCCGGGAACAACCCTAGCGGAGGGCGGTTCCCACTCGCCGGGCGATTCCAAGAACGCCGTGATCTGTTGGTCCGTGGCCTTGCTAGGAAAGCGATAAACAGCGCCGGACGCTCTCATCACGCCGCGATGTGTCGCCTCGTCCCACACCCCGAGCACATCGCTGACGGCGTAGGTCCCCAAGCCGAGGCCCCAAACGATCCAGAACACCACAAAGATTCGAGTCAATCCACGTTTCCAGCTCATGCGCCCCCCTCTTTGTGCTCATTGAGCGCGTTGCGCGTCTAGTAGGGGAAGTGGAGCAGCTCGGCGGCCTTCGCCTTCGCCTGCTCCCCGCGGCGGTCATAGCCCGCGGTGGTGGTCACGCTCGCGTGCCCCATCAGCTCGCGCACGGTGGAAATGTCCGCGCCGGCGTCCAGCATATCCCCGGCGAAGCTGCGGCGCAGGTCATGGGGCGAGAAGCGGGCGGCGATCCCGGCCGCGGTCGCACGGCGGGCCAGGAGCTTGAGCACCGCGTCCGGCGTCAGGCGCCGGGCCTCGAGCTTCCCACCGCGCCGGCCAGCGTAGAACAGCGGGCCGGCCTCCGGGCCGCGGGCCTCGGTCCAGGCGGCGAGCGCCCGGCGGGCACCGTTCCGCAAGGGCACCGTCCTAGCCTTCCGCCCCTTGCCGCAGCGGACCACGAGCACGCCGGCCTCGGGGTCGAAGTCCTCGAGGTCGAGGGCCACGGCCTCCGCCCGGCGCAGTCCGCCGGCGTAGAGCACGGCCACGAGCGCCACGTCCCGAGCGCCGGCGGGGGAGAGGTCGCGCCGGCAGGCGTCCACCAGGGCGAGCAGCTCCCCGCGGGAGAGCGCCCGGCCGCGGGGGTGAGCCTTGCCGCGCACCGGCTCGAGGTCGGCGGCGCGGTGGTAGTCCTCGGCGGTCATGAGTCCCAGGCGCCAGGCTTCCTTGAGCACCCCGCGCAGGGCGGCCAGCGTGGTCCGGCCGGCAGCGAGCCCGTAGCGCTCGAGCACCCGGGCGCGGATCGCGGCGCCGTGCTGGCGGCGCAGGGCGTCCCAGCGGAAGCCGTAGGCGAGCTGCTCCTGCCAGGCGGGGGCCGGCGTCCCGGCCGGCGGGGCCTCCGGGCTTCCGGTCACGAGGGCCACGACGCGGGCCAGGGCTTGCAGCATGGTCCGCCGGCTCGAGGGGGAGAGGCGGGCCAGGTACACCACGGCGGGGTGCTCATCGGCGCGCAGCTCCGGGCGGGCCTCGAGGGCGCCGGCCTCGGTCACAGGTGCTAGAGCGTGGGCGGTCATGATGGACACCTCCAGGCGATAGGTCACGCAAACTACCCTTTGCAAGAGGCAGTCTAGGATCGCTCTTTGGGCCTGTCAAGCTCAAAACGCTCATTGAGCACAAAGAGGGGAATGGGCGGTTAGAGCGGGGGTGCGGCCGCGGCGAAGCCCGACACCCCGGGGCGCTCCCGTTTCGCGGTCCTGGGGCATCCTGGGGGGCCCAGGCGGCGCACCAGCGCGCGAGCGTCGCCACCTGACGGGACTCCTGGGGAGTCGGGGGAGCGGGTCCGAGTAGGGACGGCAGGGAAACCAGCGACCGAGGGGAGAGAGTCTTTCAGACTCTCCCCCTCGCTTGCTCCTGCGCCTCGAGCCGGGCCAGGGCGGCTACCTGCGGGCGGTGCCCGCGCGGATTCCGCCCACCGGAGAGGGGGGAACCAACGGAGGGGGGAGAGCTACTGCCTACACTGTGGCTACCGCGCGCGCGTGGGGTTGGTGAGAGAATGGGCGAGACGCGAGCTGCGCGGACGCGGGCTTAGGCGGGGAAGCCCCCCACCACGGATTGCCGCTCGCGGATATCCCGTGCCTCGAAATGCCGCCGAAAATCGCAGCGAGAAGCC
>Ga0315277_10005005_pt1 | contig 17552 bp, 12 predicted proteins | sample YL17G05_15_MG_FD_203695 | JGI IMG/M metagenome (GOLD analysis project Ga0315277, IMG submission 203695) | Sediment microbial communities from Yellowstone Lake, YNP, Wyoming, USA - YL17G05_15 | ecosystem: Environmental > Aquatic > Freshwater > Lake > Sediment | place: USA: Wyoming | collected... | reverse complement strand
ACTGAGCGGGGCGGCCCGCCGGGCGTTGGGCCGCATGCGACGTCGCCCCACCCTGGTGGAATCCTTCTGGAAACAGGCCGAGTTGTTTTGACGCGAATGTCACTATATTATGCGAACGTCAATAGAATTCCCAAGCTCCCGACGATTCCGATCGGTGCGATTATTGGATGTACGATAGTGAAGCCCACGCTCACCCACAGTGCCAGCACGATCATGGAGAAAAAGAAGATAGCTACCATGAGTATCGTCAAAGGCGCGAAGGGCATGCGGAACATTTCCCGGATGATCTCCGGGACCATCGGCTGGGACATTGGCCCCAACGGAGATTCCTCACGTGGTGCACGCCCGACAACGTCCGGTGTCACGCGTGGTTTCTCCGCGAGGGGGCGGGCTATGGTCAGAGGAGTTGGCTCTTGCACGTACTGCTCTTCCGCAGAACTCGCAGCGCCAACAGGAACGCGGTCGGCAGGAGTGGCCGAAGGAGGAATGCACAGGGACGCGGTGACAATGAGGCTCAACACGGTCGGAAGACCATGTGACTTGCCAATCCAGTGGACAGTGGGTTTCTGCCCCGTTATTAGAATAGTGTCGTCTGGTTGTGGCCTGCCAGAGAACACGATCATCAAACGTGGGGGCGTCGTCATCTTCGCGATACTTCGGATATTCTTCATTCCGTCTGCGCCCTTTGGGCAGTGGAAATCGGTCACGACAATATCGTAGTTGTCAGCAAGGCAAGCTTTGAACTCCTCGGGCTTCGTCGTTACGTGCACAACGACGCCCCGGCTCCTGAGTTCCGGCAGTGCTTCCAATAGCTCCTTTAGTATTCGTGTCTGTTCCCGGCCGTCATCGTGCAACAGAATTTTCGGCGGGCCAGACCGTTGAGTTTTTAGTCGGTCTGGGTCCTCAGTTCCAGTTGAAAGGTGAGGTGCCATTTGGGTCTTAGCCAGGTTGCAGATCCCTCTCCGAATGGGCGCTTCCAGAGAGTGGTAACGTTATCTCGAATTCAGTGCCCTCCCCGGGGGCGCTTCTTTTTAGTGCGATATCGCCGCCATGTCCCCTGATGATGGTCCTGGCGTGCCAGAGCCCAAGCCCAGATCCACGATATTCGTCCCTCCTCTTTGTACTGAAGAAAGGCTCAAACAACCGCGCCTGGGTTTCCGCGTCCATCCCTACGCCGGTGTCTGAGATGTTCACTACCACTCGTTGGCCGTCCCGTCTCACCGCGACTGTTAGGACCCCTTCTGTCACGCTGCTGTCTTGATCCTCAATCGCATGAACAGCGTTTAACATCAACTCCATGAAAGCGTGTCTTAAAGTGGTCTCATCTCCAAGTACTGCGGGAGCGTCTGGTTCCGCCCCGGTCACAACGAGTTTGAGGCCGGCGCTTGGATCAAACAGCGAAAGAGACTGGCACACCCCAAGGATGAGATCTCTCAGATGAACCACCTCGCGCGTTCTCGCGCAGGAGATCAGCGCCTCCCTGTTGGACAACCAGTAGAGGTCATCAGTAATCCTTGCGGAGCGGTCCAAGGCATGAGAAATCGCCTCGGCTGTAGCCCTCATGGAGCTAACAGCCTCATCACTGGGCATAGATGTGAGCCTTTGCGTAAGCAATCGGACACAAGTTCTGATCAGGCTAATCTCCTGCGCGTACATGTACGAGGCCGATTCGGCAAGGAGACCTGTTTTGGCGAGCATCATGACTGGAAGAGCGTGGCGCGCCACATAAGGTTGCGCGAGCAAAAGGAAAATGCACTGGATGTTACGCGCATAGCGACGTGCCACGTCTGCATCGTAAAAACCGGCCATGAGAAAGGCAGCGTGCGTACGCTGAGGATCCTCTGTTTCTTTCCCGTTGCGGAGCCAATGGAGCCATAGGGGAAGCGAAAGCAGGTTGCGAGTGCCAAAATGCTCAACTTCCATCTCAGGGGAGAACCGCAAGCGTTGTAGAAATGTTTCCCAGTTCTGATCTTTGCCTTCTGCATGCTGGTAGTCCCAATGCTTGATAATGATACGCACCAGTTCGTGCAAGGCATTTGGGAACGGCATTGAAGCTAACCGCGTTCGCAGAGGCTGCCTGCCATCCTCTGCGCGGGCGTATGCAATGAACCAGTCGTAGTTGCCGTCCGGCCACTCTCTCCACCACGCGCTAAACTCGCGTTCGTCCGCGATAACCTTGTCCAGCCAATCCAGCATCTTCTCGTGGAAGTAGCGCTCTTCCGACCCGGGTTTGCCAAGCTTCTGCACCAAGTGCTCCCACGTATTCTCGACAATCGTCGGATTGATCTTAGTAAAGTAATTTACGAGGTCAGTGCCCGGCTGTTTGTTATTGAGAGCCTCTGCCGCTTGGCGCAAACGCCATTCAAACGAGTACGCAAGAATCTCACCCGAAGGAACCAGAATCCATCCGTTCGCTTCCTCGGAAGCTGACCTTTTGTAGCGGCCTTCTGCGAACATCCTGAAAAGTATGTTCGCGGCCAGCCGACCTTGAACACGCAGGCTTCGTTGTTGTTCTCTCAATTCCGACTTCCGCTGCTGCGAAACATGGTCGCACTCGAAGGTTTGATCACCCTGTTGCCGCCGCCGAATGCTCAACCAAGGAACGTCAATTCCGCCCTCCACCGCTTCGTGGAACCATCTTAGCTGGCCTTGCGCCTCCTCTCGGGTGCGATCATAGAAGTATAGGTTAGGCGTCGAACATCCCCACCATTTCCCCAAGACTTCAAGAAGCCGTTCAGAATGGGCAACATAATCCTCTAAAGATTTGTAAGGCGGGGGTTCTGCAGATGGAGATGGATTGCCCCATTTGTATCCGTATTGGATGATGTCTCGAGTGAGGCTCTCGAAAGCCTGCAAGTAATCAGGCGTGCCCTGTTGCTCTTTCATGCCATGCACCTTTGAACTCGAATCGGCTTCGTTTTCAAGTAGGACACTTTCTGTTTTGGTAATGCTCTGGCGTCACTGTGGCCGATTCTGGTCGAAAATCCGGCGATCAACAAGTGTCGGATAAACTGGCTCCGCCGAATCGGCCGTGACGATGGCCGACGATTTTGCCCAAGCGCCCTCTTTCTCAAGTTGACCGACCAGTGCCGGCGACAGGGTCAAGACATAGGAATACTGATCCCAAAGATTGTCCACCGTGGCGACATCAGTGCCAATCTTTTTCGCCACGATTTCAACGCATTCGCGCCTGTTGGCTTGCATGTATTGCGTTGCGGCTCGAAGCCCGGCAATCAAATGCCGCAGCGCTTGAATTCTTGAGGCGTCCGATGTGTCGAGTACCACAACGTTAAAAGGACTATCGTAGATGTCGTTGCTTGGAAATACGAGTGCGTTTTCTCCAAGCTGCTTTTGTGCATTGTATATGTGCGGCTGCCAAGTGAAAATGGCGTCAACATCGCCCCTCACAATGGCCGCGACCATGTCAGGTGGCTTCAGGGAAATAGTGGTCAAGTCAGAAGGTTTTAGGCCGTTCCGTTGCAGCATGGCCGCCATCACATACGCGGAGGATGTCCCAGGAACTAAAGCAACCTTCTTCCCCGCAAGATCGCGCGGACCCGTTATTCCTCTGTCCTTTCGGGCAAGCATGTTCTCATGCTTCTCGGAAGTGGTGAACGTCGCGATGATCCGCACTTTGTGTTGCTGGAACGCTGCAAGCACCACGGGGATGTCCGTAACGGTTGCCGCGTCCGCGACTTTCCCAACAACTGCATCGAGTGCGAGCCTTCCTGCTACGAATGGTTTTATGTCAACGTCGAGGTTCTCCTGTTTCCAGAAGCCTTTCGCCTCCGCCACATAGACGGGTGCGGCTGCCATGGTTAGAACGTCAGCAGCGAAGATCACCTTGCCAGGCGTTGTGGCCGGCTTCGAACAACCCGCCACGAAAAGCACTGCCGAAAGAATCAGAATAAGCCGCGTTTTCATTTCTTCTTAACCTCGTGATTTCTTTGGACCTGAACTGCTTTCTCTCGAAACACCCGTTTGTGCTTGGGCGTATATCCCTCCAGTCGGCCCAATACAAGTTTCAAATTCGTGCCAGCCAGCTCCCGCTTATATTGTCCCAAGTCCGTGTGGGTCTACCTCCCGCAGCAATGCTCGTGTTTCTTGCCACTGCCGCAGGGGCAGGGGTCGTTGCGACCGACTTTCGGGCCGGTGCTTCGTCGTGCAATAAAAAACGGCCTCCGTTTCCGTAGGCGGTTGCGAGTTTGCTTCCGTTGTTCCTAGACGTTTACGCCGGCGGCGGCGTGGGCGGAGTCGGCGGCGTCATGCTTCGCTTGATTTCAGATTGTCCATCGCAGATTTCGGATGCCATCACGCCTTAAAGGCTTTGTCGGCTGGAAGGCCGAATTCCCGGCGAATCGCCACATTCTCTTGCTTGCCGGCGGGCCAGAGGCCGTCCACGGCGAATTGGAGTTCGCGGCGCTGGTCGGCGATGTCCTTGACCAGTTGTTCGAGTTGCCTGCGCGCCCCGGTGGCGCCGGATTGTTCGCCGCTTTGCTCGGTCTCGACACCTTTGTAGGCTTGGAGGGCGCCGTCGAGGGCCTGCAATTCGTCCGCTTCAATGCCGGGCAGGGCGGCGTCCTTGGCCTTGGCCTTGATGTTGGTGGCGCAGGCTTCCAGATCGGAGCGGCTCATGCCCGGCAGGTTCTTCGCGTAGTAATAGTCGGCGAGGGCGCGCTTGTTTTTGGCAAAGTATTTCTGCTTGGCGGCGGCCTGGACGCTCTGGATTTGTTCGATCAGGGCGTCGCGTAGGCCCTGCTCCTCTTTGGTGACGACCTTCTTGCCGGTGGTCTTGCCGGTGGCCTGACCGGTCAAGTCGCGGGCTTTCTTGAGGTCGGCGTTGAGTTTGGTGAGCCAAGGGGCGTCAATTTTCCGCTTGGCGAGCTTGGCCTTGTAGTCGTCTTTGGCGGCGACGACGGCGAGTTTTTCGGTGCCGGAGATTTCGTCGAGCCAGGCTTGGTTGATCTCGCGGCGCTCGGTGGCGGATTTCTTGGGCGGCTCCGGAGACGGAGTCGGCGCGGGAGGGGATGGTGTTGGGTCTGACATAAAGCGTTGCTGTTTTGGGTAGTTTCTACTGCGAAGCGGCGGGAATGGGAAGAAAAATGTTGACACGACTTTGGAGAGACACGTGCCCGCGAATAGCGCGAATACCGCGTGCCCTCACCCCTGACCCCTCTCCCATCCGATGGGCGAGGGGAACCGATTCGTCGCGCGAAGACCACGAAGGTGACGAAGGAACGCTGACCGATCCGTTCGGCCCGTCGCTGCCTCCGACCCCTTCGCGCGACAGCGGCCTGTCTTGCGGATTTGTGTTCCTTGTGTTCTTTCGCGGCAACTGGTTTGCGTGGCCGGATTTCGCGTGGTTCGTGTGTTTCGCGGTTGAATCCACGCAAGTCGTTGAAAATGCGGCATCTAGGCAGCGCCACAAAGCTTCAAGGAAGCGGAATAGGATTCCCAAGAAGCGCGATAGAGCCTCAAGGTTCCGGAACAACGAGCCAAGACTCGCGAATGGAATTCCACGGTGGGCAGACGCGGGTTCACGGTTGCTCGACTGAAAGTCAACGCTCGCCAACAGGGTCTCCCGGTTGCGGGACTGGATTTCACGGTTGCGCCGTCGCATAGCGTGTTTGCCGGGCCGGGTTTCGGAGAAGAGTGGGAGAGTTCAACCGCGCTGTCACGGGAACGCATGACGCCCCGATTCACATTTTCCTCAGGCGTGATGCCCTGCCGCGACCGACGGAATCCCACGACGTTTCCCTGGCAGATGCCGGCCCATCCAATCCTGGAAGGTGTCGAGGTAGAGGTAAACCACCGGCGTGATGTAGAGCGTGAGGAGTTGAGAAATCATCAGCCCGCCGACCACGGCGAGGCCGAGCGGCTGGCGGGACTCGCCGCCGGCGCCGTAGCCAAACGCAATCGGTAGCGTGCCCGTGAGCGCCGCCATCGTCGTCATCATGATCGGCCGAAAGCGCAGCAGGCAGCCTTGGTAGATGGCGTCACGCGGTGTCTTCCCTTGATGCCGCGCCTCGATGGCGAAGTCCACCATCATGATGGCGTTCTTCTTCACGATGCCGACGAGCATGATGAGGCCGACGAACGCATAAAGGTTCAGGTCAATTCTGAACAGCATGAGCGTGAGCAGCGCGCCGAAGCCCGCCGATGGCAGGCCGGACAGAATGGTGATCGGATGGATGTAACTTTCGTAGAGGATGCCCAGGATCATGTAGATGACGAGAATGGACATGAGCAACAGGATGCCCAACCCTTTGAGCGAAGATTGGAAGACCTGCGCCTGGCCCTGGAAGTTGGCGGTCAGCGTGGCCGGCAGGCGGATGTCCGCCAGCATCTTGTTCACGGCGTCCACCCCCGTGCCCAGTGACACGCCGGGTGCGAGGTTGAACGAGACGTTCACCGCCGGCAGTTGGCCGAAATGGTTCACCGTGAGCGGACCGACGCTGCGCTTGATCTGCGCGACGGCTTGCAGCGGGACGAGATTGCCGTTGGACGAGCGGACGTAAAGCTGCGACAACGCAGCGGCATCGTTCTGATGTTCCGGCAGCACTTCGAGAATGACCCAGTATTGGTTGATGGGAGAATAAATCGTCGAGACTTGGCGCGAGCCGTAAGCGCTGTAAAGTGCGTCCTCGATCTGGCCGGCGGTGACGCCGAGTGCGCGCGCCCGGTCGCGGTCAATTTCCACGAAGACTTGCGGCGAGGTGATCAACAGGTCCGTGGTCACATCCTTGAAGCCCGGCAACGCGGCCATGTTCGTTTGCACAACCGGCACCCAGCGATAAAGTTCCTGCTGGTCCGGGTCCTGAAGTGTGAACTGGTACAGGCTTTTCGTGAACGTGCCGCCAATGCGGATAAGCGGCGGGTTTTGCAGGAAGGCGCTGATGCCCGGCACCGAATTCAACTTGCCACGCAGGCGCTCGATGATCTGGTCCACGTGCGGCCGGCCGGTGGAACGCGGCATCAAGCGCAGAAACATGCGCCCGCTGTTGCCGGTCGCGGTGGGACCGCCCGCGCCAATCGAGGAGGTGAAGTTGTCGAGGATGTTGGTTTCCGGCGCGATCAATCGCATCAAGGCGAGCTGGTGTTCCTTCATGCCGTCGAAGGAAATGTCCTGTCCCGCTTCCGTGACGATGAAGATCTGGCCGGTGTCTTCGCTGGGGAAAAAGCCTTTGGGGATCTTGACGAACAGGTAGCCGGTCGCAACCAGCACGAGGAACGAAACCCCCATCGTCGCCAAACGATGCCGAAGCACGAATCCCAAGCTGCGGCGGTAGAGACCCAGCATCCCGTCGAAGAACCGCTGCGACACGGCATACATGCGCCCGTGGTGTGTCTCCGCCGGCGGGCGGACAAAGCGGCTGGCGAGCATCGGCGTCAGCGTGAGCGAAACAAATCCCGACACCAGCACGGCGCTCATGATGGTCACTGCAAATTCGTGCAGCAAGCGGCCAAGGATGCCGCTCATGAACAGCACGGGGATGAACACCGCGGCCAGCGACAGGGTCATCGAAATGATGGTGAAGCCGATCTCGCGCGAGCCTTTCAGCGCGGCCTCGAAGCCGGGCATTCCTGCCTCCATGTGGCGCACGATGTTCTCCAGCATCACGATGGCGTCGTCCACTACAAAGCCCACGCACAACGTCAGTGCCATCAGCGACAGGTTGTCCACGCTGTAGCCCAGCAGATACATAACGGCGAACGTGCCGATGAGCGACATCGGCAACGCGAGGCTCGGGATGATGGTGGCGGAAACGTTGCGCAGGAACAGGAAGATCACCAGCACCACGAGACAGACCGTGAGCTTGAGGGTGAATTGCACGTCGTTGACGGAGGAACGAATGGACAGCGAGCGGTCGTAGAGGATGGCGAAAGTGACCGAGGCCGGCAACTGGGCGCGCAAGATGGGCAGCAGCTTGCGGATGTTGTCCACCACTTCGACCGTGTTCTCGCCCGGTTGCCGCTGCACGGTCAGAATGATGCCGCGCGTGCCGTTGAACCACGCCGCCACCTTGTCGTTTTGGACGCTGTCAATCACCTTGCCCAGTTCCCCGAGGCGCACGGGTTGCCCATTGCGGTAGGCCACCACCAGCGGCCGGTAGTCCGCGGCCTTCATCAATTGCCCATTCGCCTGCACGGTGTACGACTGTCTCGGGCCGTCGAGTGTGCCGGTCGGGAGGTTCACGTTGCCGGCGGCGATGGCCTGCTGGACTTCGTCAATGCCGATGCCGCGGCTGGCCAGCGCCTGCGGGTCCACCTGCACGCGCACCGCATACGTCTGCGCGCCGAGCACCCCGACCTGCGCCACGCCCCTGACCATAGACATGCGCTGCGCCACCAGCGTCTGTGCGTATTCGTCCACGGTGGACAGCGGCAGCGTGTCGGAAGTCAGCGCCAAGTAGAGGACGGGCTGGTCCGCCGGGTTGACCTTATTGTAGGTGGGCGGCGAGGGCATGCCCTGCGGCAACTGCCGCGATGCCTTGGTGATCGCTGCCTGCACGTCCTGCGCCGCGGCGTCAATGTTCCGGTCCAGCGAAAACTGGATCGTGATCTGACACAACCCTTGCGCGCTCACGGACGACATCGTGTCCACGCCGGCGATGGTCGAGAACTGGCGTTCCAACGGCGTCGCCACCGCGGAGGCCATCGTCTCCGGAATGGCTCCGGGCAAACTGGCTGAAACTTGCAGCGTGGGATAATCCACGTTCGGCAGGTCGCTCACCGCCAGGTAGCGATAGCTGACGAGGCCAAACAACAGAATGCCCGCCATGACCAGCGTGGTCATGATCGGTCGGCGGATGAACAACTCGGAGATGTTCATGAGGATTTCTCCGGGCCGGGTTTCGGCGCCGAGGGCTGGCCGGGCGCTTTGACGTCCGCCCTGAACCCTGGCGCCAAGCGCATTTGCCCGTCCGTCACGACGGTTTCGCCCGGCTTCACGCCCGATTCAATTACCGCCTCGTTTTCGCGGACCCGGCCGAGCTTGACCAGGCGTTTCTCCACGCGCGTATCGGCGTTGACCACGAACACGAATTCCCCGCTCTGGCTGTTCTGCACGGCGGCCGTCGGCACGACCGCGACGTTGGTCAACTGGCCGAGAGTCAGCGTGACGTTCAAGAACTGGCCGGGCCATAGCCGCTCGTCCGCATTCGGAAACACCGCGCGCAGCAAGACTGTGCCCGTGGTGGTGTCCACCTGGTTGTTGATGACCTCGAGCGTGCCGGCGGAGCGCGCCTCCGGATGCTGCGGCGGAATGGCCTCGACGCGCAATTGGCCGCGGCCCGCCGCCGCCCGCACGTCCGGCAGGAACCGCTCGGCCACGGCGAAGTCCACGTACAGCGGCTTGATTTGGTTGACGACGGCAAGGATAGTGTCGTTGTTCTTGACCATGTTGCCCTCGTCCACGAGCACCAACCCCACCCGGCCGTTCACCGGCGATGCGATGAAGCAGAAGGAAAGCTGCAGCGTCGCCGTGCGGACCGCAGCTTTGTCGGCGTCCACCGACCCGCGCAGCATGGCCACCTTCGCCCGGTTTGCCTCAACCAGCGTCGCCGCCACCGCCTTCGTGGCGGCCAGTTCGTCCGTTCGGCGCATCTCCGCTTCTGCGTTTTCGAGCGATGCCACGTCGCGCGCGAGCAACGCCTCGGCCTGGCTGAGCGCCGTCTGAAACGGCCGCGGATCAATCTCGAAAATCAGATCGCCCCGCTTCACCTCCTCGCCCTGCTTGAAGACGACGCGGGAAAGCTGGCCGTCCACGCGCGTCTTCACAGACACGCTCGCGTAGGCGCGGGCTGTGCCGATGATTTCCAGTTCGAGTGGCACGTCCTTTTGGACCACCGCGGCCACCGTCACCGGCACGGGCACGTCTTTGCGGACCTGCGGAATCGGCGGACCGGATGGGCCGTGGGCCGAACCGCGCGAACAACCGGCCAGCGCCCCCGCCAGCGCGGCAAACGTGGCTCCCGTCAAAACAAGTTTTTGCAGTCGCATAATTCAAACAGTCTAGTTGACGTTCGTTTCCCAGCCTCCGCCCAGCGCTTTGTAAAGCGCGATTACGTTTTGCGTCATCGTGCGCTGGCTTTGCGCGAGCGCATCCTCGGCCTGGTAGAGCGAACGTTCGGCATCGAGCACGTTGAGGAATTCGCCGAGGCCTTTCGCGTAAAGCTCGTTCGCCAGCGCCAGCGCCCGGCGGCTGGCCTCCACGGAATCACTGAGCGACTGGTAGCGCTCCTTTTCTTTTCCGCAGGCAACCAGCGCATTCTCGACGTCTTCGAGCGCGAGGAGCACCGTCTGGTTGAATTGCGCCAGGGCCTGCTGCTGCACGGCAGTCTGCGCCTTGAGCTGCGCCTTGAGTCGCGGATATTCAAGCAAACGCCAGCGCACCGAGGGACCGGCCGACCAGAACTTGCTCGCCGGCGAAATCAAGTTCTCCGCGTCGAGGCTTTGGAAGCCGCCCGCACCTGTGAGGAAAAACTTGGGTAGAAATTCCGCCTTTGCCACGCCGATGCGCGCGGTGGCGGCGGCCAGTTGCCGCTCGCTGCTTCGCACGTCCGGCCGGCGCCGCAACAAATCCGCCGGCAGACCGGGGGGCACTTCCGGCGGCGCGGCGGGAATCGGCGCATCGCCGGCCAGCTCGGCATCCAAGGCGGCTGGCGGTTGGCCCAACAGCACGCCCAGGCGATGGCTCGACTGCTTGATCGCGGTTTCGAGTGACGGCATCTCTGATTTCGTCGTGGCCAGCAACGCCTTCGCTTGGGCCACGTCCAGTTCGCTGGCCAGCCCTTTGTCAGAGCGCAGTTGCGTGATGTTCAGCACTTCCTGTTGCGCCGCCAGGTTCTCGCGGGCGATGGCCAGCCGCCGCTGCGTTCCACGCAGCTCGACGTAGTTGCGCGCGACCTCGGCGAGTAACGAAACCAGCACGCTCCGGTGGTCTTCTTCGATCGTCTGCAAATCGGCCGTGGCCGCCTGCAAAGCGCGGCGCTTGCCACCGAAAACGTCCAGCTCCCACGAAGCGTCAAAGCCCGCCTGGTAGGTGTCGGTGTCAAACAGGCGGGATTGAAATACCTGCGCGTTGGCGCTGCGTCGCGCCGTGGTGAGCGAACCGCTCGCGCCGACGGTCGGGAAAAAATCAGCGATGGCCGCTCCGCGCAACGCCCGCGCCGCCCGCACCCGCGCCGCCGCAATCTGGAGATCGTAGTTCGTGCGGACGGCGCGTTCGATGAGCGAATCGAGCGCGGGATCGTTCAGCGTCTTCCACCACGCCGCCAGTTGGGGCGCCGTGTTCGTTGGGCCGGCGCCCGCCTCTGCCCAGGCTGCGGGCAGTGTGGCATTCGGACGATGGTAGTTGGGGCCGATACTGCACCCGGCCAGCAACCCGACGCTCACTAGAACGAAGGCGAGCGCGCTGCGAGGCGCCAAGCGCCAGTGCTGCTTCAGTGTCGGGGTCGTTTTCACTTCATGGCGGCAGCCGCTTGCTCGGCGTGGGTTTCCTCAGCGTGAGCGAAGTCGCGGGCCAGCACGCCGGGATCCTCGCCCACGTGCTGTTTGGCGATCAGGACGTAAATCGAAGGAATCACGAGCAGCGTGAAGATCGTGCCCAGCGACATGCCGGCGACGATGGTGATGCCGATGGAGTTTCGCGCCGCCGCGCCCGCGCCACTCACAAGCGTCAGTGGAAAGTGCCCGGCCACCGTCGCCACGCTGGTCATCAGCACCGGGCGCAGCCGCACCAGCGCGGCCTGCCTCACCGCCGCGATCTTGTCGAGGCCGGTGCGCTGAAGTTCGTTGGCAAACTGCACGATCAAGATGCCGTTCTTCGAGACGAGGCCGACGAGCGTCACGAGGCCGACCTGCGAGTAGATGTTCAGCGTCGTCGTCCAGCCGTTGGTGAAGAACGCCGCGCCGTGTCCCGGCATCTTGAGGAAGCTGAAGATGAGCGCGCCAAACATCGCCAGCGGCACGGAGCCCAGCAGGATGATCAACGGATCGCGGAAGCTGTTGAACTGCGCGGCCAACACGAGGAAGATCAAGGTCAGCGCCAGAATGAACGCGGGCAAAAACTTGTTGCCTTCCACGCGCAACTGCCGGCTCTCGCCCGTGTAATCCACCGTGTAGCCCTTCGGCAAAATCTTCGCGGCTTCGGTTTCCAGGAAGCGGAGCGCCTCGTCGAGCGGGCGGACGGCCACGCCGCTGACCGTGACGGCGTTCAACTGCTGGAACCGGTTGAGCGAGCGCGGTTCGGTTTTTTTCTTCAGCGTGGCGAACGTGCTCAGCGGCACCAAGCCGCCGTTCGGTCCCTTGACGTAGGTGTTCTCCAACTGGGCCGGGTTCAGGCGCTCGATGCGCTTGAGCTGCGGGATGACCTTGTAGCTGCGCCCGTCGAAGTTGAAGCGGTTCACGAAATTGCCGCCCACCAGCGTCGCCAGGTCCGCGCCCACGGAGGCCATGTTGAGGCCCAGCGCGGCCACCTTGTCACGGTCGAGCACCAACTCGACCTCCGGTTGGTCTATCTTCGTGTCAATGACGGGCGGAAACGCGAACATGCCGCTGGCGGCCGCCTTCTGCTGCAATTGCCGCGCGAACTCCAGGATGCGCTCGGGGTTCGCCGTGGACGCGAGGACGAGTTCCACCGGGAATTGGCCGCCACCGGGCAGCGCGGGCGGCGTGGCGACCATGCTGCGGATGCCGGGAATGGTGCTGACACTCGCCTGCACCTCGGGCGTGATCTCAAACACCGTGCGTTTGCGCTCGCCCCACGGCTTGAGTACCAGGCCGGCAAAGGCATTGTCCGGAAACGTGATTTGGAAGGTCTGCTTCGCCTCCGGCACGCTCAGCAACCGGCGGTTTACCTCCTCGGTGTAAAACGTCGTCTGGTCAATCGTCGCGTCCGCCGGCGCCTCCACGATGCCCATGACAAAGCCTTGATCCTCCATCGGGGCCAGTTCCTTGGGCGCCAGCATGAACATCGGAATCGCCAGCAGGCTCAGCGCAACCCACACGACATAGACGGCCGGACGCGCGTTCAACGTCACGTCCAGCACGCGCCCGTAGAGCTTGCGGAAGCGGTCGAAGTCGCGGTTGATCCGGCCGGTCAGGCCATGTTCCTCGCGCCCGGCGTTGAGGAGCTTGGAAGACATCACCGGCGACAGCGTCAGCGCCACGATGCCCGAGATGAACACTGCGCCGGCCAACGTGAAGGCGAACTCGCGGAAGAGCGAACCGGTCAGGCCGCCCTGCAAACCGATCGGCGCATACACCGCCGCCAGCGTGATGGTCATGGCGATCACCGGGCCGATGAGTTCGCGGGCGCCCAGCAAGGCCGCGCGCCGCGGCCGCTGACCTTCGCGAACGTGCCGTTCCACGTTTTCGACGATGACGATGGCGTCGTCCACGACCAAGCCAACCGACAGCACAACGGCCAGCAGGGTCAGCAGGTTCAGCGTGAAGCCGAAGACTTGCATCAGGAAGATGGCGCCAATCAGCGAAACCGGAATGGCGACCAGCGGCACCAGCACCGAGCGGAGCGAGCCAAGGAAGAGGAAGATCACTATGGCCACGATTAGCAGCGTCCCACTCAGAGTCTTCAAGACTTCGTGGATGGCGTCCTCGATGTACTTCGTGGCGTCGTAGGCAATGCCGCCTTCCATGCCGGTGGGCAATTCCTTCTGGATCTGTTCCATCTCCGTGCGCACCCGCTTGATGACGTCCAGCGAGTTGGCGTTCGGCAGCACCCAGAGGCCCATGAACACCGCCTTCTGCCCGCCGAAGCGCACCTCGCTCTCGTAGTTCTCCGCGCCCAGCACCACGTCCGCCACGTCGCGCAGCCGGACCAGTTTGTCGCCGGACTGGCGGATGACGAGGTCCTGAAACTCGTCCACGGAGCGGAGGTCGGTGTTGGCGGAGAGGTTCACCTGCACGAGCGAACCTTTCGTGCGACCCACGGCGGAAAGGAAGTTGTTGGCGGCGAGCGCCTCGCGGATTTGGTTCGGGTTGATGTTCAAGGCCGCCAGACGTTCCGTCTTGAGCCAGATGCGCATCGCGAAGGTGCGCCCGCCCAGGATGTCCGCGCGCTGCACGCCTTCGAGCGCGGAGAGGCGCGGCTGAACCACGCGCACCAGGTAGTCGGTGATCTGGTTCGCCTCCAGGATGCCGGAGGTGAACCGCAGGTAGGCCGAGGCAAACCGCGTGTCGGCCGCCTCGATGTTGATGATCGGCACCTCCGCTTCCGGCGGCAGGTCGCCGCGGACCTGGTCCACTTTCGAGCTGATCTCGGCCAGCGCCTTCGTGGCGTCGTAGTTGAGCTTGAGCCGCGCGGTGATTTGCGACAGCCCGAGCTTGCTGCTCGATTGGAGGTATTCGATGCCGTCGGCGGCGGCGATGGCGCGCTCCAGCGGCGTGGTGATGAACCCGCGCACCAGATCGGCGCTCGCGCCGACATAGACCGTGGTGATGGTCACCGCCGCGTTCTCGCTGCGCGGATACTGACGGACGTTGACCGAGCGGATGGCTTGTAACCCGGCGATCACAATCACCAGGTTCACCACCAGCGCCAGCACCGGCCGCCGGATGAACAGATCGGTAAACCCCTTCATGTGCGTCTCCAGCGAATCAGCTATCCGACGGGCGCGGCTTTTCCGAAGCCTTCGGCGCGATCTCGTTGTTCTCGGTGACGGCCATGCCGTTGCGCAGCTTGAACTGGCCCGCGCTCACGATGCGCTCGCCGGCCTTGAGGCCCGCGTCCACGCTGATGAAATCGCCGCGCACCCGGCCGATCCGCACGAACTGTTGGCGCACGACCAGCCCGCCTGCCGAGTTGGTCGCCGGCTCGATCACGAACACCGAATCGCCATACGGCGCGCTGAGAATCGAGGTGGCGGGGATCACGACCACGCTCGGCTCTTCGGGCAACAACACCTCCACGCGCGCAAACATGCCGGGCCGCAGCAACTGCTCCCGGTTCTCGAACGTCGCCTGCACCCGCACGCTGCGCGTCACCTGATCGAGGTCGGGATTCATCGCCGTCAACACGCCCTCGAACTTCTGGTTCGGGTAGGTGTCCGCGGACAGATTCACGCGCATGCCGGGTTGGAGCCGCGCCAACTCCTGCTGCGGCAGTGAGAACTCGGCATACACCGGCGAGAGCGATTGAAGCGACACGATGGGTTTGCCCAAGTCCAGGTTCTCGCCCAGGTTCACCAGCCGGATGCCGAGCTTCCCGGCGAACGGCGCCCGGATCGTCTTCTTCGTGATGGTCGCGCGGATGGTGTCGGCGTTGGCCTGGTTTTGCTTGAGCGTGGCCTCCGCCAAATCGAGGTCGGCCTGCGACAGCGTTTTGTCGGCACGGAGCGTTCGGGCGCGGTCGGCGTTGAGGCGCGCCAGCTCGACCTGCGCTTCCACCGCGCGGAGCTGCGCCTCCTCGGACGACGTGTCGAGGCGCACCAGCAGGTCGCCCTTGGCCACCACCGCGCCGGATTCAAACGCGATCTCGCGCACGGCGCCGGCGATTTCGGGGGTGATCGTCACGCCTTGCACCGCTGTAATCGTGCCCACGGCACTCAACGTGCCCTGCCAGGTTTCCGCGCGCACTACGGCGGAAGAAATGGATTCCGGCGGCGGCACGAACTTCGAGCCGGAAGCGATCAATGTGCGAATCTGCAAAGTCTTGACGCCGGCAAGCCCGCCGATCACCAGCAGCACGATAAAGAGAGCAATGGCAATTTTGGTTTTCATGAAATCTTTCCGGCAACAGTGCGCGCGGATTTTCTGGACGGGTTCTTCGCGGGCTTCTGCGGCGCGGCGCCGGCGAGGAACAAGTCCACAATCCTACCAGCCGTCCGCCGATCCAGCGGATCGCCCGGCATCAACAAGTGCGACATCAGGTAAAGATTCATCAGCCCGTAGAAGCCGAAGGCCAGTTCGCGGCTGTCGAATCGGCGGTCCAGCGCGCCGGCCTTCACGCCTGATTTCATCAATCCGTGGATGAAGGCGAAGTTTCGCTCCGCCTTGTCCAAGTAGCGCAAGCCCGCAGGTACTTCCCCGGGCGCGGCGAACACCGTGGCGAACGAGATGCGCATCAACTCGCGGTTCTCGCGAAAATACTCAAACAGCACCGCGAGGACCTCCACGAGCCGCTCGCGGAAGCCGGTCGCGGAAACGGCGGCCTCGCGCATCAGGCGGTAGCGCTCGTCGAACGCCTCGTTCACCAGCGATTGAAACAGCCCCGCCTTGTCGGCGAAATAATAGTAGAGCGCCGGCTTGGACACTTTCGCGTCCGCGACGATCTGCTGGACGGACGTGGCGGCATAGCCGGCGTGCGCGAACCGCTTGAGCGCGGCGCGCAGAATCTCCTGCCGGGTTTCGCCGTTGGTGCTGGATTTGACCATGAACCTACCGAACGGTAGGTAGTTCCAGCTAGGAGGTCAAGCCCGGTTTCTGGCGGCAAGATCAGGGCTTCCGTTTGAACCTACGCGCGAGTCGCCAAGTCCACCTTACAAGATGGCCGATGGTCCACACCAAAACCGCATAGATGCACAACGCGGCCAAGATGATGCCCAACATCTCCAGAAACATCAGGTAGTACGACCAGTCTCCAGTCCAGAGAGCGACGAGCAATCCGACAACGAGTCCGACTGCCACCGACCAAAGGAGCAGCCGGTAGTTCGACTCCTGCACTCTCGGATCTTCTTCCCACATGGTGCCACGTGCCAACGATTTTAGCCGGGGAGCAGGATAACACCGGCGCAAGACGTTTCACAGAGGCGAACTTGCCGCACGCGGCGAAGCCAAAGCTCCCAGCGGGCGTTTTGCTAGCGCCTGGCATGGGAAACGCGAACTCGAGTCCGCCGCTGGACGCGCTACTTCTTTGCCAAACCGTCCGCTGGTCCGGCGGGATTCTGCGCCAGCTTGCTCCGGTGCACACCGTAACACGCGTAGAGCACGATGCCGATGGCGAACCAGACCAGCAACCGCCGCCACGTCGGCCACGGCAGCGCCGCCATCAACGCCAGTGCCGACACCGCGCCGGCGGGCGCGACGAACCAGACCAGCGGCGTGGTAAATTTGCGTGGCAGGTTCGGCTCCCGCACACGCAGCACGAGGATGCCGGCTGACACAATCACAAACGCCAGCAACGTGCCGATGGAGCAAAGGCTGCCCGCCTCGCGCACCGTGAACAACGCGGCAAAGATCGCCACACCCACGCCAGTCACGATGGACGTCAGCCACGGCGTGCGGAAGCGCGGATGCACCCGGCTCACGAACGGCGGCAGCAGGCCATCGCGCGCCATGCTGTAGAACACGCGCGATTGCCCGAGGAGCATGACGAGGATGACCGAAGACAAACCCGCGATGGCGCCGAGTTTGATCAGCCGCCCCATCCAACCCATGCCCGCGCGGTCCGCCGCCACCGCGATCGGGTCCGGCACGTCGAGCTGGGCGTAAGGCACGATGCCCGTCGCGATGGCCGAGACGAGAATGTAGAGCACCGTGCAAACCAGCAGCGAGCCGATGATGCCGATGGGCATGTCGCGTTGCGGGTTCTT
>Ga0315277_10005004_pt1 | contig 17552 bp, 15 predicted proteins | sample YL17G05_15_MG_FD_203695 | JGI IMG/M metagenome (GOLD analysis project Ga0315277, IMG submission 203695) | Sediment microbial communities from Yellowstone Lake, YNP, Wyoming, USA - YL17G05_15 | ecosystem: Environmental > Aquatic > Freshwater > Lake > Sediment | place: USA: Wyoming | collected... | reverse complement strand
CGGCGCCGAGAGATGTCGGCGCGCGGGGTGAAGAAAGCCGAAACCTTTGATATCCACGCCGCCGCCGAAAAAACGCTGGCCGTGTACAACAGTTTACTTGCCGGGTAGACGAAATCGGCATATAATCAAGCTATGATAAATCTGGCCCAGTTTATCATCCAAGTCGAGTCGTTCAACGCCAATATCGATATTCCCCTGATTCGAAAGGCGTATGAGTTCTCCGAGCGCTCCCATGCCGGCCAGAAGCGGGAGTCGGGGGAGCCGTTTGTGACACACTGCCTTGAAGTGGCCCTGATTCTAGCCGAACAGCATCTGGACTCGACCACCATTGCCGCCGGGCTGATTCACGACGTGGTTGAGGACACGCCGGTGACGATTGAACAGGTCCGCAAGGATTTCGGCGAGGAGATCGCGCTTTTGGTCGACGGCGTCACCAAGCTGGGCCAGGTGGAATACAAATCCCACGAGGAAGAGCAGGTCGAGTATTTCCGCAAAATGCTGTTGTCGATGGCGCGCGATATCCGGGTGATTCTGATCAAATTGGCCGACCGCCTGCACAACATGCGGACGCTCCAATTCGTCAAGCCGGAAAAGCGGGTTCGCGTCGCCACGGAGACGCGCGAGGTGTATGCGCCCCTGGCGCACCGGTTCGGGACCGCGCGAATAAAGACCGAACTGGAAGATATGGCGTTCAAATACCTTCATCCCGAGGAATACCTGGAACTGGCGCGCAAAGTCGAAATGACTCGTCAGGAGCGTGAAGAGTATATCAAGCTGGTTACCCAGCCGATCAAAAAGGCGCTGGTCGATGAGGGGATCAAGGTGCAAATTGCCGGGCGGGCGAAGCACCTGGACAGCATATACCGCAAGATGAAACTCCGTAACTTGCCGATAGAGCAGATTTACGACCTGCTGGCGATCAGGATACTGGTGTCCACCAAGATGGAATGCTATAAGGTCCTGGGGGTTATCCATGACCTCTGGAAACCGGTGCCGAACCGCTTTCATGACTATATCGCCACGCCCAAACCCAACGGGTATCAGTCGCTTCATACGACGCTGTTCGGGCCCGGCAATCGCATGCTGGAGATTCAGATTCGAACGCAAGCCATGCACCACGTCGCCGAGTACGGTATCGCCGCTCACTGGCTGTACAAGGAAGGCCGCCAGGAGATGGACAAGGGCGATGAGCAGATGAGCTGGCTGCGGGAAGTGCTCGATTGGCAGAAGGACATGACCAACCCGGCGGAGTTTTTGGAGTTTCTGAAAATCGACCTTCTTCAGGAAGACGTCTACGTCTACACGCCGCGCGGCGACCTGGTGCACCTTCCGGCGGGGTCGACTACGTTGGATTTCGCCTTCGCCGTCCACACCGACGTCGGCCTTCGTACTACCGGGACCAAGATTAACGGCAAAATGGCGCCGTTGAATACACAGCTGAAATCCGGGGACGAAGTGGAAGTAATGACGTCTCCGAACCAGACGCCGTCACACGACTGGCTGCGGATGGTCCGGACGTCGAAAGCGCGCGCCAAGATCAAGCGCTGGCTGAAACAGCAAGGGTACGAGCAGTCAGTCGTGCTGGGACGGGAAATGCTGGATCGAGAACTGAAAAAAGCGCATCTGGAGTTTCCTGAAGAGACGGGATTGGACGATATCGCCCAGGGGATGGGGTACGTATCCGGTGAAGCCTTACTGGCGGCCATCGGCGTCGGAACCGCTTCCGCCCAGCAGATCATTACCAAACTTTCCCCCGATCACGAGACAGTCAAGAAGAAGTCTCTGGTCAAGCGGTTTCTTGACACCGCCCGCGGCGGGAAGGGGATCAAGATCCAGGGGATGGGGAATATGATGTATCGCTTTGCCGGGTGCTGTCAGCCGGTGCCGGGCGAGCATATCATCGGCTTTATCACCCGCGGCCGCGGCATTACCATTCATCGGGCGGACTGCATGACGGCATTGGAACTGGCGCAGTCTCCTGAAAGAGTCATCGACGTGGAGTGGGACGTCGATCGCGATCAGGCGTTTGTCGTCCGGCTTGATATTCTGCTTGAGGACCGCAAGAATATGCTGCGCGATATCACCGAGGCGATTTCGGAGGCCGACGCCAACGTCCGCGGGGCGGAGATTTCCGGGAAAGGGGTGCCCGTCAACGGCGTCTTTGTGGTTGAGATCAAAAACCTATCCCATCTCAATCGGGTTATCAGCAAGGTGAAGAAGGTCAAGGGGGTCATTTCGATCGAGCGTACTAAGGGGGCGGACGTCGATCCTTTTTCCAGCGCCGAAAGCAGCCCCGGCGTATATTGATGGTAAGGTATCATCAGGAAGGAACAAAGGTGACATTGGAAAAAAACTGCCCTCACTGTGGCCAACCGGCTGGCCCGGCCGACAACTATTGCGCCTCTTGCGGCCGGGTCCTCGGCGATTCACGCGCCGGACGTCAAAGTAAACTCAGAGACCATGTCGTCGTCGTGGCGATTCTGGCGGCCGTTGCCTTGGTGTACGTCGCCTACAGCGCGATAATCCCCGATAATGTCGCCACGGAACAACCCACCTCCGGCAGCAACTGGAGCGGCCCGCAGCCGGATATGCAAAGCTTCTTGGAGAACCTGCCGACCGACTTTGCGGCCCTCGTTTCGATGGGTAATGCGCTCATGGATGATAGTCGGTATGAATTGGCGGTGCAGTGTTATACCCGGGCGCTGGAACAGCAGCCGACCAACCCCGACGTGCGGGTCGATCTGGGCGCCTGCCAGCATGCGCTCGGCCAGAACGAAAAGGCGATCGAGAACTTCATGAATGCTCTGGAACGCCAGCCCGACCACAAAATCGCAAAGTTCAACTTGGGAATCGTTTATTCCGGCTTGGGGGACACGGCTCAGGCGCTGGCGTGGTGGAACAAGTTGCTGGCGGAAAATCCTCCTCCGGAATTGAAAAGCCGCGTCGAAACGCTCATGCGGCAAACCGGGGGACATTGAATTGACGGGTTTTATTGCCGCTTGGGCCGACTATACATGGGACATGCTTTTTGAATCATCGTTGCTGCTTCTCTTCGGGTTTGTGCTGGCGGGACTAATCCGATCTCTTCTGACACTGCAGATTCTATTCAGGATTTTTGGCCAGGGGCGCTTCAAGCAGATTTTCACCGCCTCGCTGGTCGGGGTTCCTCTGCCTTTGTGTAGTTGTTCGGTGCTGCCGGTGGCGGCCCAACTGCATCGTTCAGGTCTCTCGCGCGAAGGCACTATCTCGTTTCTGATCTCGACGCCGGAAACCGGCGCGGATTCGATTGCCCTCAGCGTCAAACTCCTGGGGCCGCTCTTCGCCGTCGTCAGGCCGGTGGCGGCATTGATCACGGCCGTTTTCAGCGGGCTTATGGCCGCCCTGTTTATCCCAGGCGCTTCGCAGGCTGCCAGTATCCCGGTCGTGAACCCAAACCAGCCCCAACCCAAGCCATTCGGGAAGCGGCTATGGGACGGTCAGGTATATGTAATGACCGACATGCTGCCGGAATTGGCCTATTATCTCTTCTGGGGATACGCGCTTGCCGGTGTGGTGGCGGCTCTGATCCCGGCCGATTTGCTCAAAAGCGGCTTGTCTCCATGGCTGCAATATGTCGGCGTCGTGGCGGTCGGCGTTCCGGTCTACGTTTGCGCCACGTCATCCACCCCCCTGGCGGCGGTATTTCTTTCGCTGGGAATCCTTCCCGGTGCGGTCCTGGCATTTCTCCTGGTCGGGCCGGCGACAAACCTGACGGCGCTGGTGGTTCAGAAGCGGATTCTCGGCCTAAAAGGAACCGTCTTGATGACGATTTCGGTCGTCGTGACCGCGGTTATCTGCGGGTTGGCGCTCGACACCCTCTGGGGAGGGTCGATCAATTCGGCACTTAGTATCACCGGGACAGAAGCGGCGGAAGGCGGCGGGTGGTATAATTTTGCGGCGGCCATCTTCCTGTCGTTTGTAATGGTATATTATACCGCGCGGCATTATTATAAGAAGGCAAGAAAGAAACTGGCCCGAAAATAAATGGCATCGTGAGTTCATTTTTCGGTCATAGTGTCGTCTGGTTGCGGCGTCAGATCGATGATCTGCTGGACGTCGTGTATCCGCCCGTCTGCGGTATTTGCGGACGACCGGCCGAGTCCGGCGAGCGTCTGATCTGTGAAAAATGCTGGGAGGCGGTCAAGGGGTTGGAGATGCCTTATTGCTCCGGGTGTAAACAATTTCTTCCTGAAACGCTGCGTTGCCCGGAGTGTCGTCCGGCGCCATTAGTGGTTTTTTCGCTGGGATATTTTGACGGGCCTCTCAAGACGATCATCCACGACCTCAAGTTCCATGGTCTGAAGCCGCTGGGGGCGGGATTGGGCCGGAGGCTTGCCGAGGTCCTGTCTTCACGCGCCGACAAGCTCGCTATCGACTTCATCATCCCGGTGCCGTTGCACATCAGCCGGTATTACGCCCGGGGATTTAATCAGGCTGAAGAAATTGCCCGGGAGATTGGGCGCAGGCTTGATCTCGCTGTTCGCGCCGATTTGTTGTATGCGGCCCGTAAGACCAAGCAGCAGGCCAAGTTGCCTGCGGCGCAAAGGGAAATTAACGTTCGAGGTGCGTTCGCCGTACCTGACCGCGCTGAGGAAATCTTAAACGGCGCGACCATCCTTCTTGTTGATGACGTCACCACGACCGGCGCCACTCTTCGGGAAGCGGCGCGGGTTCTGCGAGAGGCGACCGCCCGGCGGGTAGTGGCGGCAGTTGCCGCCACGGCCTTATGAAAAAAGTTGCGTCGACGCCTACAAGACATCATCATTGACGGTATGACGGTCAAGGACGAGTCGGCGGGAAAGGGGGTTCCGCAAATCGAAGATTTCCTCCGCGCCATCGAGGTCGAAGAGGGTTTGGCGCGAAACACTATCGATAGCTATCGCCGCGACCTGTTAGAGTTTTGGACGTACCTGGGCGGCAAACCGATTGCCGAGGTTCCGAAAAACGCCATTATCCGTTACTTGCACGAGTTGTACGGTATTGGGCTGAATCCATCAACGGTCAATCGACGGTTGTCGGCCGTCAAGAAATTCCTTGGTTTCTATATGGGCAAAGACAGCCCGGCGGCAGGGATTTCCGGCCCCCGCCTGACCCGCCGTTTGCCGGTAGTGCTGTCGGTGCGCGAGGTGCAGAAGATACTGCAAATGCCCGATACAAAGGATATACGGCAGATCCGCGACGCCGCCATTCTGGAGACATTGTACGCCTCCGGGATGCGGATTTCGGAGCTGATCAGCCTCGATCGATCGGTCTACGCGCCGGAGATTTCGTATATCATGGTCACCGGCAAGGGAAACCGGCAGCGTCTGGCGCCCCTGGGCAGTTATGCCGTCGCGGCCATCGACCGATATATCCAACAATCCCGGCCGCTGTTGGCCGAAGGGAAAAAAGAGTGCAACCGATTATTTATCACGCGGCGAGGCCAGGGGTTCAGCCGACCCGGCATGTGGAAGCTGATCCACAGCTACATCCTCAAGGCCGGCATCCGCAAGAAGGTGACGCCGCACACGTTTCGGCACTCGTTCGCGACCCATCTGCTGGAGGGGGGGGCCGACCTGAGGGTGGTGCAGGAGCTGTTGGGACACGCCAACATCAACACGACCCAAATCTACACCCATCTGAACCGCGAATACCTAATGGAGGTGCATCGCCAGTACCACCCGCGGGCGATCATCGAAAAGGACACCTGATGCTGCACGTGGCGTCCCACGCCACCGGCGCCAAGGCCGAGTATTACCTCTCCCGAATTCTGGAAGACAAGAAGGTTTCGGTTCACCGCTTCAACTGCATCGAAGAGTTGCTGATCCTGGCCCAGCGGTTCACGCTTGATCTGGTTTTCATCGGGACCGGGGCTTCCGAACGCGATGAACTGCTGAAAATCCTCGACATGATCCGGCGCGTCAAGAACCACACCTATCTGGCCATTATCCCGACCATTCTCTACCATCCCCAGCCGGATGACAATACCCTCACGGCCGCCTACGAAAACGGCGCGGAGGAATTCTTCTCGGAGTCGATGCCGCCGCATATCGCCCGAGTGAAGACGGCCATGCTGGTGCAGCGGGCCGTCCGCGACCTATCCGTCAACCCCTCCAGCCGGCTGCCGGGACCGTCCATCATCGAACGGGAAATCGAACGGCAGATCGAACTGGGCCAGGAATTCGCGGTCTGCTACGCCGACCTCGACAATTTCAAGGCGTTCAACGATTATTACGGCTACTATTACGGCGACCGGGTGATTCAGCTCGCCGCGCGGATAATAAAAGACGTCGTGTTTGACCTCTGCCGCGAGGGATTTGTGGGGCATATCGGCGGCGACGATTTCATTTTTATCATTCCGGCCGACATGGTCCCGAAAATTTGCGAGAATATTATCCGCACCTTCGACACCCTCATCCGCTATCGCTATCACGACGACGATCGCCAACGCGGGTATATCGTCACGGCCAATCGGCGCGGCCAGGAGGAGGAATACGGGGTCCTGACGCTGTCGATTGCGGTGGTCGTGAATCGCGGAAAAATGTTCCAGCACGTGGGCGAGATGTCGCACATGCTGGCCGATTTAAAGAAGTACACCAAGTCGCTGGACGGATCGAATTACGTCATCGAGCGGCGGAAGAAATACTAATTTCCCAGGCGTCGTTTCAGTTCTAACCCGCGCTCGTATCTCGGATCAATCATAAGCAGCGAGTCGATATTCTGCAGGGCCTGCCGGCGGTCGCCCATCCGGCTGTATAACACCGCCAGGTTGTAGTAGGGTTCGAGGAGCCGGGGATCCTTTTCCTTGGCGGCGCCGTATTTGATGATCGCCTCGGCGGTATCGCCGTTGACGAGGTTGATGTTTCCCCAATTGAGATACCCGGCGGCGTAGCCGGGGTTAATCTCCAGCGATCGGCGGAAGTAGGCATTGGCCGTGGCGGTGTCGCCCGCCCGCCCGTAGATTACGCCCAGCTTGGTGTACATAATATGATTGTTCGGATCAAGTTCCACGGCCCGGAGGAGGTTTTCTGCCGCCAACTGATATTCGTTCCGCGCCATGTGGACCTCGCCAAGGCGGGCAAAGGCGACGGATTGCTTGGGATCCAGGACGGTCGCCTTGCGGTAGGCCTGTTCGCCCCGTTCCAGGTCGCCGGATTCTTCATAGGCGACGCCTAAATTAATAAAGGCATCGGCAAAGTCCGGGTCGAGACGGACGGCGGCGCTGAGATTTTCAATTGCTTCTTGATAGCGGTTCATGTTCTTGTAGGCCGTGCCCAGTCCGAAATAAAGCGCCGCCACTCCGGGCGTTTCCTGAATGGCCAATTTATACTCCTGGATGGCCTGGTCGTATTTCTCCTGCCGCACGTAGGCCAGAGCCAGATTCTGGTGAATCTGGGCGGTGTTGCTGAAGCCGAGGTCGAAGAAATTGGTGTTGCACAGTGCCAAGAGCACGATTACGGCGGCCAGCGGCCCGGCCGCGTCTTTCCATGCTCGCGTTTTCAGCTTCTCCCAGAAGAATATCACCGCCGACGCGGAAAAAAGCAGCATAATCGGCACGATTGTCAGCCGGTGCCGCGCGGTGACAAGAAAGAAGACGACCGTGGGGATGTAGCCGAAGAAAAAGATCAACAAGGGCGCTAACTGTTTCCAGTTACGGTAGGCCACGCCGATGCCGACCAGCCCCAGGGGGGCGAACAGGCCGTAGGGAAACTTAAGACCATGGTCAAAAATCAGCGCCGACAACAGCGAGGAATATTTGCGGAAATCATAAATGTCATACTGATCCGCATTCTCGAATCCGGAAAAGAAGTAAACCAGTTTCTTCATCGTCAGGGCCAGAAATCGGCCCGGATGCTCAAAGATGAACTGCTTGGCCTTGTTATTCCAGAACGAGGAAACTTCCGACGGCTTCAGCGGCCGCCCCGCCTCCTTTTCGGCATACGCGGTGATTGTGGGCACAAACTTGTTCCAGGGCACGCTGGCATCGAGGGCAATCTCCGGCATCAACATGGTCAGCCCCTCGGCCGACAGGTTGTTCCCCAGATAAAGATTGATGCCACCCTGGGATGAAATGAGAACAAGGTCGTGAGCGACAAGGTAGTTCCGCGCCGTGACCGGCGCGATCGGCGTCGTGACGCCGGCGAAGAACGTCGCGAGAAGGATCACGATGGAGCGAGTCTCGATTTTCTTTCGGAACTGAAAGGCGACCCATACGGCCAGAAGTGGCAGCACAAAGAGAATATTGGGCCGGGCGATGGCCGAAAGACCGAAAATCATCCCGATGGCAAAATACGGCAATTTGCCCGGATTATCCCGGTTGCAGACCAGCAGGTATAGGCCGAGCATGTTCAGAAAGACGAAAATGACCGAAATGAGAAACATCCCGTCGTACAAAATCAGGGTGCCATAGACGGCGCAAAAGATTGATCCCAGCCGCGCGACGCGTTCGGGAAAAAACTTGCGTCCCAGAAGGTACGTCAGCGATACCGTGGCTGAGGAGATAATCATCTGGATCAGGCGGACCCAGAAGTAGCTTGACCCGGTGATTTTTAGGAGGAGGGCCAGAAAGTACGGGTAGAGCGGTCCGCGGAAATAGACCTCCGTGCCCCAGAATGATTTATCCAGAATCTCGGTTGCCCAGCGGATATGCCAGAGCTCATCCACCATCGGCGCCGAGAAAAACGGGTTCGACCTGATCTGGAGAAGATAGATTAGCCGGACGATAAAGGCCGCCCCGAAAACCAGAATGGCCCAGGTTTTGTAATCACGCCATCGCCATCTCTTCATATTGCCGGTCACTCATTCTCTGGACAACGCCGCATAAAGAAATATAACGGCCAGCAAGAGGAAAGTCATCAAAGAAACAACCGGACCAAAACCGCCGGTGAGAAAAGACCGGCTTTCATGACTTTGGAAAAACGTGCGATAGGCCGGGATGCCGGCAATCAACGCGGCCGAAAGGACGCCGATCAGGGCATCCGCCGCGATCAGTCCCGACCCGAAGAGAAGGCCTTGTTCCTGTCGTTTCCTGACCCGGATCGCATCCTTGGAGGATTTGCCGACCAGGGCGGCGATGATCCCGCCGGCCATGATCGGCGTCGACAACGACAACGGCAGATAAAGTCCGACCGCAAACGGCAGCGAGTTGGCGCCGAGCAGTTCCACGCCGGCGGCGATCATAACGCCGACCATGATCGGCATCCACGGCATATAATGGCTGAAGACGCTCTGAATCATGACGGCCATGACGTTCGCCTGCGGCGCCAGAAGCGGGTGCGGGTGCTGCTCGGACGGGGCAAAACCGAAAGCGTCGCCCAGCTGATACAGCGCATAGCCCATCACTAGGGCGGGCAGGAAAAGGGCGACGAGTTTCATCACCTGCTGGCTTCTGGGCGTGGCGCCGAGGAGATATCCGGTCTTGAGGTTTTGGGCGAGGTCGCCCGACAGACACAGGGCGATACAGATAATCGTTACGATCGACATGGCCGCTACCATCCCCTGCGAGCCGGTGAAGCCGAACCGGAGGAGAACAAGACATACGGCCAGCAGGGCAAGGACGGTCATCCCCGGTATGGGAGAAGACGAGACGCCGATTATACCGACGACCCGGGCGGATACGAGCACGAAAAAAAGCCGAACAAAACCGCGATAAGCGCGCCGACAAAAGGCAGTCCGGATCCGGGAAGAAACAGGGTGGCGATTATGATTATGAGCACTCCGAAAAGGACCGTCGCCATCGAGAGGTCCCGGTCGGTTCGGGGGAGGGATTGCCTGCCGGGAATCCCACGGCGGATCATCGGCATGATGCCGGCAGTAAATGACCGGATGGTGCCAGGCAGACATTTCAACAGCGCGACGGCCCCGCCGAAGGCGATGGCGCCGATACCCAGATATTTGATGTACGAATCCCGCAATGCGGCTGCATCCATCTCATTCAGCGGGATAGTCCCCGGGCCGATGATAAACCCCGGAATTTGCTCCCCGATAAAGGCCAGCAGGGGAGCGAGGGCAAGGTATCCGATTACGGCGCCCGACAGCGTTAAAGCCGAAGTGCGCGCCCCGATGATATATCCAACGCCCATGAGGGAAGGGGCGGCGTGTACGCCGATCGTGCCGCCGTTGAGGAAACCGGTGAAATTGTGCTGAGGGAATTCGCTCCAGAGCCGGCCGAGACTCATCAGTGCCTTGTACGATGCGCCCAGACCCAGGCCGAGAACGGCTGTTCTGCCAAAGGAACCGCCTTTGTCCCCAACGATGATGATTCGGGCACAGGCCGTTCCTTCCGGGAATTTCAATTGGCCGTGTTCTTTCTCCACCAAATATTTGCGCAGGGGGATAAGGATGAGAATGCCAAGCGAACCGCCCAGCATCGACAGCCAGAAAATCAGGATTTTGCTGATGGCATGATCGGGCACGTCCGCGCCCAATTGGGCCTGGGCGGACCAGATGAAGAAAACCGGGATGGTGAAGACGATGCCCGTGGCCAACGATTCTCCGGCCGATCCGATGGTCTGGACGATGTTGGTTTCCAGCGGAGTGACGTTTCCTCCACAAAGGCGCGTACGCAATACGACCATGGAAATCACCGTCGCGGGAATGGACGCGGATACGATTATGCCATATTGCAGTCCCATATATACATTGGCGACCCCAAAAACGACCGATAGGACGATGCCGAGAATGAGCGCCCGGAGCGATATTTCGGGAATGTTCTGGGTGGGCGGGATATAGGGCTCGAATTTCTCGCCACGGTCGTCGGGGACGAATGGATCCTTGCGCTGGGTCACCGAACCTCCTTTAGGCGTCAGTGGGCACCGACTGCCGGCCCAAGACAAGCGACATCAAACAATACATGTATATGGGTAAAGTCAAGTCAAAAGCCGACCGGCGCACTTTCTGTCGATGCGTGAGGGGACCCGCCGGCTGCGGTTGACGGATGGAAAATCACGGGAAGTAACGTTTTTGGATTAGGTATTCCGATGGCCGGAACTAAGGCGGCTCACGAATTGTTAAAGGATTGTCTGCGCCGTGTGATGAAAGAAGGAATGCGACGTATTTATCGAGTTGCTGCGGAAATAAAGACTAAGATTGTGTGGGTTCATGCGTAAGAAATTAAGAAAATATGGAACTTTCTTGTTGGTGAGTGTAGAAACGGATTGGAGGACGAATTAAAGCCAGGGAAAAAGCCGAGTCGGGATTTGGGCTTTGGCTTGGGCTTGGAAGGATTGCGGGATGCGAGATGCGGCCTCATTCCCCTGGTCGATAGGGTGAGAAAAAAAAGGGATTGACAATTTCAGGCCAATAACGTATTATAAGTATAGGGAAAGGCCTCACCCCTCATCCTAATCCGCCTCAGCGTAACAATCAGCTTTTTGTCATGTGGACGGCTGCGAGGCGCACAGGGAAACGGTGACACCCGCAGCCCAAATGTAAACCCTTTAGTGGAGGGGGAGATGTCAGATGAAGCATAAAGTGCTCGTCGCATCCATCCTTGTCATGTTCCTGTTGCCGGCCTTCGCGCTGGCCGCGGAAATCGACAAGTTCGTCGCCGCCAAGGCGGCGCCAACCACGACCGATGTAGTGGTGGTGCCATTGGTGGTAACGAATTCGAACCAGTTGGTGGCCTTGGACATTCCTTTGGAATTTTCCGAAGGCGCGACATTGGACAAGGTCGTGTTCGCCGACCGGGTCAAGGATTTTCAGCTTCAGTTCGCCAATATCGACAACGAGAATCGGCGAGTCATCATTGGGCTGATTTCCATGGTCTACAGTCAGACCTCCGACCTGCCGGCGGGAACCGGTTCGATTGCGGATTTGTACTTCACGGTTGATCCCGGCGTCAAAGGCGTTGAGATCAAGTCGATTGAGCTGCAGAATCCGCATCATTCCTTGACGTACTACTACAACGACTTTTCCAGCGGACGTCCGGAAGTCGTAAGCATTCATCCTGAATTCGACACGCAGTTCATGCCGGTCGGCAACGTGATTCCGACCGTGTATGCGCTCCGGCAGAATTCACCGAATCCATTCAATCCGGTGACGTCGGTAGGCTACGACCTGCCCAAAGCCGGCGAGGTTCAAATCGCCGTCTTCAACGTCCTCGGTCAGCATGTCACTGATCTCGTGAACGGCTATCAGGAAGCCGGTTCGCACGAGGTCGTTTGGGACGGTAAGGACAACGCTGGATCGTCAGTGGCAAGCGGCATTTATTTCTATCGGATTAAAACCAACGAGTTTTCCGATACGAAGAAGATGCTGCTCTTGAAGTAAGAGACCGATCGCATTCGGTCTTAAGTATCACACAGCCCTATAACATGCATTCGTGAGCCCCTCTTGACGCCCAAGAGGGGTTCTTATTTTCGCAGCATCTGCGACTCGCAGATATCAATGCGACCGTTTTAAGCCCAAAGACGCACAATCTGCGATCAGGACCACAGTTGACAGGTTCGTTCCTCGTAACTCTATGTGGGATAACGTAGAAATTTAATATTTTTATTCTATCGGTGGCACGTTCTTTGATCTCTATTCGTTTGTCTGGTATGGGGAGAATGCGGCTGAAGAGGCCGCCGATATCAGATGTTGGAGAGGAGGGCCCCTGTCGGCAAGAAGATAGGGGCTCGCAAATAGACTGCACAGTTCCTTCTTTCCATATAGATCCTCTTAAACACGCCGAGGCCGGGCGCAACGCCCGGCCTAAATTTTTGGGCAAAGCTCAGATTCGCAGCCGTTCGAGAGTGTCGTCGTCCAGGGGCGCGGCGGTGAGCACGCGCGATTCGGTTTTGGCGTCGTAGGTGATCGGTACGGCCGGCTCATACTTCATGTCGCAGTATCGGGCCGTGATGGCTGCGGCCAGCCGGGTATTTTCGTCAGTTAGGACGCCTTTCAAGAGAGTCAGCGGCGACCCGCATCCTTTGGCTTCGAACATCCAATCACCGTCTTGTCGATATCGCACGATCTTGGCGTTGTCTTTTTCGTGGTGGCCGACAATAACCTTGGATTTTTCGTCAAGCCGGAAATGGCGGCCGATCTTGAGCAGGTTGAGATCGGTGAAGTCGACAAGACTCTGGTGTGAAAACAGGTCGCGTAGGCGGCGGGAATAGTTTGGGTCGGTCAAAAGGCAGCCGGCGGCGGGGGTGGGATAATCTTCCAGCCCGAATTTCTCAGCCAACTCCATCTGCCGTTTGCGTGAACGTCCCGAGATAGCCTCCAGCCTGCTTCGATCCAGCAAACCTGATCGTTCCGCATCGGTGGCAGGCAAAAGCCGCCCCGACAGGGGCCGAACGAGCCGCCCTTTGATCCCCGATTCGCGGGCGATAAGGTCAAGCTGTGGCCGGCGCTGGGACATGGGGCGCTGACCGAGGACTTCTCCGGTGAAGACAAAATCCGCCCCCGTGAGTTCCATGAACTCCCCGGCCTCCCGAAGCATCAGGATGCGGCAGTCGATGCAGGGGTTCATGTTTTTTCCGTAGCCGTGCCTGGGATGGCGGACTACTTCGATAAATTTCTCCCCCAGGTGAACGACCTTTGCCGTGAAACCGAATTTGTCGGCGATGGAGGAGGGGTCATGCGCGCAACTGGAGGTGTCGGTGATATCGCACCCGAAGTGAGTCATAAACGTCAGGGCGGTAACCCGGATATCCTGCCGCAGAATCAGCAGGATGGCCAGGGCCGAATCAAGCCCGCCGGAAAAGAGTGCGACGCCGTGTCCTCGTTGGTTCATTTCTGTGTCCTCATAGTACAATATAAGCTATCATGGGCCGGAGACAACGTTTATTGACGTCGGGGTCGCAATATTGCCTTGACACTGTGATGACCATAGGATAGAATATCACGAGTCCTGACAATGGGTGAAGTCGATGAGTTTCAAGCTGTACCATAGCTTCAAGCGTTTTGTCTATGAAATCGATCAGCTGTCGCGCTTTTCGGCGAAGATGATATTCGCCATCTTTGGGCGCCCGGTGTACTTTGCCGAAACGCTGGAACAGTTGTACGCAATCGGCGTGGGGTCGCTTTTCCTGGTCGTGCTGACCGGGGTATTCGCCGGCCAGGGATTGGCGCTTCAGGTCTCAAACGAAATGGCGGAAATGGGGTCGAAATTCTATCTGGGGCGGATGATGGCCATTTCCACCATCCGTGAACTGGGACCGATACTGACCGCGCTGATGGTCGCCGCCCGCGTCGCCGCCGGGATCACGGCCGAGATCGGGTCCATGAAATCATCCAACCAACTCGATGCCCTGACCGCCTTCGGCGTCGATCCCATCCGCAAGCTGGCGGTGCCCCGTCTGATCGCGCTGGTGACCATGGTGCCGGTTCTGACCATTGTCTGCGACGTCATCACCATCGCCGGCGGTTGGGTGATCGCCGTGTTTGTATCGCACATCACCTCCCGGACCTATACCTCGGCGGTCATCGATCGGCTGACCGTCGGCAACATTTTCATGGGTCTGGCCAAGCCGTTTGTGTTTGCCTTCATCATCGCCTTCATTTCCTGCTACAAGGGCTTTACTACCTCGGGCGGCACCAAGGGCGTGGGTCGATCCACTAATGAGTCGGTGATGTTTACTTCGATCACCATTCTGATCGTCAATTATCTGCTTACCAAGGGGATCTGGACCTTCATGCGGGGGTATCTATGATCACCTTCGAAAAAGTGACCTTCGGATACGGCGACGAACCGGTGCTCAAGGATTTGACTTTTAGCATTCCCTCGGGCGAAAGCCGGGTGATCATGGGGCCGTCGGGGTCCGGAAAGTCGACCATCCTGCGGCTGATCTTGGGATTGGACAGCCCCTGGTCGGGACAAATCGCCATCGACGGCAAGGATATTTTCGCTATGAAGGCCGGGCAGATGCGGGAATTGCGCAAGCAGATCGGCATGGTTTTTCAGGATGGGGCGCTGTTTGACTCCATGACCGTCGGCGAAAACATCGGCTATTATCTCTTTGAATATACCAACCGGAGAGAGGAAGAGATCGAGCGGGAGGTGCGGCAGACTCTGGAGTTCGTCGATCTCGATCCGGACATCATCGACAAGCTGCCCGAGGAATTGTCCGGCGGGATGCGACGCCGCGTGGCGGTCGCCCGCGCGCTGGTGTCGACGCGCCCGAAAATCATGCTATTCGACGAACCGACGACCGGGCTTGATCCCCAAGCCACCGAGAGCGTCCTGAAACTCATCCTGAAACTCCAGCAAGTACAACGGATGTCGGTCATTATCGTCACGCACCAGATTGCCGACGCGCTGAAATTGGCCGACCAGTACATTGTGATCCACAACGGCCGGCTGGTCTTTGATGGCGACGTTGAGCACATGCGTACGGCCGAGGTGCCCGAGCTGGTCGATTTTCTCGCGCCGTTTCGAAGCTCGATCGAAGAGGTCATCAGAAAAAAGCTCATATGATGGGTGAAGTATGAAACGAACCGGAAAAGTCAAATGGGGCGCCATGAAGGTCGGTATCCTGGTGACGTTCGCCATCGCCGCGATCCTCTATGCCTCCTTCCAGGGCGGGGGAGCGATCATGTTCGCTCCGAGGGACTACGTGGTGGCCTATTTCAACAATGTCAACGGCCTGGTCAAGGGGGCCTCGGTCCGGCTCAGCGGGGTCGAGGTCGGCAGCGTGAAATCGGTGAAATTCGTCAACCTCGATGAGCGCCGTCGCCTGGAGGTGAAAATCAACGTTGAAAAGTCCGTGTGGCGTCTGCTCACCATTGACTCCAGGGTTCAGCTCGGTACGCTGGGTCTTCTCGGCGACAAATACTTGGAGATATTCCCCGGCACGCCAGGACTGCCGCTGTTCAAACATGGCGATGAAATCCCGGTCATAGACGAGGTCGGGCTGGATGCCTTCGTGCGGAAGCCGCCCGAGGTGACCACCGCTATCGACTCCATTCTCTTAAATCTGCGCGACGTTTCGGGCAAAGTGGCCCGAGGCGAGGGCTCTGTGGGGAAGATCATTTCGGACACGACGCTGTACAATAATCTTGTGGACGCCCTGGACGGGGTGACGGGATTGGTGGCCGACCTTCAGAAAAACCAGAAAGCCATCGTCGCCAAACTCGACGCCACCCTTGATCACACCTCAAGCATAACTTCCAAGATGGACCGGGGAGACGGGAGCCTTGGAAAGCTGGTCAACGACGGGAATCTCTACACGAATCTGAATAGTTCCAGCAACCGGCTTGATTCGATCCTGGCCAAAATCAACGGCGGTCAGGGTTCGGCCGGAGCGCTGATAAATGACGCTCAATTGTACGAGGAAATCCGCAACCTGGTGGCGCGCGTAAACAACCTCGTGGCGGATATTGAGAAAAATCCGCGCAAGTATTTTAAATTCTCGGTATTCTAAAGACGCCGACATCCCAGCGTTGGACGGGTGGTGACGATGTTAAAGCTGTCTCCTGCGCCGGTTTTTTTGTGCCTTGTCGCGATGCAGGCCGCTCATAGCGTGGAGGAATGCTTGACTGGGTTTTGGAAGTGGTTTCCCGTATTGACGGCGGGCGTTCATCGCTTGGTTGGCTTTTCCCCGGTTATCACACCGTCGCGCGGCCAGTTCATTACCGTGAACTTCATTATTGTTATGGCGTTGTCAACTGTCGGCGCCTTCTCATACAGGCGACGTCGCTGGGCGTTTCGCGCGGCACTGGTCATCGCCATAGCGGAAGTTATCAACGGCGTTTATCACGTTGGCGCGACGGTCATTCTGGGGCGCTATTTCCCGGGAGCCATCAGCGGCGTCGGACTGATCATTATCGGTTCGCTGTATCTTATGGCGCGCGCGACTGGCGACGGGACTTCAACGGCTGGTACATCCATGCCATGAAGGGAGAAGAATGTATTACTCTAAACCGAGGCAGACGTGATGAGCGGCTATAGCGACGCCGGTTATCAGTGCCATGTCGACTGGGGCATAACCGCCTCGATCCGGGCGGCGGAACGCGGTGATATTCTGGTCATTGTCGACGTGCTCAGCTTCTCCACTTCGGTCATCGCCGCCGTCAGCCGCGGCGCCGTGATTTATCCCTGTCCCATGGGTCATGACCGGTTTGAATACGCGGCCCGGGTGGGGGCGGAAGCGGCCGTGCGGCGGAAGCAGGTGCCCGAGAAAGGGCGCTTCTCCCTGTCGGCGCTGACCTACCAACAAATTGAGCCGGGGACGCGCGTTGTCCTGCCGTCGCCCAACGGGGGGACGTGCAGTTATGAGGCTCGCCATGCGCCGTACCTGTTTGTCGGCGCCCTGACCAACGCCGAGGCCGCGGCAGACGCCGTTATGAGGCTGATCGGGCGCGAGAACAGACGCGTCTCCGTTATTGCCTGCGGGGAGAGGGTCGGTCTGCCGAGCGGGCAGGAGTTGCGCTGGGCGGTCGAGGATTACCTGGGCGCCGGCGCCATTCTCTCATTCTTGACGGCCGAGAAATCCCCGGAGGCCCGCGCATGCGAGGCCGCCTTTCGGGGATGCCGGGATGGATTATACGATGCCTTGTGGGGATGCGAGAGCGGGCGCGAGCTTCGCGAGCACGGATTCGAAAAAGAC
>Ga0315277_10005003_pt1 | contig 17553 bp, 29 predicted proteins | sample YL17G05_15_MG_FD_203695 | JGI IMG/M metagenome (GOLD analysis project Ga0315277, IMG submission 203695) | Sediment microbial communities from Yellowstone Lake, YNP, Wyoming, USA - YL17G05_15 | ecosystem: Environmental > Aquatic > Freshwater > Lake > Sediment | place: USA: Wyoming | collected... | reverse complement strand
TGACGATAGCCATTGCGCATGTGGAGTATGAGACGGTGAAGCGTCACTATGCGCACATTGATTGTCCTGGTCATGCGGACTATATCAAGAACATGATTACTGGTGCGGCGCAGATGGACGGGACGATATTGGTGGTCTCGGCTGCGGATGGGCCGATGCCTCAGACTCGGGAGCATGTGTTATTGGCCAAGCAGGTTCGGGTGCCATACATTGTGGTTTTTTTGAACAAGGTGGACATGGTTGAAGATCCGGAGTTATTGGATTTGGTGGAGTTGGAGGTTCGGGAGTTGCTTTCTGGGTATGATTTTCCTGGGGATGTGGCTCCAGTGGTCAGGGGGTCTGCGCTCAAGGCGTTGGAGTGTGGGTGTGGGAAGGCGGAGTGTCAGTGGTGCAGTGGGATATTGAAACTGATGGATGCGGTGGACGAGTCTATACCGCAGCCTGTTCGGGAGGTGGACAAGCCCTTTTTGCTGCCGGTAGAGGATGTTTTTTCGATCTCGGGTCGAGGGACCGTGGTGACGGGAAGGGTTGAGCGTGGGATGGTCAAGGTGGGAGAAGAGGTGGAGGTGGTAGGGATACGGCCGACGATGAAGACGGTTTGCACGGGAGTGGAGATGTTTCGCAAGACCCTGGATCAGGGGCAGGCTGGGGACAATGTGGGGGTACTGCTTCGTGGGGTCAAGCGCGAGGAAGTGGAGCGTGGTCAGGTGGTATCGAAGCCTGGTTCTATTACGCCTCATCGGAAATTCAAGGCTGAGACCTATATATTGACCAAGGAGGAGGGGGGTCGTCATACGCCGTTTTTCAATGGCTATCGGCCTCAGTTTTATTTTCGGACGACGGATGTGACGGGGGTGGCGACATTGCCTGAGGGGGTGGAGATGGTGATGCCCGGGGACAATGTGTCGTTGTCTGTGGAGTTGATCACGCCGATTGCGATGGAGAAGGAGTTGCGGTTTGCGATTCGTGAGGGTGGCCGGACCGTGGGCGCCGGCGTCATCAGCGATGTCCTCGAATAAACCCCGTTAGAAATTCCAGCGGGGCATTATTTCTAACGGGGTAAAGGAAAGGGGTAAGGGAATGACAGCTCAGAAGATCAGGGTCAGCCTTAAATCTTATGACCACAAGCTGTTAGATAAGTCAACGGCTGAAATTGTGGATACGGTTCGACGGACCGGAGCCAGCGTGGCAGGTCCGATTCCCCTTCCGACCAGGATCAACCGCTATACCGTGTTGAGATCCCCCCATGTGGATAAAAAATCGAGGGAACAGTTTGAAATTCGAACCCACAAACGCCTCCTCGACATCATCGAGCCCACACAACAGACCGTCGATGCCCTGATGAAACTCGACCTGGCCGCCGGGATCGATGTGGAGATCAAACTATAAGGAATTAAAAGGCCATGAAACGGACGCTCGGAATTATCGGCAGAAAAATAGGAATGACCCAGATCTTTCAGGAGGACGGCTCCGTCGTTCCGGTCACGGTGGTTGAGGCCGGACCTTGCTGTGTCACCCAGAAGAAGACGACTGAGAGAGAGGGTTATGAGGCCCTCCAGATCGGTTTCCTTCCGAAAAATGAGAAGAGGGTGAAGAAACCACTCGCCGGCCATTTCAAAAAAGCGGGCACCGCCCCTGTCACATACTTAAATGAATTCCGTGTGGAGAGCACAGAAGGGTACGAGCTGGGACAGGAGATCAATGTCGGACTCCTCTTCAAACGCGGTGATGTCGTGGATGTGACTGGTCTGAGCAAGGGAAAAGGGTTTACGGGCGTGATGAAACGGCACGGATTCCATGGTTCGCCGGGTTCTCACGGCACGCATGAATATTTTCGTCACGGGGGATCGGTGGGATCGGCCACCTTCCCTCACCATGTCTTTAAGGGTATGAAGATGCCAGGCCAACATGGGAATAGTCGGGTGACGATCCAGAACATCAAGGTCGTGGAAGTCAGAGAGGATCAGAATCTCATCCTCCTGCGAGGGTCGATTCCCGGCAGTTATCATGGATGGGTTCTCATCCGAAGCGCCACAAAGAAGAAGGGAGCTGCCGAAGCATCTGCGTAAGGAAAGGGATGAGATGAGCACATTAGCCGTCTATGACATCAACCATCAGAAGGTGAGGGAGATCGAACTGAATGATCGGATCTTCGATGCGAAGGTCAACCCTTCTCTCTTTCATGATTCTGTCCGTAGCCACCTGGCCTCCCGGAGAAAAGGCACGGCGGCCACCAAGAACAGAGCCCTTGTCCGCGGAGGAGGGGCAAAGCCCTGGAAGCAGAAAGGGACCGGCAGGGCACGGGCAGGAACCCGACGCTCCCCTCTCTGGAGGGGAGGGGGAACCACTTTCGGCCCTATGCCAAGGGATTACTCCTTCTCTCTTTCCAAAAAGGCAAGGCGGGCCACCCTCTTGGCCGCACTCAGTTTAAAACGCCAGGAGGAAAAACTGATCCTTCTTGATGGCTTTCCCCTTGAGGGGTTTAAAACCCGGCAGGTCCTTGAAATCCTGAAGAGATTTCAGGTGGAGAACGCCCTTATCGTGACGGATGCCCAACATGTTTTTCTGGAACGATCAGCCCGCAATATTCCCGGCATCGAGGTCCTCCGCTACGAGAGCCTCAATGTCTACGACATCTTAAATCATAAACACCTGATTTTATTGAGCCCGGCTGTCGAAAAAATAGAAGGGGTGTTTGCATCATGAAAGAGCCGCAGAAGATTATCCGAAGACCGTTGATAACTGAAAAGAGCACCCTCCAGAAAGATGAGGCTCATCAATATGTCTTCGAGGTCGATCGGAATTCGAATAAGATCGAAATCCAGTCGGCCGTTGAACACCTCTTCAAGGTGAAGGTCAATAATGTCCGGACCATTACTGTTCTGGGCAAAATGAAGCGTCTGGGAAAGAGATATGGAAAGAGGCCTGACTGGAAGAAGGCCATTGTCACCCTGAGAGAAGGGGACCGTATCGACTTCTTCGAAGGAGCCTAATTAAAAATTCCAAAATCCAAATTCCAAATTTCAAATAAATTCCAATAACCAATGTTCAAGTTTTTGGAAATTGGAATTTGGTTATTATTTGATGATTGGTGCTTGGAATTTGGTTATTTGAACGGAGTGAAGCGATGGGTATTAAGAAATTTAGACCGACCTCTCCCGGAAGGCGGTTTCAGACCGTAAACACCTTTGAGGAGATCACCTCCACCTCGCCGGAGAAAAGCCTTCTTCGTCCCTTGAAGAAGACCGGAGGAAGGAACTGTTACGGAAGGATCACGTCCTGGCACCGGGGCGGGGGCCACAAGAGGATGTACCGGATCATTGACTTCAAAAGGGATAAGAGGGAGATCCCTGCGAAGGTGGCTTCCGTTGAGTATGATCCCAATCGATCCGCCCGAATCGCCCTGCTCCACTATGCCGATGGTGAGAAACGATATATCCTCGCCCCGGATCAATTGAAGGTGGGGGATCAGGTGATGGCAAGCCCCGGCTCCGATATCAAACCCGGCAATGCCCTTCCCCTGCGAAACATCCCGACGGGTACGCTCATCCACAATGTGGAGCTCAAGATTGGAAAGGGAGGCCAGATCATCCGGAGCGCAGGCACCAGTGGCCAGTTGATGGCAAAGGAAGGCAAATATGCCCATATCAAACTTCCTTCGGGTGAGGTCCGGCTGATCCTCCAGGACTGTTATGCCACCATTGGACAGGTGAGCAACTTCGAGCATGAAAGTATCTCTTTCGGAAAAGCTGGAAGAACCCGGTGGAAGGGCTGGCGTCCCGTGACCCGTGGAGTGGCGATGAACCCCATAGACCATCCTCTCGGCGGAGGTGAAGGAAAGAGCTCCGGAGGCCGTCACCCTTGCACTCCATGGGGTGTTCCGGAGAAGAAGACACGTAAGAATAAAAGGACAGACAAATATATCCTGAAGAGGAGAGGTTAATGGCCCGATCAATCAAAAAAGGGCCCTTTGTGGATGCCCATTTGAAGATGAAAGCGGAGGAGGCCCGGAGATCGAGGGAAGGAAAGGTGATCAAAACCTGGTCCAGACGATCCACCATCATTCCTGAGATGGTCGGTTTAACTTTTGCCGTCCATAACGGAAAGAAATTTATTCCGGTCTTCGTAACGGAGGAGATGGTCGGTCATAAGTTGGGGGAATTCTCCCCCACCCGAACCTTCCACGGCCATTCAGGAGACCGAAAGACAAAGATTAAAGGAAAGACTCCATAAAAGCAAAGGTTGAAGAAGATGGAAGTCAGGGCAAAATTAAAATATGTGCGTGTGGGGCCCAGAAAGGCAAGGTTGGTGGCCGATCTGATACGAGGCAAGCGATCCGAGGAGGCCACCCATATCCTTTCGTTTACAAAGAAAGCGGCCGCCAGAGTCATTATCAAGTTGTTGAAATCGGCCATTGCCAACGCCACACAGAAGAAGACGGTGGATGTCGACCGCCTTTATGTGAAGAAGATCTCGGTGGATCAGGGGGCGACCTGGAAAAGGTTTACCCCGCGGGCTATGGGTCGGGCCACCCCAATCCTGAAGAGGACATGCCACATCTCCATCGTCCTGGATGAAAAGTGAAAGGAGGCAAAGCCTTGGGTCAGAAAGTGCATCCGATAGGTTTTCGACTGGGGTTTATCAGGAGCTGGGATTCCCGATGGTTTGCGGAGAAGGATTATCCCCAACTTCTCATTGAGGATATACGGATCCGCGACCATCTGAAGAAGAAACTTCACCACGCCGGGGTCTCCAAGATTGAAATCGAACGGGCTGCGAGTAAAGCCAAAAAGGCAAAGGTGTCAATCTGGACCGCCCGGCCAGGGATCATCATCGGGAAAAAGGGAGCCGAGGTCGAGAACCTCAAAAGAGAACTTCAAAAGATGACCCATAAGGAAATCATCATCAACATTCAGGAGGTGAAGAGAGCCGAGGTCAACGCCCAGCTGGTGGCTGAAAATGTGGCGTTACAGCTCGAACGCCGGGTTGGATTTCGGAGAGTGATGAAGAAAGCCGTTTCCTCTGCCATGAAGTTAGGGGCAAAGGGGATTAAAATTGCGGTTTCCGGAAGACTCGGGGGGGCAGAGATGGCCCGCCATGAGCGGTACCGCGAGGGCCGGGTCCCACTGCACACCCTCCGGGCGGATATCGACTATGGCCTGGCTGAGGCGAAGACCACTTACGGGATCATCGGCGTAAAGGTATGGATCTTTAAGGGAGAGATCTATCCGACCAAAGAGGGAGACGAGCGAGCCGCCTAGGACAACGATAATTCTGGAATGATGGAATAGTGGAATGATGGAATAGTGTGAAAAAAAGCCAAAATATTTTTTTATCCACACAATATTCCAACGTTCCATCATTCCATTCTTTCCAAGAGGATGAAGTATTATGTTGATGCCGAAGAAGACGAAATATCGAAAGATGCAAACGGGGAAAATGAGAGGAGTCGCTTCCCGCGGGAATACGCTCAACTTTGGCGACTTCGGGCTTCAGGCCACCGAATGCGGCTGGCTGAGCGCCCGCCAGATTGAAGCCGCCCGTATTGCCATGACGCGGTTCATCAAGCGAACAGGTCGAATCTGGATTCGCATCTTTCCGGACAAACCGATCACTAAAAAACCCGCGGAGACCCGGATGGGAAAAGGAAAGGGTCCGCCGGAAGACTGGGTGGCTGTCATCCGTCCGGGCAGAATTCTCTATGAGATGGAGGGGGTCCCGGAGGAGAGGGCGAGAGAGGCCTTTCTTCTGGCCTCGCATAAATTGCCCATCTCCACGAGGTTCATCATGAGGGGGAGCCACCTATGAAGACAAAAGATCTCGGTCTCCTGAGCGAAGGGGAATTGATTCATAAAGAGAAGGAGCTCCACGAGGAACTCTTCAACCTCCGTTTCCAGCATGCCACGGGGCAACTGGAGAACACGATGCGAATTCCCCAGGTCAAGCGGGATATCGCCCGGGTAAAGACAATCCTCAAGGGGAAGGCGCCGAGCAAAGGGAAATAAGGCCCATGGAAGAAAGAGGAAAAAGAAAGACATTAACAGGTGTGGTCTCGAGTGAAAAAATGGATAAGACGGTCGTCGTCATGGTCAATCGTCTGGTCCTTCATCCCGTCTATAAAAAGTATATCCGGAAGAGGACGAAGGTGAAGGCACATGATGAAAAGAACGAGTGTCACATCGGCGACAAGGTCCTCCTGATCGAGACCCGGCCCCTCAGTAAAGTGAAAAGGTGGCGTGTCAAAGAGATCGTTGAACGGGCCGCCTAACCGATTGGAAAGTAGAAGGTAGAAAGTAGAAGGTGGTAAAGAGAAATCTTTTTCCACCTGCCACACTCCACTTTCCACCTTCGAAAATGGAGTTTATTATGATCCAGATGCGGAGTATTCTTGAGGTCGCCGATAATTCGGGAGCAAAAAGGTTGGGGTGCATCAAGGTTCTCGGCGGAACGCGCCGGAAATATGCGTCCCTGGGCGATGTGATCATCGTCTCCATCAAAGACGCCTTGCCCAATTCCAAGATCAAAAAGGGAGAGGTCGCTCGAGCGGTTATCGTCCGGACGAAGAAAGAGGTGGAAAGACCGGATGGTTCCTTTATCAAGTTTGATGATAACTCCGCTGTTCTGATCAATCCTCAGGGAGAGCCCATCGGGACCCGAATCTTCGGCCCTGTTGCCAGGGAGCTTCGGGCGAAACGGTTTATGAAGATCATCTCGCTGGCTCCGGAGGTCCTGTAAAGAACAGAAAGGAATTCGGAATGATCGTCTCCAAAACCCATATCAAAAAGAATGACCTGGTCATGGTGACCAACGGAAGAGAGAAGGGCAAAAGCGGCCGTGTGCTGAAAGTTCTTCCGGAGAAGGAGAGAGTGATCATTGAAAAGATCAATTTCATCAAGAGACATTCTCGACCTCACGGACAGCAGAAACGGGGAGGGATCCTGGAAAAAGAGGCGCCCCTTCATGTTTCCAACGTGATGCTCCTCTGTGAAAAATGCAACAAACCCGTCCGGATCGGCCACCGGAGCCTCGAGGGAGGAAAGAAGGCCCGGTTCTGCAAAAAATGTGGGGAAATTTTTGATAAATAGGTGATAAGATGCCCAGAATCAAAGAGATCTATCAGGAGCGAGCGGTCCCCGCGCTGACAAAACGGTTCAATTACCGGAACAAGATGGAGGTCCCCAGGCTGGACAAGATCGTCATCAATATGGGACTGGGGGAAGCCATTCAGAACATCAAGATCCTCGACTCCGCCGTTCAGGAACTGAACCTCATTACCGGGCAGAAAGCCGTCATCACCAAAGCCAAAAAATCGATCGCCCAGTTCAAATTGAGAACGGGGATGCCCATCGGAGTGAGGGTCACTCTCCGAAAAGAGAGGATGTACGAATTCTTCAATCGTCTGGTGAATGTTGCTCTACCGAGAGTGAGGGATTTCAAGGGCCTTTCCCCAAAGTCCTTTGACGGAAGGGGAAACTTCGCCCTGGGCATCAGGGAACAGCTCATCTTCCCGGAGATTCATTACGATAAGATCGACAAGGTGAAGGGGATGAACATCGTCATCGGCACCACCGCCAAAACCGATGAGGAAGGAAAGGAACTCCTGAAGCTGCTCGGAATGCCCTTCAGGAATTAAAAAACGCTAAGCGCTTAGCGCATTGCGCATAGCGATGTCAGGAGGATAAATTGGCGAAACTCTCATTGATGAATAAGGCAAAGCAAAAGCAGAAATTCCAAGTCCGCCAGTACAACCGTTGCCCTCTCTGTGGAAGGCCGAGGGCCTTTATTCGGAAATTCAGTATGTGCCGTCTCTGTTTCAGAAAATATGCCCTCCGGGGTGAGATCCCCGGCGTGATCAAAGCCAGCTGGTAACCCTTACGGAGTTTGTTATGTCGATGACCGATCCATTGGCCAATATGTTCACTCTCATCCGAAATGCGTCCAAAGCCAGGTTCGAAAAGGTGGATGTCCCCTACTCCAAGATTAAGCATGAGATTGCTAAGATTTTAAAAGAGGAAGGGTTCATCGCCAATTTCAAAGTCGTTAAGGATGAGAAAGAACATCAGTTGATTCGAATCGTTCTCAAATATGATACGACCCGGAAAGGACTCATCCATATCAAGCGGGTGAGCAAGCCGGGCCGAAGGGTCTATGTCGGAACCGATCGGATCCCCTCTGCCATGAGTGGCTTGAGAATCTCGATTCTCTCCACACCCAAAGGGATCCTGGCCGATAAGGCGGCACGGAAAGCCCATTTGGGTGGAGAGGTTCTCTGTTATGTCTGGTAAAAATAAGAACGTGGAAGGTGGAGCGTGGAAGGTGGAATAAACCACTTTCTACTCTCCACGCTCCACTATCGGAGTGGTTATGTCTCGTATTGGAAGAATGCCGATTCAATTGCCGAAGGAAGTGAAAGTCTCTTGTGATCCTTCGAAAATAGAGGTGGCCGGGCCCAAAGGAACCCTCGCCTGCGACCTTCCCCGTGGCATCGCAGTCTCGGTGGATGGGGGGAAGGTGCTCGTTCAGAGGGAGCGGGAAGAGCGATCGTTAAGAGCCCTTCATGGCCTGACCCGGAGTCTGATTGCCAATATGGTTACAGGGGTCACACAGGGATTTGAGAAGAAGCTGGAGATCATTGGCGTCGGCTTCCGTGCGGATATACAGGGCAATCTTCTCAAACTCACTCTGGGGTTCTCCCATCCGGTTCTCTTCCCCGTTCCGGAAGGAATTAATATCCAGGTGGAGAAGCAGACCCTGATCACCGTGAGAGGGGTGAACAAACAGATGGTGGGGACCATCGCCGCCAAACTCCGCTCGATCAAACCCCCTGAGCCTTATAAGGGGAAAGGGGTTCGCTATCTCGGAGAAAAGATTCGTAAGAAGGTCGGCAAGACAAAAGCTTAAGGAGAGGGAAGTCTTTTAAAATGGAAAATAAGAAGATCCTGGCAAGGATGAAGAGAAAGAAGAGAGTGCGAAGCCGCATCCAGGGAACATCGGAAAAACCTCGCCTCAATGTCTTCAGGAGCCCGAAACATATCTATGTCCAGGCCATTGTGGATTCTACGGGAAAAACAGTGGCCAGCGCTTCCACATTGAGCCCTGAGTTAAAAGGGAACCTCCGTTATACGGGAAATGTCGAAGCAGCGAAGAAGGTGGGAGAACTCATTGCCAGGAAATGTCTTGAAAAAGGAATTCAAAAAATCGTCTTTGACCGCAGTGGGTATCTCTATCACGGAAGGGTCAAGGCATTGGCGGAAGCGGCGAGAGCAGGTGGCCTGGTCTTTTAGAAGGTTTCTGAAAAAGTCTCAAAATCTCAAGAAGGCGTGGTGTCGTTCTTGAGAGTTCTCTTTAGGAGGGAGTGACATTGCCGAAGATTGATCCAAGCACACTGGAATTGACAGACCGAGTCATTCATATCAGCAGGGTGGCCAAGGTGGTCAAGGGCGGAAGACGATTCAGTTTTAGCGCCCTGATCGTCGTTGGAGATGGCCATGGCCATGTCGGGAGCGGACTGGGAAAGGCCAAGGAGGTTCCGGAGGCCATCCGGAAGGCGGTCGAACATGCGAAACGTAACTTGATAAAGGTCCCCCTAATTAACAAGACGATCCCCTATGAGGTGACAGGAAAATTCGGGGCCGCTAGGATCCTGATGAAGCCAGCCTCTGAAGGGACAGGGGTGATTGCCGGGGCAGCGGTGAGAGCCATTGCCGAGTCCGCAGGGATTGAAAACATTCTGACCAAATCTCTGGGATCAAACAATCCTTACAACCTCATCAAGGCAACCCTTCAGGCCATCCAGCAATTGAAATATCCGGAAGAGGTGCTTCAAAAGAGGGCTGAAAAAGAGAGCGGGAACTGAGGATGCGCTGATGAAGAAGATGGAAAATGGGATGGAAAAGAAGATGACGGTCAGGTGGAAAAAAAGTGCGATCGGACGGCCTGAAGGTCAGAAGAAGATCATCAAGGCCCTCGGTTTTAGACGGTTGAATCAAACCCTCACCTTCCCGGATCGTCCTGAGATCCGGGGGATGATTAACCATGTGTCCCATCTGGTCGAAGTGATCGATTGAGGGAAAGGAAAGCGTGATGATTCTCGAAGAGCTTAAGCCCCCGGAGGGATCAAGAAAGAAGAGAAAGCGAGTGGGAAGGGGAATCGGGTCCGGTCACGGAAAGACGGCCTGCAAGGGACATAAGGGCCAGAATGCCCGTGCCGGCAGAGGGACGAAGGCAGGTTTTGAGGGAGGCCAGATGCCCATTCAGAGACGGCTTCCTAAAAGGGGATTCCGGAACCCTTTCAGGGAAAAGGTGACCATCATCCATCTCGGAGACCTCAATCGTTTCGAGAAGGATGCGGTGGTTGAACCCGATCTCCTGTCCGCATCCGGTCTGTGTAAAAAAGGAGAGATCATCAAGCTTCTCTCCGACGGGGAACTCCAGCATCCCTTGACCATCCGTGTTCATAAGGTGAGCCAGGCGGCACTTAAAAAAGTGGAGATGGCTTCAGGGAGGGTGGAGGTCATCGGTTCATGATTTCAGGCGCCCAAAATATTTTCAAGATCCCCGAGTTGAAACGAAGGATCCTGATGACCTTTCTCTTTCTGGCCATCTATCGCATCGGGGTCCACATCCCAACTCCCGGGATCAATGGAGATGCCCTCGCCTCCTTCTTCGCCCATGCGAAGGGAACTCTCTTCAGCCTCATCGATATGTTCTCGGGAGGGGCCCTGGAGAGGCTTTCTGTTTTCGCCCTGGGCATCATGCCCTATATCAGCGCTTCGATCATCCTCCAGCTTCTCACCGTCGTCATTCCTTATCTGGCCCAGCTCCAGAAGGAAGGAGAGATCGGGCGGAAGAAGATCGTTCAATATACCCGTTATGGAACAGTGGTGCTCAGTATGATCCAGGGATTCGGGATCGCTGTCGGCCTGGAGAATATGACAGGGGCCGCCGGTGAGATGATCGTTCTCAATCCGGGATGGTCCTTCCGGATTATGACCGTGATCACCCTGACCGCCGGCACCGCCTTCATCATGTGGCTGGGCGAACAGATTACGGAGAGAGGAATCGGAAACGGCATCTCCCTCATCATCTTTTCGGGTATCGTCGCAAGACTGCCAAACGCCATTGCAGGCACTTATGAACTGTTTCGAGTGGGACAGTTAAACGTCTTCACCATCCTGTTTTTGATCATCCTGATGGTGGCCGTCATTGCGGTGATCATCTTTGCCGAGACGAGCCAGCGGAGGCTTCCCGTTCAATATGCCAAACGGATTGTGGGTAGGAAGGTCTACGGAGGACAGAGCACCCATCTGCCCCTCAAGTTAAACACTGCGGGGGTCATTCCTCCCATTTTCGCTTCGTCCATTCTGATGTTTCCTCTGACGATCGCCAGTTTCATGCCGAAGACCTGGATGGAGACCTATCCCTGGATCCAGTCGATCCTCAAGAGTCTCGGGCCTGGTGCGATCCTCTATAATCTTCTCTATGTGGGATTCATCATCTTCTTCTGCTTCTTCTACACAGCGGTCACTTTCAACCCGAACGATGTGGCTGACAACATGAAGAAATTCGGAGGATACCTCCCGGGCATCCGGCCCGGCCAGAAGACCGCTGAGTATATCGACAAGGTCCTCACCCGCATCACCCTCGGAGGGGCCCTCTATGTCTCGGCGGTCTGTGTCCTGCCCACCCTTCTGGTTGGACGGTTCAATGTCCCCTTCTACTTCGGAGGGACAGCCCTTCTCATTGTGGTAGGAGTGGCTCTGGACACGGTTCAGCAGATTGAGGCTCATATGTTGACCAGACATTATGAGGGATTGATGAAGAAGGGCAAATTGAAAAGCAGAAGAGGGTAAGAATTTAGAGTTTTGAGTTATGAGTTTAGAGTTATGAGGAATAAATGAATCTCATTCTCTTAGGCCCTCCGGGGGCGGGAAAAGGCACGCAGGCACAGATGATCGTGGAACGTTATCATATTCCTCAAATCTCCACGGGGGACATCCTCAGGGCCGCCGTGAAGGAAGGGACATCTTTAGGGAAACAGGCCAAGACCTTTATGGACAGGGGTCAGCTTGTTCCGGATGAGGTGGTCATCGGCATCATTGATGAACGGTTGAGGGCATCGGATTGCAACGCCGGTTTTATACTCGATGGATTTCCGAGAACGACCCCCCAGGCCGAGGCTCTTCAGGCCATCCTCACCAAAATCCGAAAATCGGTGGATCATGTCATCAACATCGAGGTCGATCCCGAGGAATTGGTACGGCGGCTGACCGGCCGCAGGACCTGCAACAACTGCGGAGGGATGTTCCATATCCTCTTTCATCCCCCCCAGAAGGAAGGCGTCTGTGACCGTTGTGGCGGAACCCTTTATCAGAGAGAGGATGATGGGGAAGAAACGATTCGAACGCGACTCAAGGAGTATCAGAAACTAACCGCTCCCCTCATCCAGTATTATCAGAATAAGAAGCTCCTTCGCCCGATCCAGGGGGTGGGCGGACAGAATCAAATTTTTGAGCAGATCATTCGTGTCCTGGACGCGAAGCCTGTTTGATGAGGCAAACGGAGTCATTCGATGCCAAAGGAAGAGGCAATCCAAGTTGAAGGAAAGGTTTTAGAGACCCTTCCAAACGCCATGTTCCGAGTGGAGTTGGAAAACGGGCATAAGGTGCTGGCCCATATTTCTGGAAAGATGAGAATGCATTTCATCAAAATCCTTCCCGGGGATAAAGTGACGGTGGAACTCTCACCCTATGACCTCACCCGTGGAAGAATCGTATTTCGGGAGAAATAAGACCGTGAAAGTCAGGGCTTCGGTTAAAAAGATTTGCGATAAGTGTAAGATCGTGAAGCGAAAGCGGGTGGTCCGGGTCATCTGTGAAAACCCGAAACACAAACAGAGACAAGGATAAGGGAGAATACCCAAATCCCCTGCCTGCCGCAGGCAGGCACCAATCATCAAATAAATTCCAATAACCAATAATCAAATGGGGTACTCTTAATCTTTTTATTGGGTTATTGGAATTTGGTCATTGGTGATTATTTGGATATTGGGATTTGGGTATTGGAATTTAAAGGAGAAACATATGGCACGTATTGCAGGGGTCGATCTTCCAAAGGATAAACGGGTAGAGATCGCTCTCACTTACATCTATGGGATTGGAAGGCCATCGGCCAACAAGATTCTCCAAAAGGCCAATGTGAACCGGGACATCAAGGTCAATAAATTGACCGAATCGGAGATCATCCATCTCCGGGATATCATCGACCAGGAACTGAGGGTCGAAGGGGACCTCCGAAGGGAAGTGGCGACCCATATCAAGCGTTTGATGGATATCGGTTCCTATCGGGGGCTTCGCCATCGCCGCTCCCTTCCCGTTCATGGCCAGAGAACCCATACCAATGCGAGGACGAGAAAAGGACCTCGCCGAGCCATCGTCGGAAAGAAAAAGGAAAAGGAGTCCGCAGGGAAACCCCGTTAGAAAAATTGAACGGGGCTTCGAAATTGGTTAGGTATTTTATGAAGTTCATCCACTGTCAATGAAGATACTTTATTTCTAACGGGGTAAAGGAGGAGATATGGCCACAGGGCCAGGGACAAAGAAGAAAAAGATCAAGAAGAATATTCAGGCAGGCATTGCCCACATTCAGGCGACCTTTAACAACACGATCATCACCATCACCGATTACGAGGGAAAAGTCATCTGCTGGTCGAGCGCAGGGATCCAGGGCTTCAAGGGTTCCCGCAAGAGCACTCCCTTTGCGGCCCAGATGGCCGCGGAGGATGCCGCCAAAAAGGCGATGGAGCATGGCGTTCGAACCATCGATGTCTATGTGAAAGGCCCGGGGGCCGGCAGGGAATCGGCGCTCCGCTCGCTTCAGGCAGCGGGCCTCAAGGTCCACATGATCAAAGATGTCACACCCATTCCCCATAACGGATGCCGTCCTCCCAAACGGAGACGCGTCTAAGACTGTGGAATGTAATCAAATTTAATGAAATTAAATTAGGAGGGAAAGCATTGGCAAGATATACGAAATCGGTTTGTCGACTCTGTCGTAGAGAAAACTTGAAGCTCTTTCTCAAGGGGGAGAGGTGTTATACGGAGAAGTGTGCGTTCGATCGGAGGAGCTATCCACCCGGGCAACATGGTCAGGGCCGAAAAAAGGCTTCGGACTATGGGGCCCAGTTGAGGGAAAAGCAGAAGGTTAAAAGATTGTATGGCCTCCTGGAGAACCAGTTCCGTAATACTTTCAAAGAAGCGGATCGGCGCAAAGGGATTACCGGAGAAGTTCTCCTCCAGCTTCTGGAACGTCGTCTGGACAATGCGGTCTATCGGCTCGGGTTTGCCAATTCCAGAAATGAAGCCCGCCAGCTGGTGCGACACAACCACTTCATGGTCAATCAGTCCAGGGTCAACATTCCCTCCTTTCTGCTGAAGCCGGGAGATGTCATCTCGGTGCGTGAAAAGAGCAAGAAGGTTATCCGTATCCAGGAATCTCTCGAAGGGGTGGCCAGGCGGGGTGTCCCCCAATGGTTGGAATTAGAAAAAGAACAGATGAAGGGGAGCATCAAGGCCCTGCCTGTCCGGGAGGATATTACCCTTCCTATTCAGGAGAAATTGATCGTGGAGTTGTATTCAAAGTAATTCTCTATTAACCCTTTAAGAAAAGGGAGGCAATATGGTTCAAAAAAGTTGGAAAGATCTCATTCGACCGAAGCGGTTAGAAGCGGAGAAAGAAACCTTAACCCCCTTCTATGGGAAGTTCACGGCTGAGCCTTTTGAGAGGGGTTTCGGCATCACCATTGGAAACTCTCTCCGGCGGATTCTCCTCTCTTCCCTGCAAGGGGCGGCCCTCACATCGGTTAAAATTGACGGCGTGCTCCACGAATTTTCGGCGATCCCCGGCGTGAAAGAGGATGTCACAGAGATTATTTTAAATCTCAAAGAGGTAAGGCTGAAGCTCCATACGGAGGGACCGAAGACGATTCGCGTCAAGGCAGAAGGCCCCAAGGTCTTAAAGGCAGGCGATATCCTCACAGGCGATGCCGTGGAAATTCTCAACCCCGATCACACCATCGCCACACTCTCCAGGGATGGCAAACTTTCGATGGAAATGGTGGTCAAGATGGGCAGGAGTTATATCCCGGCAGAACGAAACAGGGATGAAAATCAACCCGTCGGGACCATCCCCATGGATGCCATCTTCTCTCCCATTAAGAAGGTCAACTATACGGTGACCAACGCAAGGGTCGGCCAGATCACCGACTATGACAAATTGACCCTCGAGTTATGGACGGACGGAAGTCTCAACCCGGAGGAAGCCGTTGCCCATGCCGCCAAGATCTTGAAGGATCAACTCTCCATCTTCGTCACGTTTGAGGAAGGAGAAGAAGAGGAGATCACGGTTCAAGAGCATCAGGGAGACATTGATAAATTGAATGAAAACCTCTTCCGGAGTGTGGATGAATTAGAGCTTTCTGTCCGATCTGCCAATTGTTTGAAACATGCTGACATCAGGCTCATCGGAGATCTCGTCCAGAAGACGGAGGCGGAGATTCTCGCCACCAAAAACTTTGGCAGAAAATCCCTCAATGAGATCAAAGAGATCCTGACGGAGATGGGGCTTGGTCTGGGGATGAAGCTGGACAACTGGCCTCACAAAAAGGCTGAAGGCGAAGAAGGGGAGATGGAATCAGAGGCAACGGGATAGGAGAAAAGGATGAGGCATCGAGTTGCAGGAAGAAAATTAAGTCGACATACCAAACACCGGGAGCTGATGTTCAGAAACATGCTGGTTTCGCTTCTTCAGCATGAGCGGATCAGGACCACTCTTGCAAAGGGAAAAGAGCTCCGAATCTGGGCGGATAAGATCATTACGCTGGCAAAGAAAGATACCCTCCATGCCAGAAGACAGGCCTTTGCCCGTCTTCGCAACGAGACCATTGTGAAGAAACTCTTTGACGAGATCGCCCCCAAGATGAAAGGACGGGAAGGCGGATATACCCGGATCTATAAAATGGGATGGCGACAGGGAGATGGGGCGCCTCTCTCTCTCGTAGAGCTGGTCTCCTATTCTCCGGCGGAAGAGAAGAAGAAATCGACCGTCGAGAAGGCAAAAGAAGTCCTCCGAAAGGTAAGGCCCAAAAAGAAAGAAAAGGGAGAAGAAAAAGTTAAAGAGAAGAAGGTAAAAAAGGAAGAAAAAGAAAAACCGAGGGAAAAACCTTCAAAAGAAAAAAAGAAATAACAACCTCATAGAAAAAACCCGGGGCCCTATATCTCACAAGAGTATAGGGCCTTTCTTTTTGTAACACTTTAGCGCTTTGCAAAAACTGATCTAATCCCCCTTCATCCCCCTTTGTCAAAAGGGGGAAATGTTTCTCCTCCCTTTGGAAAAGGGAGGTTGGGAGGGATTTTACAAGACGATTTCAAACAGCTAAATTGATATTTTTTTTGTTTTTTGTTCTGAGGAGAAGGCACCTTTATGTTCACCAACACTGCAATTCAGACACTGGACTTCAGACGTTAGGCATCAGACTTCTCTAATATAGAAAATAACTTTATGCCACTCTTTTGAAATTCTTTCGTATATGTAAGAGTGTCATTCCTTCTGGTAGCTGCCAGCCCCGTTCGGCTAAGCTCACGCCGAAGCCCTTATCCATGCGTATTCTCTGGCCATTTTTCTTTCTTCAGTCTAATGTCTGAGGTCTATAGTCTTACTGTCTGAATCACAGTCACCATCAACCCGTAATTGCCACAACCCTATCTTTTTTGTTATATTGGGTTCACCGCCATGGAGAAGGAGAAGGGAACGGATGAGAGTTCGGAAACCGGGAAGGGTTCGAGAGGGAGTCTGGTTTTTAGGTCGGGAGGAATCAGGAGTCTATCTCTTGGAAGGGCAGGATGGCTCTATGATTATGAGCGGAGGCATGAGCTACATCGTCCCGGATCTTCTTCAACAGTTTAAAGATTTTGGAATCGACGAAAGCAGGATTGAGAAGATCCTGATCCTTCACTCCCACTTCGATCATGTGGGAATCATCCCTTTTTTCAAACGCCGACACCCGAAGATTGAAGTCTGTGCCTCCGAAAGGGCGTGGGAGATCCTCAAGATGGAGAAGGCCATCGTCACGATCAATGAGTTCAGCCGGAATGTGGCAAAAAGGATGAGGAAAGAGGAGATCTATTCGGAACACGATCTGGAGTGGAGGGATGATGTTTCCGGAAGGACGGTCCGGGAAGGGGACCGGATCGATCTGGGTGGCATAGAGGCTTCAATCCTTGAGATACCAGGCCATTCATCGTGCTGTATTGCAGCCTATGTGCCGGAGCTAAAGGCTCTCTTTCCCACGGATGGGGGAGGCATTCCATTCGATGAGACGATCGTTACTTCTGGAAATTCGAACTTCACCAGGTATCAGGAGGGCCTTGAACGGTTAAAAGACCTTGAAGTGGAAAACTACTGTGCCGACCACTATGGATATGTGATCGGCGAGGAGGCCAGGAAGTTTATCCCATTAACGATCGAGATGGCCAAAAGGAAACGGGCCGAGATGGA